>Ga0070698_100003921_pt1 | contig 16353 bp, 13 predicted proteins | sample KBSK1502metaG_FD_65477 | JGI IMG/M metagenome (GOLD analysis project Ga0070698, IMG submission 65477) | Corn, switchgrass and miscanthus rhizosphere microbial communities from Kellogg Biological Station, Michigan, USA - KBS K1-50-2 metaG | ecosystem: Host-associated > Plants > Roots >...
GGTCGTGGTCGCGTGCGTGGGCATCGAGGGTGATGCCGAGCTCCGTGCGATCGAGAGTCGCGTGCCGACGCGCCACCGCGTGGTGTACGTGCCGTTCACCGACCGGCCCCTCGCCTTTTGTCGCCTCGCGACCGTTTCGGCGCTGCCGTCGCGCATCGAGGGGCTCTCCATCGCGCTGCTCGAGACGATGGGCCTGGGATTGCCCGCCGTGGCGTCGCGCGCCGGGGGCAACCCGGACGTCATCACCTCGGGCGAGACCGGTGTGCTGGTGCCCCCGCTCGATCCCCTCGCCTGGGCCGGCGCACTCGAGCGCGTGCTGGCAGATCCGGAGTTCGCGCGGCGGATCGCGCGGGCGGGGCGTGACCTGGTGCGGCGGGAATTCACCCTGGAGCGGACCGCCGAGCAGACCGAGGCGGCCTACCGTGAGGCCGTGGAGCGGCGGCAGGGTTGAGCCCGACGCTCCTCCTCGCCCTCAACTTCCCGCCGTTCGGCGGCGGCATCGCCCGCATGATGGGCGAGGTCGCGCTGCGCTATCCGGACCACGGTCTGCTTGTCTCCACGGGAACCTGGCCGGGGAGCGATGCCAGCGACCCCCGCTTCCGCCAGACCATCGACCGTGTGCCAGTGGGCGCGAAGCGGCTGCGCACGTTGCACGGGCTCCTCCGGTGGACCCGGCGCGCGGCGGCGCTGGCGCGGCGGGCCGAGCCAGCGTTTGCCTGGTGCGACGAGGTCAAGCCTGCGGGGTACGCCGCGGCCTGGCTGCACGCGCGCCGCGACCTGCGGTTCGGCGTGCTCGCCCACGGAGCGGACCTCCTGCTGCTCAAGAAGAAGATCCGACGCTCCCGCTTCAAACACTGGACGGCGCGACGGATCTTCCAAGGTTGCGCGGTCGTCGTCGCCAACAGCCGCTGGACCGCGAATCTCGCCCGCGAGGTGCTCGACTCGCTCGGCTGCCGCACCCTCGCCGCCGACGTCCGGGTCGTCCACTTGGGCACCACGCCCTCCCGTTTTCGCCCCGGCATCGACTCCGGGCCGGTGCGGCGCCGATACGGGCTGGACAGAGGCCCGTGGCTGATCACCGTCGCCCGGCTCGACTTCCACAAGGGGATCGACACCGTCATCCGGGCGCTCCCCGCGATCCGGGCCGCGGTTCCGGGCGCGCGCTACGCCGTCGCCGGCGTGGGAAGCCGGCGCGACGCGCTCGAGGCGCTCGTCACGGAGCTCGGCTTGGGCGATGCGGTGCGCCTGCTCGGCTTCGTTCCCGACGAAGACCTGCCCGCGCTCTACAACGCGGCGGACGTGTTCGTGCTGGCTTCCCGGCGACACGACCTGCTGGTGGAGGGATTCGGAATCGCCTGTGTGGAGGCTTCTGCGTGCGGTCTTGCGGTGATCGGCAGCCGCTCCGGGGGCATTCCCGAGGCCATCCGCGAGGGCGAAACCGGGCTGCTCGTCGAACCGGACGATCCGGCCGCGGTAGCGGCGGCGGTCGTGACCGTGCTCGAGGATGACGCGCTGCGCCGTCGCCTGGGCGCCGCCGGTCGCGCGGCGGTCGAGGGCTATTACAATTGGGACCGCGTCACGGCCGACTTGATCCGGATCGACCGGGAATTCCGCCGACCGTGACCCTAGATTGTTCACGATGACGACGCTCCTCCTGGCGCAGGACTTCCCTCCGATGGGCGGCGGCATCGCCCGATTACACGGTGAGCTGGCGAGGCGGTTCCCGCGCGGCGACCTCGTCGTCTCCACTCCCGCCGATCCCGACGCATCCGAAGTGGATGTCGGCCTGCCCGCCGTCGTGGACCGGCTTCCGTTCGGCGCGCGGCGCACCAAGACACTGCCGGCGGTGCTGTTCTGGGCGCGGCGCGCGGCCACCCTGGCGCGACAGCATCGCGTCGCGTTCGTGCATTGTGGCAACGTGAAGCCCGCGGGATATCCGGCACGCTGGGTGTACGAGCGCCAGCACATCCCCTACGGAATCTTCTTTTACGGGGCCGACCTGCTGAGCGAGCAACACAAGGTCCGGCACTCGCGACTCAAGCGGCGCACGGCCCGTGTAATCATGGGTGGCGCCGCGGTCCTCATGACCATCAGCGCCTGGACGCGCGATCTCGCGCTGTCCCTGTTGGGTGACCTCGGGCTCGACGGGCACGGCCGGCGGGTCCGCGTCGTGCATCTCGGCACAGACCCCACGTTGTTTCGCCCGGGAGTCGACGTGACGGCGGTGCGGGACCGCTTCGCCCTGCCCGACCGGGGCGGGCGCTGGCTCGTGACCGTGGCGCGGCTCCAGGAGCACAAGGGGATGGACACGGTGATCCGGGCGCTCCCGGCCATCCTGGCCGGCGCGCCGGACGTGCGCTACGCCGTGGCTGGGACCGGGCCCGATCGCGAGCGGTTAGAGCAGCTGGCGCAGGAGCTCGGCGTGGGCGACCGCGTGCGGTTCCTCGGTGGGGTGGGCGATCAAGACCTCCCGGCGTTCTACAACCTCGCGTCGGTGTACGTGGGCGCCTCGCGTCGCGCGGGGCGCCTGGGCGTTGAAGGATTCGGCATCTCGCTCGTGGAAGCGTCCGCGTGCGGACTGCCGGTGGTGGCAGGCAACTCCGGCGGAATACCGGACGCCGTGCGTGACGGAGAGACCGGTTTCCTCGTGCCGCCCGAGGACCCCGCCGCCCTGGCGGGGGCGATCTCGCGCCTGCTCGCGGACACCGAGCTCGCGCGTCGCGTCGGCGCGGCGGGACGAAGGGCGGTCGAGACCTACTACAATTGGGACCGTGTCGTTCGCGACCTGCGCGCTATCGAAGCGGAGGTCTCGGCGGGACAGGTGTCCTAGCGCGGGCTCGCCACGACCTCGCGCGGCCGCTCCAGCACCAGCAGGCACAGCAGGAGCAGTGCTCCCCAGGTATAGATGGAATGCGTGAGCAGCGTACGTCGCAGCTCGAGTGACCCCACTGTAAGCACACCCGACGTTGCCAACCCGGCTGCGAGCCGCGGGGCGATCCATGCGCCTCGACCTCCGGGCGGCGGAGGATGTTGCAGCACCACGACCCATGCGGGGAGCGCCAGCAGGAAGTAGTGCGTATGCGCGATCGGTGAAAGCAGTACCGCTACGACCGTTACCGCAGCGATCTCGGGCAGTACCGTCCCGCTCGCCGCCCGCTGCCGGCGCAGCACCATCGCTGCGGCGCCGAGGCACAGCAGGTCCAGCGCGACCAGCAGCAGTGGCGGACCGTGCAGCCGCGCCACGAGGGCGGCGAGCGATTGATTGCTCTCCCCCGACCAGCTCCAGTTTCCCGGCGCCGACAGCGTGAGCCAGTCGCGCAGCCCGTCCCAAGCCCCGGAGAGCCCATAGGGCAGCAGGGCTCCGATGGTGAGGCCCGCCGCCGCTGCTCCGCCGACCCCGAACGCTCGCCAGCGCCGTCGGTAGGCGAGGTAGCCGAGCAGCAATCCCGGGAAGGCCTTGAGGGCCGTCGCGATGCCGATCCAGCCGCCGCCGCGCCCCTCGCGTTCGCGGTCGAGCGCGACGACGGCCGCGATGATCAGCGCGAGCAGCACGCAGTTGATGTTCAAGTCCTCGAAGTTGCGATGCAGAGGCACAGCGACGGCGGCAACTGCCCAGCCCACCGCCCAGCGGTGCTGCGACGGGACCCGGCACACACTCCAGACGAGGCAGGCGAGACTCAAGACGGCCCACAGCGCTTTCGAAAGTCCCAGACTGGCGCGGGCCAGCACGGCGAACGGGGCGAGGGCGAGCGCGCTGAAGGGTGGCCACGGCAAGCCGATGCGCGTGCTCACTGCGGCGAAGAGCGGACTGACGTGCAGCAACCGTTCGCTCTGCCCCAGCTCCGCCTCGAAATCGCCTCCTCGTCGGACACCGACTTCGATGGCGACGGCCGCGTAGAGCGCGAACGCCACGATCCAGAGCGCCCGTCTGCGGCGCGTCGACATGCTCACGGGCTGCAACTTGCCGTTCACGCACACGGCCCGCAATCTTCGGCGCGTGTCCCCGCGTCTCTGGCTCGCGCTCGGGTTCGTTCTCGGTGTCGGCACGGCCCTGCGACTGGGCGAATTCGCAGCTGTGACGCCGCTCGACGTCGACGAGGCGATGCTGGGACTCGACATGGCCGCGCGTGGCTATGCCGGCCTGCTCCAGCCGCTGGACTTCGGTCAAACGGCGCCCGTCCTGTTTCTGTGGGGGGCGCACCTTGCCACTCGGCTCGCCGGCGTGAGCGAGCTTGCCCTGCGCGTATTGCCTTTCATCGCTGGTGTGGTACTCCCCTGGGCGACGTGGAAGCTGGCAACCCGGCTGCTCGAGCCGCAGGCCGCCGTGCTGGCGGCGGCGTTCACGGCGTGCGCGCCCATTCTCGTGCGCTACTCGAGCGTTGCGAAACCGTACGCGGTAGATGCACTCGTCACCGTGATCCTAGTCTGGCTCGCGCTCGACACGGCCAATGAGCCTGAGCGAGCGCGGATCTGGTGGCGGCTGCTCGGGGCGGGAGTGGTGGCGCTGCTCGCGTCCCAACCGGCGCTCTTCGTGCTGGCCGGCCTCACGGCAGCGCTGGCCCTGGACCCGCGGGTGCGGCGGGTCCCGGGATGGATGTGGCGTCTTGCCACGGCCGGCGTCGCCTGGAGCGCGCTGTTTGCTACGCTCTACTTCGCGCTGTATCGGAGGGTGGCGACGGACGGCTACATGCGGCAGTTCTGGGCCTGGAGTTTCCTGTCCCCTGGCTCGCCGTCCTTGGTCGACCGCCTACCGCTCATCGCGCGAGAGACGTTGTTCCCGTTCTTCATCGGGTCGCGGCCTCACACGCTCGCCGTGATCGTCGTCGCGCTCGCCTTGTGCGGCGTCGGGGCCGTAGGGCTGGGCGGACGGTTAGGGCGCTGGGCCATGGTGCTCGTGGCCGGGCCGGTGGTCGCCGCGCTCGGAGCCTCGACCGTCCATGGCTATCCGATCGCGGCACGCCTGATGATCTACGCCGCTCCTCTGCTCATGCTGATGATGGCCGAAGGAGTGGTGACGGCGATCGGGTGGCTGCGACGTCCGGAAGCGACGCGCGTGGCGTGGGTCGTTGTCGTCGCGTGGCTCGCGGTGGTGGCCGAGGCCGCGGCCACACGACGGCGCCCGGCGCCCGATGTGCCGTCGCTCGTGCAGCTGTTGCGGCGCGCGCCACCTCCCGCGACACCGGTCTACGTCCTGGCCAACGCGCTCCCGATGTGGGCGTTTTACTCGACCGACTGGGCGGCGCCCGACACAAGCCGCCTCCAGTGGCTGGCGCGGCTCGCGGGCCCCGGCGGTCCGGCCTTTCACAACGCGCCTGCCCGCGGACGCCCGCGCGCCGACGAGACCGCTACGCTGGTCGGGCACTGGGGTGCTCGCACGGAAATCATCGGCCTCGCGACCGGGATGCAGAAGCGCGACCTGGCCGGCCTCTCCCGATCACGCCCCGACTCGGGTTGGGTGGAGGACGAGGTGAAGCGGATCGTGGCGGCACGGGATCACGACGTATGGGTCCTCTTGGGGTTCGCCTTTTCGCACGAGGGGGACGAGCTGTTGGCGGGTCTGGACGCGGCTGGGGGCGAAAAAATCTACGAGCGCGACGCGCCCGATGCGTCGCTGTACCGTTACCGGTTGCGCTAGCCCGCCGCGTCGGCCGCCTTGGGCGCGGCCGCGGGGCGCGCGCTGATCGCGTACGTGGGGCAATGGCGGATGAACTCGCCGTCGATGGGCGACCACTCTTGCTCGGGCCGCGTGACGACCGCCTTGCCCTGCGCGTCGAGCACGAACATCCCCGGCGGTGCCTGCACCAGGCACGCCCCGCACCCGATGCAGCGCTCCCGCTGGACGCGAATGGTCACGGCCCGGCGTGGATACACCCCCGCGTCCCCCGGCGCCGGCCACTCGGCCGGACGATCGAGCCCGGCCACGGTGGCGCGATATCCTTCCTCGACGATCTCACGCAGGTGGTCGAAGTCGAAAGCGGAGATGTGCTCGACGCGCGGGTGGATGTAATAGATCGGCGGTGTAGTCCACTCGCGCATTCGCAGCTCCAGCAGCGACTGCATCGCGATCTCGGTGGCGCGCGCGAACACCGCCGAGAACCCGTCTTCCTGCGTGTCGGCGCGGAACGCGTTCGACGCGGACACGTCCACCGCGAGGATCACGTCGGCGCCGAGGATGCGCGCCGTGCCGACGGGCAGGTTGTCCACGGTGGCGCCGTCCACGTAGAAGCGTCCCCGGATCTCGCGCGGCGGCAGGAAGCCGGGGATGGCGCACGACGCGAACACGGCGTCTTTCACCGGCACCTCGTCGAGCCCTTCGAGCCCCCAGAACACCTGCATCCCCGAGTTCACGTCCACGGTGTTCACGGTGAGGGGATGATGGAGGTCTTGGAAGGTGGCGTCGCCGACGAGCCGGTGGATCAGGAGGTCGAGGGGCTCGCGGCGGAACAGGGCGGGGGAGCGCATTCGCTTGAAGGCCATGTCCGCGTGGGCGACCACGAACACGTCTTTGCGGCGCAGCTTGATCGCCACGTCGCGCAGCTCGGCGATGCTCCGGCCGACGGACCAGGCGGCGCCCACCAGCGCGCCTACGCTCGAGCCGACGATCTGCGCCGGTACGAGGCCGCGCTCGGTGAGCGCCTGCAGCACGCCGATGTGGGCGACGCCCTTCATACCGCCGCCGCCCAACACGAGGGTGAATCGCGTTTGGCTGTTCACGTGACCCGCCGCTTGCCCGGAAGGTGAGCCTCCGAGTAACGTAGTCGTGATCCCCAGCCCCGCGCTACTCATGCGCCATCGCGTCGTACGCAGTCGCTGGACTTTGACCGGTCTCGCCGTCGTCGTCGCACTCGCGCTCGCGGCGCTCGCGGCGCCGCTCATCGCGCCGGGCGATCCCTATCACGGACGCCTCGCCGCCGCCTTGCAGGCGCCGTCGCGCGCATTCCCGCTCGGCACCGACGCGCAGGGGCGCGACATCCTCAGTCGGCTGCTGTTCGGCGCCCGGCTGTCGCTCGCGGTCGGGCTCGCGAGCCAGCTGATCGCCCTCGCGGTCGGGCTCACGCTCGGCCTGGCCGCCGGCTTCTACGGCCGCTCCGTGGACGCCGTGGTGATGCGCGCCGCCGATGTGACCCTCGCCTTCCCGTCGCTCCTCCTGCTCATCGCCGTCGCCGCCGCCGTGAAGCCCACGCTGCCGGTCGTGTGCGTGGTGATCGGCGTCGTGGGCTGGGCGGGCATGGCGCGTCTGGTGCGCGGCCAGGTGCTCGTGGTGCGTCGTCTCGACTACGTCCACGCGGCGCGCGCGTTCGGCGCCTCCGACGCGCGGCTCGCCACGCGCCACGTGCTCCCCAACGTCCTCGGGCCGGTGATCGTCGCCGCCACGCTCGGTGTCGGCGGCGCCATCATGGCCGAAGCCGCGCTCTCGTTCGTGGGACTGGGGGCGCCGCCGCCCACGCCCTCCTGGGGCGCCATGGTGGCCGAGGGACGCGACCTGCTGCGGGTGGCGCCGTGGGTGTCGCTCTTTCCCGGGCTCGCGATCGGCCTGACGGTGCTAGCCGTCAATCTGGTCGGCGACGGCTTACGTGACGCGCTGGACGTGCGGGCATGACCGACATCGCGTATCACCCGACGCGCCTGCGCGCCCTGCGCGACCAGTTCCGCGCGTTGCGGGCCGCCGAGTTCCCCTGGACGGCGGATACCGTCTATCTGAACAACGCCTCGATCGGGCCCATCCCGGAGCGCACGCGCCGCGTGCTCGACGAGTTCACCGCCAAGCGCACGGCCCCGCACCTCCTCCCCGACCGCGAGCTGCAGGCGGGGTTGCAGGCGGCACGGGTGGCGGTCGCCCGCCTGCTCAATGCGGAGCCGGCCGAGATCGCGCTCGCCACCAACACCAGTCACGGGCTGAACCTCGCCGCCCGCGCCCTGCCGCTCAAGCGCGGCGACATCGTGCTCGTGTCCGATCGCGAGTTCCCCGCCAACGTGTACCCGTGGCTGCTGCTCAAGAAACAAGGGATCGAGGTGGAGCTCGCGCCGTGCGCCAGCGAGGGCTGGCCCGACGAGGACTATCTGGTCGAGCGCCTGCACGACCCCCGCGTGCGCGTGCTCGCCGTGTCCTTCGTCCAGTTCTCCAACGGCTACCGCGCCGACCTGGGGCGCCTCGGGGCCGCGTGCCGCGCCAACGGGACGTTTCTCGTGGTGGACGGGATTCAGGGCGTGGGGAACTCGACGCTCGACGTACGCGAGACGCCGGTGGACATCCTCGCGTGCGGCGGCCAGAAGTGGCTGCTCTCCCCCTGGGGCTCGGGCTTCGTGTACGTGCGACGCGAGCTCATCTCGGCGCTCGAGCCCGCCGTCACCGGCTGGATGGCGTTCGAAGGCACCGACGACTTCTCCCGCCTCACTGAGTACAACCCCACCTTCCGCCCCGACGCCCGCCGCTTCGAAATGGTCACCTTGCCGTTCCAGGACTTCCACGGCATGACCACTTCGGTCGGGATGCTCGCCGGACTGGGCGTCGACGACATCGCGCAATACGCCCGCACGCTGCACGAGCCGGTGCTGCAGTGGGCCGAGGAGAACGGCATTCGCGTCGTCTCACCCTCGGACGATGCGCATCGCTCGGCCATCGTCTGCCTCGCGCCCGCGCATCCCGCCGAGGCGTATCATGCCCTCAAGCGCGCGCACGTCGTGTGCTCCCTGCGCGAGGGCGCCATCCGGCTGGCCCCGCACTGCTACAACACGGTCGAGGAGATGGAGCGGGTGCTGGACGTGCTGGATCAGCTGGGGTGAAGCGATGCCGGGTGAAGCGATGCCGGGTGAAGCGTTGTCGGGTGAAGCGTTGTCGGGTGAAGCGTTGTCGAGTGAGGCGTTGCCGGCAACGCATTATCCGGCAACGTAGTATCCGACAACGCATCATCCGGCAACGCTGTATCCCTCCCGGTGTGCATCTACCCAAGCCGCCACTCCCACAAACAGCCACCCGAAGATGATGCCGCCGATCGCGAACGCGCGCTCGTTCGAAGGTGGCGGGCTGAACAGGGAGCCGTAGTACGACAGCAGTAGCAAAGCGATAAATGCCCAGAAACCGTAGCGCCCGACGCCGTCGCGCGCCCGGGTGCCGGCCGCGTACAGCCATAACCCCGCGGCGAACATCACGCTCTCGGTCACGACGGTTCCCGAGAAGGAGTTCCAAAGGCCGAGCCCCAACCCCCGACCCCCGGGGTACAGCGGCATATCGGGTCGATGGGTGACCCAATCGAGCACCCAATGACTCACCACCAGCAGCGCCACGGCGACCGCCCCCCGCTCGTATCCGGTGCGCACGCTGTACACCACCGCGAACAGCACACCCCAACCGATGAGCGTGAGGAGGCTGTGTGAGATCGGAATGGAATCGAGCCACAGCGTGAGGAACGGGTTGGGGTTGGGAACGATGTGGGCGTGCTCCCACCCGGCGAGGAAGAACACTGGGAACAGCAAGTCCGCGAGCGTCGTCGCCGCGATCAAGGTGCCGAGCGAGCTGCGCGGCGCGGCGCGTTTCGCGGCCAGCGCGAGGGCGTAGTGGCCGATGAACATGCGGCGGTTTCCTAGTGGTCCACGCTCAGCAAGTGGTAATCTTTTTTCCCCTTGCGCAGCACCAGCTTCGTTCCGCGCCAATCTTCCGGTTGAAGCCTCTGGTCGACATCCGTCACCCGCCGATCATTCACGTAGACTCCGCCTTGCTTGATCAGCCGTCGAGCTTCGCCCTTCGATTTTGCGAGTCGCGAGGCTAGTAACGCGTCAACCACCGTGTCGGGCTTTACCCCGACCTTCGTAATCGGGGCGTGCTCCTCCACGGCGTCGAGCTTAGTCTCAGTGGTGAGGTCGCCGAAGAGCGCGGCAGCGGCCTTGACGACGCCTGCTAGAGCCTCCTTCCCGTGCACCATCGTGGTCACTGTCGTCGCCAGGGTACGTTGGGCCTCGCGCCGGCTCGAATCTTTCTGGTGCGCTTTCAGCCGCTCTTCGATGTCTGCTCGCGGCAGCAGCGTGAAGAGCTTCAAGTACGACTCGACGTCCCGGTCGTCGACGTTGTACCAGAACTGGAAAAAGTTGTACGGCGAGGTGAGCGCCGGATCCAGATGGATCGCGCCCGCCTCGGACTTCCCGAATTTCGCTCCCGATGCCATCGTCACGAGCGGCGCCACGAGCCCATGCGCCTCACCGCTCTCGACGCGTCGGATCAGGTCGATCCCCGCGGTGATGTTGCCCCACTGATCGCTGCCGCCCACTTGAATCGTGCACTGTTTGCTGCGAAACAGGTGCAGGAAGTCGTACGCCTGGAGCAACATGTAGCTGAATTCGGTGTACGAGATGCCACTCTCGAGCCGCGCATGGACCGACTCTTTCTGCAGCATGATGTTGACCGTGAAATGCTTGCCGACGTCGCGCAGAAAGTCGACGAGGCTCTCCTTGACGAGCCAGTCGGCGTTGTTCAGCACCTGGGCGTGGCTGTCGCGCGCATCGAAGTCGAGAAAGCGGCTCATCTGATCGCGCTGGCGCTGCAGGTTCTCGCGGATCTGCTCCTTCGAAAGCAGCGGACGCTCGCTGCGCTTCCCGCTGGGGTCGCCGATCAGGCCCGTGCCGCCCCCCATCAAGACGATCGGGCGATGCCCGGCCAGCTGGAAATGCCGCAGCAACATGATCGGCATCAGGTTGCCGAGCTGCAGGCTCGGCGCCGTGGGATCGAATCCACAGTAGAGGGTGCGATGTCCGGCGGCGAGGTGGGCGTCGAGCTCGCGCGTGTGCTGGTGCACGAAGCCCCGCCACTTGAGCTCTGCAAGGAGATCCGACATGGCGCGGAATCGTACGAGAACCCCCAACCGCTGGCAAGCGCCCAGCGACCTCACTAGGTTGTAACCCGATGGCGTCCATCCCCGCACCCGCACCCGCCAGCCTGCCCGGCCCGCTCTCCTGGTGGCACAATCCCAAGATCCGCAGCCGCGTGATCGCGGGCGCGGTGCTCGCGAGCGCCTACGGCTTTGGACTGGCATATGGCGCGTGGACCCGCGTGTGCGCCGGGGAGCACTGCCCCAGCATCTCACGCCTGGTGGCGAATCCCAACCACCAGGTGCAGACCTCCAAGGTGTACGCCGCGGACGGCCGCCTGATCAGCGAGCTCGGCGCCGAGCGACGCACGGTGCTGCCGCTCAGCGCCATTCCCGTGCCGGTGCGCCAGGCCTTCATCGCCACCGAGGACAAGCGTTTCTACGAGCACCACGGGATCGACTTCTGGCGCATCCTCGGCGCCATCAAGAATGACATCCTGTCGATCAGCTTTGCGCAGGGCTTCTCGACCATCACGATGCAGCTGGCGCGCAACATCTTTCCCGACGACATCAGTCGTGAGAAGACGCTCACGCGCAAGCTCAAGGAAGCGCGCGTGGCCGTGGAGATCGAGCGCAACTTCGTCAAGGACACGATCCTCCAGCTCTATCTGAACCAGATCAACCTGGGCGCGGGGGCGCACGGCGTGGAGGCCGCGGCGCTGATCTACTTCGGCAAGTCGGCCCGCCAGCTCAACGTCGCGGAGGCTGCGATGCTGGCGGCACTCCCCAAGCTGCCCGCGTTCTATAACCCGCGCACCCACCCCGACCGGGCCGTGCGCCGCCGCAATGTCGTGCTGGGACTGATGCGCGATCAGGGATTCCTCACGCCGGAGGAGTGCGAGCTGTGGAGGTCCTATCCGCTGGTGCTCACGGGGAACCGCACCAACTACGGCGACGTGGCGCCCTACTTCGTCGAGTGGCTGCGGGTGCAGCTGGACGCGAAGTTCGGGCGTGATTTGTACGAGGGCGGCCTGCGCATCTACACCACGCTGGACTTGGACATGCAGGAGGCGGCGGAGCGCGCCCTGCAGTCGCAGCTCGACGCCATCGAGGCCGGCGTGTACTCCAACGGCAAGTTCCCCGGGCGCATCACCTACCGCGAATATCTCGAGTCGTCCAAGGCGTCCGGGGAGGATCACGGCGACTTCACCCGCTACCTCCAGGGCGCGCTCGTCTCACTCGAAGCGAATACCGGCTACATCCGCGCCATGATCGGCGGCCGCGACTTCGACGACTCGAAGTACAACCGCGCCACCCAGGCGATCCGGCAGCCGGGCTCGACGTTCAAGCCGTTCGTCTATTCCGCGGCCGTCCGCGCCGGCCACCCCGTGACCGAAATCCTGGACGACTCGCCGCTCAACCCGCCGGTGCTCCAGATCGACTCCACGTTGTGGCAGCCGAAGGACGACGACGACACGACCCTCGGGATGATCCCGATGCGCGAGGCGCTCTACCTCTCGCGCAACCTCGCCACCATCAAGCTCGGCATGACGCTGGGTGAGCAGACGGTCATCGGCGAAGCGCGCAACTACGGCATCACCACGCCGCTCCCGCCGTACCCATCCATTTTCATCGGGGCGAAGGGGGTCCGGCCGATCGAGATCATCGGCGCCTACACCGCGTTCGCGACGCTCGGCACGCGCGCCGAGCCCGTTGGCATTCTCCGCGTCGAGGACCGCCAGGGGAACATCCTGTGGCAGCCCGCGATCCGTCGCGAGACCGTGATCGACTCGTCGCACGCCTGGCTGATGGTCGACATGATGAAAGACGTGATCCGCCGGGGGACCGCGTTCACGGCCGTCTGGAAGGGCGGCTTCACGCTCCCCGCGGCCGGGAAGACCGGCACCACCGACGACTATACCGACGCTTGGTTCATCGGATACACCCCCGAGCTGGTGACCGGCATCTGGGTCGGCTACGACATCCAGCAGCGGATCCTCGAGCACAACGCGGGCGGCGGCCGCGTCGTCGCGCCCGCCTGGACCGCGTTCATGCGCGACGTGTACGACCGCCGGCCGGCGCCCCCTGACTGGGTGCGCCCCGACTCCCTCGTCACGCGCGAAGTGGACTGGTCGAACGGCTATCTCGCGACGCCGTTCTGCCCGCAGGAGGTGCGGCACTGGGATTGGTTCTATCCCGGCACCGAGCCGGCGCAGGCCTGCCCGGTGCACGCTCCGTTCGGCACGGGCGTGTCACCTTAGGGACTTGGGGGTCGGTGTTGGGGGCTCGGGAGTGCGCCGGGCAGTCCCCGAGTCCCGAGCCCCGATCCCCGAGTCCCGATGCTCCGTATCCGCGCTGGCTCTGTACACCCAGTCACGGCGCCGCCCATCTCGGACGGCGCCGTTCTCGTTGCGGACGATGGCCGGATCGCCGTGGTCGGGGCGCACGCGGATGTACCCCTCCCCCCCGGGGCCCGCCGGGTCGAGTTCCCCGACGCCGTCCTCGTCCCGGGCCTCGTCAACACGCACACCCACCTCGAGCTCACCCATCTCGCCGGCCGGAATCCGGAGCGCGAGTTCTCCCGCTGGATCCGCACCATCCGGTCGCTGAAGGACGCGACCACGCCAGAGGAGTTCGATCACTCGGCCGAGCAGGGCGTGCGGGACTGCTGGACGGCGGGCGTTACTTGCGTCGCCGATACAGGAAGCACCGGCGCGCCGTTGCGCGCGCTCGCCCGCCTCGGTGCACGCGGCATCTATTATCAGGAAGTGTTCGGCCCCGATCCGGCGGACCGAGCGGCGAGCCTCGCCGAGCTGCAGGCGGCCGTGGTCCGCCTCGGCCACGTCGCCTCCGCCCGCACGCGCCTCGGTGTGTCGCCGCACGCGCCGTACAGCGTGAGCGAGCCATTGTATCGGGCCGTGGCCGATTTCGCCCGGCGTGAGTCGCTGCCCCTCGCCGTGCACCTGGCCGAGTCGCGCGAGGAGACGGCCCTGGTGCGCGACGGGGCAGGCTCGTTCGCCGATGCGCTGCGCGCCCGGGGTATCGCAGTGGTGGCACGCCACTGCTCCCCGGTTCAGTACCTCGTGCAACTTGGCGTCTTGGCGTCTGGCAACTGTCTCGCCATCCACTGCGTCCAGGTGGACGAGCGGGATGTTGCGCTGCTGCGGGACGCGGGCGCGACCATCGCCCATTGTCCCCGCTCCAACCGCGCCCACCGGCACGGGACAGCGCCCCTGGCGGCATTGCGGGCCGCCGGCATCCCGGTCGGGCTCGGCACCGACTCGGTAGTGAGCGCGGGCGATGTGAATCTGTGGGCCGAAGCTGCGGCGGCCGGGCTGGAGGGCGAGGACGCGCTGCGGCTCCTGACCATCGAAGGGGCCCGGGCGCTCGGGCTCGCCGCCGAGATCGGCTCGCTCGAGGTGGGAAAACAGGCAGACCTCGCCGTGTTTCCCTCCACCATCCTCCACCGCCCTCCACCGCCCTCGACCGCCTTGCTTACCCTCGTCGCCGGACGGGTCGTTCGCGGCTACATTCCCGCCCAATGAAAACGCAGCGCCACGCCGCGATCCTCAAGATCGTCCGCTTGCAGACGGTCGCGAGCCAGGAGCAGCTGCGTGAGCTTCTCAAGGCCGAGGGGTTCGACGTCACCCAGGCCACGCTGTCGCGGGACATCCGCGATCTGGGGCTGGCCAAAGTCGCGGCGCCGGACGGCGGCTCGCACTACGCTCCGCCGCCGGAGAGCGGGGCGGGGATCCGGCCGCAGCTGCAGCAGCTCTTGCCCACGACGCTCGTGTCGGTGGACGGGGTGGGTCCCTTGCTGGTCCTGAAGACGCCGGCGGGGAGCGCCCAGGCGCTCGGGCTCGCGCTCGACGCCGCCGGGTGGACCGAGATCATCGGGACCGTGGCGGGAGACGACGCCGTGCTCGTGATCACGCGCAGCGAGCGGGCCCGGCGCGCCGTGGAGACCCGGCTCAAAGAGACAGCGGGCATGCCCGACTGAATGGCTTGAACTTCCGGTTCCACGTACGGGTGGTAGTGTTGAAGATCATCGTTCCTACAGGAGACACCGTGACCACAGCAAGGCTCGTGACCGCCCTCGCGCGCGGGTTGACACTGGCGCTCACCGCCGTCGCCGCGCCCCGGATCGCCCTCGCTCAAACCGCCGCAGGGAGCGCCGCCGAGCGGCTCAACATCCTAACCCCAGAAGAGCGCGCCGCGGGCTGGCGCCTCTTGTTCGACGGCCACAGCACCATCGGCTGGCGCGGATGGAAGATGGACACGATACCGTCGGGGTGGGGAGTCAGGGAAGGCGCGCTCACGCGCGCACACCCGGCCGCCGACATCATCACCACGGAGAAGTTCAAGAACTTCGAGCTCACGCTCGAGTGGAATATCGCCCCCGGCGGCAACAGCGGGATCTTTTACCGCGCCAGCGAGCACCCGGACGACAACGCCATCTATTGGAGCGCTCCGGAATACCAGATCCTCGACGATGCAAGACATCCCGACGGCCAGTCGCGACTGACGGCGGCCGGTTCCGACTACGGGTTGTATCCCTCACCGGCGGGCGTCGTGAAGCCGGCGGGCGAGTGGAACACGACGCGCCTCCTGGTCAACGGTAACCACGTCGAGCATTGGCTCAATGGCGTGAAGGTCGTTGAGTACGAGCTGGGGAGCCCGGATTGGGAGGCGAAGGTCAAAGCGAGCAAGTTCGCCACCCACCCGCGCTATGGCCGTAATGCCGAGGGCTACATCGGGCTGCAAGAGCACGAGTTCCGGGTGGCGTACCGCAACATCAAAATCCGGGTGTTGCCGTGAGCGTCCGCGCCCGGCTGTCGGCCCTGATGTTCCTGCAGTTCTTCATCTGGGGTGCGTGGTATACGACCATCGGCAACTACATGTCGGCCCACGGTATGGCCAAGCTGGCGTACTTGCCCTACACGGTGAACCCCGTCGCAGCTATCGTGGCGCCGTTCTTCCTCGGGCTGATCGCGGATCGGTTCTTTGCGACGGAAAAAGTGCTCGGCGTCCTGCACCTGGTTGGTGGTGCGATCATGGTCCTCGTTCCGGGAGCCACCGGCGCCTCGGGACTGTTCATTCTGCTGCTCCTCCTCTATAACCTGTGCTACATGCCGACCCTCGGGTTGGCGAATTCGCTGGCGTTTCACCACATCGAGGACCAAGAGCGGCAGTTCCCCCTCATTCGTGTGTTCGGCACGATCGGTTGGATCGTCGCCGGTCTCTTCATCGGCTTTGTGTTGAGCCGCTTCACGGCGGGTCAGCTGCCAGATACGACACCGTTGCCGCTCTACACGACCGGCACGGCGAGTCTCCTGCTCGGTCTCTACAGCTTCAGCTTGCCCCACACGCCCCCGCCCGCGGCAGGCCGGCGGGTTTCGGTGCAGAGTATCATTGGGTTGGACGCGCTCAAAGAGCTCGGCAGCCCGCCGTTCTACGTGTTCATCATGTGCTCATTCCTGATTTGCATTCCCTTGGCTGTGTACTACACCTACGCTCCGATCTTTGCGAAGGTGGCGGTCTACGACCTGCACAC
>Ga0070698_100003922_pt1 | contig 16353 bp, 19 predicted proteins | sample KBSK1502metaG_FD_65477 | JGI IMG/M metagenome (GOLD analysis project Ga0070698, IMG submission 65477) | Corn, switchgrass and miscanthus rhizosphere microbial communities from Kellogg Biological Station, Michigan, USA - KBS K1-50-2 metaG | ecosystem: Host-associated > Plants > Roots >...
CCAACCAGCTGCTCGGAACCATCGACGCCCTGTCCTTCGTCGGCGACCACTACGAGGCCCGGGTGACGCTCGGCGGCGAGCTGTCCATCGTCCTGTTCCTGCCGCGGGCCTGCGAGTGGCGCGAGGGCCAACGGCTGCAGCTCGGCTTCCCGCCGGAGATGGTGAGCGTGTGGCCGGTCTGACCGATGTGCTCGCGGTGGCCCGGCCGCGGCGGATCGAGCTGTCGACGGTGCTCTGCTCCGGAGTCCTGGCCGTCGTGGCCCTCTGCGTGGTCTTCCCGCTCGTCCTGGTCGCGCTCCAGAGCTTTCAGGTCGCCCCGCCTGGCCAGCCGGCCCGCTACGGCCTCGACGGCTGGCGGGCGGCACTCACCGAGCCCGGGCTCCGCTCCGCGCTGGTCAACACCCTCACCGTCACGTTCGTCCGCCAGCTCCTGTCGCTCCCGCTCGCCGTCCTGATCGCCTGGCTGCTCGCCCGCACCGACCTTCCCGGCCGGAGCTGGATCGAGTTCGCGTTCTGGGCCGCCTTCTTCCTCCCCCCCTTCACCGTCACCCTGAGCTGGATCCTCCTGCTCGATCCCGAGTACGGCCTGATCAACACCTCGCTCGGGAAGCTCCCGTTCATGGGAACGGGACCATTCAACATCTACTCGTTCTGGGGCATCGTCTGGGTCCACATCGTCACCGGCTCCCTGACCGTGAAGGTCATCCTCCTCACCCCGGCGTTCCGCAACATGAACTCGGCCTTCGAAGAGGCTTCCCGGGTCGCGGGGGCGGGCACGCTCCGTACCGCCCTGCGCATCACGATGCCGGTCATGGCGCCCGTCATCCTGTCGGTGCTGCTCCTCGGCACCATGGTGTCGCTCCAGACCTTCGAGGTCGAGCAGGTGCTGGGCCTACCCTTCCGCTTTTTCGTCTTCAGCACGACCATCTACGATCTCCTCGTCACCCGGGTGCCGCGCTACGACGCGGCGACCGCGCTGGCCGTCCTGGTCCTGGCCGCCATGCTGCCCCTCGTCTTCGCGCAGCAGTGGCTGACGCGGGGTGGGCGCTACACCACGGTCACCGGACAGTTCCAGAGCCGGGTGCACCGGTTGGGCCGGTGGCGGTGGCCGGTGACGTGCCTGACGGTCGGAGTGGTCCTCATCGTGCTCGGGGTGCCGGTGCTCTTCGCCCTGCTCGGCACCTTCATGAAGCTGTTCGGCTTCTTCCACGTTCAGGACCCGTGGACGCTGGCGAACTGGCAGACCGTCCTCGGCGACGAGCTCTTCCTGCGCTCGCTGCACAACACGCTCGTCCTGTCGGTCGGGACGGCGGTGGCGGCCATCGTGGTGCACGCGCTCATCGCCTATATCATCGTGCGCACCACGTACGCGGGACGAGGCCTGCTCGACTTGGTCTCCTGGCTCCCCTTCACGGTGCCCGGCATCATCCTCGGGCTGGCCCTGCTCTGGCTCTTCCTCGGCGTGGGCTTCCTGCGCCCGCTCTACGGCACGACCGCGCTGCTGATCATCGCGGGCGTCATCGCGGGGATGCCCCTGGGGGTGCAGATCATCCGGAGCGGCCTGATGCAGCTCGGGGGAGAGCTCGAGGAGGCCTCGCGGATCGCGGGCGCGTCGTGGTGGGTCACCTACCGCCGCATCGTGCTCCGCCTGATGGCGCCCACGCTCCTGGCGGTGGGCATGATCACCTTCGTGGGCGCGGCCCGGAACATCGGCAACTTCGCCCTGCTCACCACCAGCGCCAATCGCCCGCTCTCGATCCTCCAGCTCGACTACGTCGCCCAGCGCAAGCTCGAGGAGGCGGTGGTCGTCGCCTGCATCATCATGTTCGTCTCGCTGGCCGGCGCCTTGCTCGCACGCCTGCTCGGGCTGCGGGGCGGCAGCCTCGGCTGAGGAGAAGCCAGATGAGCGGTCTCGCCGGCAAGGTCGCGGTCGTGACGGGCACCAGCCCGAACATCGGAGGCGGGATCGCCGGGGGGCTGGCCGATGAGGGGGCGACCGTCGTGTGCGTGGACGTGGCGGAGGACAATGCGCTCCAGTGCGCCGCGTGGATCGAGCGGCGCGGAGGCCGAGCCCTGGGAATCGTCTGCGACCTGACGGACGAGGCCCAGGTGGAGGGGATGGTGGGCCAGGTGCGCGACGCTTACGGCGGCGTCGACATCCTCGTCAACAACGCGGGCATCCTCGGCGGGATGAGCGTGCTCGAGATGCCGCTCGAGCGGTGGAACCGTCAGGTCGCGGTCAACCTGACCGGGACGTTCCTCTGCACCAAGCACGTGGCCCGGCTGATGGTGGCACAGGGGCGACGCGGCAGCATCGTGGTGATCATCTCGACGGCCGGGCACCAGGGCCAGGCCGGGAACATCGCCTACTCCACGACCAAGAGTGGCCTGCTCAACTTCACGAGGGCGGCGGCCATGGATCTGGTGAAGCACGGCATCCGCGTGAACAGCCTCACCCCGACCGCCACCGACTCCGAGGAGGGTAACGAGCGCGCCGTCGCCTGGGGGCGGCCCCGACCGGAGCGGCGCCGCGGCGGCCTCGACTTCGCCAAGATGCTGCCGATGGGGAAGCTGCCCAGCCCGCGCCACTACGCCCGGGCCTGCGTCTTCCTGGCCTCGGACGACGCGGAGATGATCACGGGTACCGATCTCCGCGTGGACGCGGGCGCGATCGCCAAGTACTGGCCGTGGATGCCGAACGCGTGAGCTCTCCGCCCGGCGCGGCCTAGGCCTCGTATTCCTGGACGACCCGGATCAGCACGTTGCCATCGTCCTCGAGCTCGAGCGTGATGAGGTTGGGACGGCAGCAGACCGTGCAGTCCTCCGTGAAGGTCTGATGACGGCCTCCGCTCGGATCCACGAAGACCTCGTTCTCCTCACCGCAGAACACGCAATCGTACGTCATCGGCGTCGCGCGCACTCCCGGGCGAGGCCCGAGACGGCCGCCTAGCGCAGCACCGCGTCGGCGATGCGCGTCAACTCTCGGACCATCTCCGGCTCCGACCGGGACGTGGCCGGCCGCACGACGACGCGGGTCGCGCCCGCCTCGTGGAGGCGCCCGATCAGGTCGCGGTCGGCGGTCTGACCGAGCACCGAGATGCTGATCGCGGAGGGATCGCGGCCCGCCTCCTTGGCGAGCCGGTCGAGCGTGGCGCGGCTTTCCCGGACCCGCTCCGGGGTGACTCCGATCGGCAGCCAGCCGTTGCCCCAGGCCACGACGCGCTGGAGCACGTTCTTCGCGTCTCCGCCCAGGAGCACCGGCGGGTGCGGCTTCTGCGCCGGCTTCGGATAGGAGCGGACCGGCGGAAAGTCATAGTACTTGCCGTGGAATTCGGCCTCGGCCTTGGTCCACAGCTCCTTCATGGCCAGGATCGACTCGCGGGTCTGCGTCCAGCGGTGATCGAAATCGCCGCCCATGATCTCCGTCTCCTCCCGCAGCCAGCCCGCGCCGATGCCGAAGAGAAAGCGCCCACCGCTGAAGAGATCGAGCGTCGACACCTCCTTGGCCAGGAGCAGCGGATGTCGCTCCGGGACCAGCACGATCCCGGTCCCCAGCTTGATGCGGCTCGTCGCCCCCGAGGCGCGCGCGAGGGCCACGAAGGGGTCGATGAAGTGGGAGTAGCTCTCGGGGATCACGCCGTCCGCGGCGCCCGCGAAGCGGCTGGTCGTCTTCACCGGGATGAACGGGTGCTCGGCGCACCAGAACGACTCGAAGCCGAGCTCCTCGGCCTTCCGGGCCATGGCGCCGACGTCGACGAGATAGGCCGGCAGCGGCACGGAGATCCCGATATTCATCGCGAAGCCTCCTGGTCAGTCGAAGATGATGCCGCCGTCGACGTTGAACGACTGGCCGGTGATGTTGCGCGCCCCCGGCGAGGCCAGGAACACCGCGAGCGCGGCCACGTCCTCCGGAGCGTTGGGCCGGCCGAGGGGGATGACCGCATTGCGCCGCCGCGTCATCTCCTCCACCGAGAGGCCTTCCTCCCGCGCGCGGACGGCCACGTTCGCCTCCGAGAGCGCGGTGACCGTGACCCCGGGGCAGATGGCGTTGACGTTGATGTCGTGCCGGGCGAGCTGGAGCGCGGCGGTGCGGGTGAGCGAGATGACGCTGCCCTTGCTGGCCGCGTAGATCGCGTTCGAGGTGCCCGCGTACCCCTTGCCCGCGATCGACGCGATGTTGACGATCACGCCGCTCCGCCGGGGAATCATCTCGCGGGCCACGCGCTGCAGGCAGAAGAACACGCCCTTGGCGTTGACGCGCATGATGCGATCCCAGTCCTGCTCGGTGAGGTCCATGATGTAGGCGCGTCGCGTGACGCCCGCGTTGTTCACGAGCACGTCTATGCGATGGAAGGTCGCCACCACCCGCTGCACCATCCGGTCGATCGCGGCGAGATCGCCCACGTCGGTGTCGAGCGCCAGGCTCCGGGGTCCGACCGCGGTCACCGCGTCCGCGGTCGCCTTGGCGCTTCCCGCGTCCACGTCGACGGCGGCGACGTGAGCGCCGGCCCGGGCCAGAGCCAGCGCGGTGGCTTTGCCGATGCCGTTGCCGGCTCCGGTCACGATGGCGACGCGGTCGACGAGGGTCATGGCGCCGCGAAGCATACCCCAGCCCGCCGCCGACCGCATCAACGGGCTGCGGAGGCGCGCCTCCCACGGTAGCCTCTGACATGGCCCTCAAGGCCACCATCTTCAAAGCCAACCTGCAGATCGCCGACATCGATCGCAACTACTACGCCGACCGCGCGGTCACGATCGCGCGCCATCCCTCGGAGACCGACGAGCGGATGATGGTGCGATTGCTGGCCTTCGCGCGCCACGCCCACGACGCGCTGTCCTTCGGCAAAGGGCTGGGCCGCGACGACGAGCCCGATCTCTGGCAGAAGGACCTGACCGGGGCGATCGACCTCTGGATCGACGTGGGACAACCAGACGAGAAGCGCATCCGCCGGGCGTGCGGCCGGGCCGAGGCGGTCTTCGTCTACAGCTACGGCGGCCGCGGGGCCGACCTCTGGTGGAGACAGTCCAGCGACACGCTCGAACAGGCCGGCAATCTGACCGTGATCAATCTGCCGCTGGCGGCCACCCAGTCCCTGGCGAAGCTGGCCCGGCGGAGCATGCAGCTGCAGCTCACGCTGCAGGATGGACAGATCTGGGTGGTGGACTCGGAGCGGACGGTGACGATCGAGCCGGCGATCTGGAAGCAGCCGCCGTCGTCCCGCTAGGGCCCAGGAGCATTCTCCAGACGGCGGAGGAAGACCTCGATCTCCTTCTTGGTCTGGAGGTCTCCGGTCCGAGCCGCCACCTCGAGGCCCGTCGCATACGCCGCCCTGGCCTCGGCGATCCGGCCCGCCCGCTCCAGCGCCCGGCCGAGGCCGCGGTGGGCGGCTGAATAGTCGGGCTTGAGGCGAATGGCCTCCGCGTACTCTCCGACGGCCGCCTCGGCCTGGCCCGCGTCGAGAAAGGCGCCGGCCAGGCCGAAGCGGACGACGGGGTCGTCCGGCATGATCTCGACCACTTCCTTGAACTCCGCGATCCGATCCTGAGCCGCCATGCGGGCCCCCTTGCGCCGAGGATCTGGCCAAAGAGGTACCGCGTCAAGTAACCTCGCCACATGACCGATCCAGCCAGATACCACTAATCCAGCTAGTTAGGCTATATCGGTTGCATCAGGTTGCGCCTGGGTTACGGTCCCCTGTTGGCGTCCAATCTGGGGCATCCACTTGGTGTAATGCCGAAAGAGCACCCCTGGGGTCCGCCAGCCGCCCTGGTTGGCGACGTACAGGACAGGGGCGTTCCTGGACAGCATGGTACTAGCCCAGGTGTGGCGAAGCTGCTCGGGCTGCCGGTAGCGAACCCCCGCCTTCGTCAGCGTCCGGCGCCAGAGGTTGTAGAGTCCCGGCTCGTTGATGGCCCGACCGCGGAGTACGAATAGCGGCTGCTCGGGATTGAGCGACGTGACGGTGAGGTGTTTGAGGGTGACCAGGATCGACCGGCTCTCCGGGGTCGTGCCCGGCTCCCAGGCTACGTCCTCGCAGACGGGATGCAGGAACGACACGAGGCGCGACCGACCGGTCTTGGTCGGGCCCAGCCGGCGCAGGCTGCGGCTGCGCTGGACGTGTACCAGCCCACGCTCATGGTCCAGGTCACCGCGCTGGAGTCCACGAACCTCACCCGAGCGCATCCCAGACTGAGCCCAGACGCGCAGGAGGGCGACGAAGTCGTGGTCGATGACCGCCGCGGCCTCGAGGATGGCCCGGAGTTCCCGGCCGGTGAACGGGTCGATGGTCTCGGGGCGTGGCGCCGCCCTCCAGAGTCTCTGACCACCGGCCATCGGGTTGGCCGTGATCCAGCCCTCCTCCACGGCGTAGTCCAGAACAAGCTTGAGCGTTGGGAGCCGGGTGCGGAGTGTGGAGTCCGTCAGGGCCTTGCCGGTTCGGCGCGAGGCGCCGGGGACCCGGAGCGCCGCAATGAGTTCCTGGATCCGTCGCCGCGTGAGATCGCTGATCGGTATGGACCCGAATGATGGCAGCAGGTGCGTGCTCAGAAAGCTCTGGTGGGTCTCGAACGTCCCGGGGCGCAGCGCGTTCAGGCCCGGGTACCACTTGAGCCGCCGCTCGACCACCGTCTTGAACGTGAGGCTGCTCGGCGGCCTCGTTGACTGGCGATCGAGGAGGGACTGATCCCCCAGCGCGAGCCGGCCCCGTAATTGGGAACCCACCGCTTCGGCTGCAGCCCGATCACCCACGCGCTTGGCGCGGCGCCGACCCTGATGGGTAGCAAAAACCCACCAGATGTTGGAGCCGGGGGTCTTCTCTCGGACCACCACGCCCACGAGCTACCCTCTCCGCATAGGGCGGCGAGTATCGGCCAGGGGACGTGGGCCCGTCAAGCCACTGAGCATTTCATCGACCGCCTGGGCGATCTCGTCCCCCCGTTCGGCATGCCGGAAGTTCGCCAGCCACTCGTCGAACTCGGACCGGCGGATCAGGATCTTCTTGTCGACCCGGTAGTGCGGCAGTGGCTGCGACCGCCGCTTCAGGTAGCTCCGGAGCGTCCGCTCACTCAGGGTGCTGTACTCCACCAACTGCTTGATGGTCAGAAGCTCGCGCTCCTCCGGGGCGTCTTGGCGGGCGGGACCGGCGGGGCCGGTGCTGCACTAAGTCGAGGCGCGAGCGCGGACCAATTGGCGAGCGTCCGGCCGTCACCAAGGGTTGTCCCAGGTGGCGCCTGATCTCCTTCACCGCCGACTCGAAACACGCGCGCTCCTACTTCACTTCACTGCCACGGGGCGAGATGGCGGGGGCGGGATGGAACCTGGACGCGTTCAGCGTCTGTCACCGCTACGTTATACAGGATCACGCGGTCGCGCGCGAGCCGTTGGGGCGTCCCGCGTCATCCGGCCGGTGGTGGCCGGCACGGGGGCTAGGCGAGGGCAGGAGATATCATTGACCCAGACGGCCTGGCTTTCAGGAGCCCGCGCAGTTTCTCCCGTTCGCCCTTGCTGATCTTCGGTCCAGCCTCGCCCGGCGTCGTCTGGCTCATGACCGCCCCCTCCAGGCGTCGACCTCGGCCTCCTTCACCATCTCGAAGAACTCGCTCTTATCCTCGGCACTCTGCTCCTGCCACCGCTCTGCCATCTCGTCCTTCTTGTCGTCGCCGTCGCGCTGGCTGTCCTCCTCTTCGGCCGCCTCGTAGAACGCCAGTCGCTTCTCCTCCAGGTACTCCTCCTCCAACTCCTTGATCTTCTCCACGTAGTCGGTCGCGGCCGCGGTAAGTCGATCCTCAATCGTCTCGGGCGCGGGCTCCAGGTGCTCGTTGATCGCCTTGATCAGTTCCATCTCGGCGTCGAACTGCTCGTGGCTCCCCTCGGGGACGCGGGTGGGCACGCTGCGGGTGACGCCCCAGCGCTGATGGAAGGGGTCGTTTACGCGGTAGAAGCCGAGACGGCCTAGCCGGTCAGTCACACCGGGCTGGAACGTCGGTCGGCGCCGGTCGCGGCCCCAAGCGATGTCGGTGGGTGCGGACCCCAATTGACAATCCGCCCGGCAGGAAGCCGCTCCCGCAGGCAACTGCGTCAGCCAACGCGCGCAGCGACATCCGTCATGGGAGCATAGGACACGTTCCATACTCCGGCGAAGGGATTGTCCATGTCTTTGATCACCGCGAGCAGGAAGGTGAGGATGCCCGCGGCCGCCGCCACTAGGAGGATCGACAGCCAGACGGAGTGGATGCCGAGCGCTAGAAAGCCACCGAAGAGGACGACCGACACAAAGACCACCATGTTCCAGAGCGTCTCCGGAACGCGCGTGGCGCTCACGGTCAGGCGCTCATCTCGTGCCTCCATTACGCGCGCGAGTGCCCGGAGCAGCTCGTCGTAGACAACACGGTCCTTCTGCGTCTGGAGCTCGGCGCCGCGCACAGCTTGCGTGAGGGCTGCGAAGCTCTCGCACGCAATCGCGCTCGCCTGCCTCGCGGCCAGCTGCTGTGGTTCGTCCGATTCCGTCACTTTGACGTAGCGCCGCAGCGCGAGGCGGATCCGATTAGCCGAGTCGCGCTCCGCGAGAAAGCCCGCCACGCGACAGAGATCCTCCAAGGCCGAGGCCTCCTTCTCCAGGCCCATCTGGACGTGATTGAATTGCTCCCACACCACGAACAGGAGGAAGGCCGCCATGATCCCGTAGAGCCCGCCCACGACCGTCAGATACGCCGCCACACCGTGGACCTCTACGTGGAGTGCCTCCAACGGGAGCACGGACGACAGGAGGAGTCTGAGCGCTCCAGCCACTGCCATCGCCCCAGCCACGCGAAAGTAAATCATCGGGACATCCGGCGAGACCGATACTCGCCGCTAAGCCGACTGCTTGGTCGCGGCACGGCTAGCTTTGAGCTCAGTTAATTGTCGCTCGAGCTGTTCGGCGCGCTCCATGCCGGCGAAGGTCGCCTCGAGATCGTCGTCGGTCAGCGCGAAGAGCGCGGTGCCGCGCGCACTCTCCTCGCGGACCTTGTCCTCCATGCGACCCAGCGTGGCCATCGGCGCGGTACCGGTGGCCTCGTAGGCAGCCTGGCCGGCGCGGGCGCGAGCGCGGGCAGCCCGGTGCTGGGTCAGGAGGAGGGTCTTTTTGCCCTCCACCTCCCGGAGCTTGGCCTCGAGCTTCCCCAGGGTGTCGCGGAGCAGCTCCACGTCCTTTTTATGCTCCTCTGCTTGCTCGGCGAACAGCTCGGCCGTCTGGACGAAGGTGTTGTAACGTTCCAACGCGCGCTTGGCCAAGCCATCTTCCCCACGGTCCACGGCAAGCTCGGCCTTCCGCATCCACTCCGCAGCCTTGGCCTGGGCCTCGGTGGTTTTCTCCTCGACCAGGTGCTGCTCCGTGAGCGCCACGGCGAGCTGCGTCTTCACCTGAATGTATTGATTGTGCAGGTCGAGCATCACCTGCTTGATCATCTTCTCGGGCTCCTCGGCCTTGTCGATCAGGTCGTTGAGGTTCGCTCGGATCAGCATGCTCACACGCTCCAGCAGTTTCATCACGCTTCCCTCCCGCAGCTCCGCGAGGTGGCCTGCAGGGCCCCCTCGCGGCGGTGCTCGTGGTCACTAGGCACTCTTGTCCGGGCTCGGTCCTCCGGGCCGCTCCTGTTCGATCGCGACAGTTCGGAGAGCAGGGATGCGAGCGAAGAGATCCGCGATCTTTACGCCCGCCAGCGTCTCGAAGAGCGCCGGAGCCTGGGCGATCATCTTCGACAGGTCCACCACCACCTTGTTGACGCCCGCCGCATCGCCGTCGCCGGTCGACACGATCGTGATCTTGTCCACCTTGCTGAGTGGCTCGGCCATCGCGCGGACGACCTCCGGCAGCCCGGTCAGCAGCTTGTCGATCACCGCCGCCTGGTTGTACTCGTGGAACGCGGCCGCTTTCACTTTCATGGCTTCCGCCTCGGACTGACCCTTGGCGAGAATGATCTGGGCCTCCGCGGTGCCCTTCAGCCGGATGACCTCGGCCCCGGCCGCGCCCTCGGTGCGCGCCGCGTCCGCACGTCCCTCGGCCTCACGCACGAGCCGCGCCTTCTCGGCGGCCGCCAGCGTCTCAATGCGCTGCCGTTCAGCGTCGGCCTGCTTCAGCATCGTGGCCGCCAACTCCTTCTCGCGGCGAGCGATCTCCGCTTCCTGGACTCTGATCTGCTCCTCCTTCTCCACCCGCTGCACGTGCACCGCTTCGGCCACGACTCGCTGCTGCTGGATATTCGCCTCAATGTCGTAGGACCTTATCCGCTTGAGCCTTTTGCGTCTTCACGGCGGTTTCGTACAAGGCCCGCTTGACGTCCAGGTCTCGCTGGGCCTCGGCTTGTTTCGTCATCGACGCAGTCTCAGCCACCACTCGTTCCTGGTCGGCCTGCGCCCTCGCCATCGCCGCATCTCGCGTCGCTGCCGCCCGCTTGACCTCGGTATCCCGGAGGGCCTCGGCGGCGGCGATGTCGGCCTCCTTTTTGATCCGCGCAATATCCGGCTTGCCCATGTTCACGATGTATTCATTCTTGTCCCGGATCTCGCGAATGGTGAAGCTGACGATGTCGAGCCCCATCTTGTTCAGGTCTTCGGCACAGGTGTTGCGCATGCTCTGGCTGATCGTCTCGGGATCCTTCACGATGGACTCGACGGTGAGCTGCCCCACGATGCCGCGCAGGTGCCCCTCCATGACCAGGCGGATCAGCCCTTCTCGCTCCGCCGGGGTCTTGCTCAGGAACTGCTCGGCGGCGGTCAGGATGCTCTCGTGATCGGACTTCACCTTGATCTGGGCCACGGCCTCGACGGTCACCGCGACGCCCTGCTTCGTGTAGAGGTCTTGCTGGGGGGCTACGTCGAACGACATCAGCTCGAGCGAGAGCTCCTTGGCGCTCTGGATCATGGGCCACACGACCGCGCCGCGTCCGCTGTAAACATGCGTGCCGCCGAGGCCGAAGACGAGCAACGCCTGATTGGGCCCGACCTTGCGATACAGGCGGGCCATCATGCTCAGAATGGTCAGGGTGCCGAAGACAATGAGCCCTACCACGACCCAGAACCCAACGTTCAACGGAAGCATTGGACCAACTCCTTTCTGGCCAGGCTGCCTACGGACCGCGCACCCGGAAGGCTCGCGCTAAGCCTTCGGTCGGCCCGAACGCTCCTCGGCCACCTGGTCCCACGGCCGCGCATACGCGATCCCGCGCTCGTATCGAAGCACCACCACCTCCGTCCCCTTGGCGATTTCCGCACCGTCGGCCGCGCGCGCAGCGACGGGTTTCCGCGTCCCGGCCTGGGTATAAACGATCTCCCCGGTCCCGGCGCGGGGAATGGTCACCGTCACGCGGCCCAGGGTGCCGGGCAGGTAGTAGTCAGCCGGATTCAGAGGAATCTGGTCGGGCGCGAGGACTTTGGCCATGAACACGAAGATGATCGCGGCGCCCGCGAGCCCACCACCCAGGGCCAGGACCACGGTTCCCAGTACGACGACCTGGGAATACGTCGCGACGAGGAAGCCGATGCCACCGAACCACGTCATGAAGGCCGTGATGGTGCCGAAGTTGATGAATGGAGCCCTCTGGCCGTGATCGCCGTGCGCATCCCCGGTATGAGCACCGTGCCCCACGTCGACGCCATGGCCGACGTCGCCAACGTGACCGAAGGAGTGGCCGGCGACGCCCGTCAGGAACGAGATCATGGCGAGCGCGAAGCCGATCACGAAGACGGCCAGATAAAAGTTCGCCATGGCTTAGCCTTTCTTCGCCTCCAGTCCGCGCTTGGTTTCCAGGGCGTGGACCAGCCGATCCATCAGGGTCGGCATCTTGAGCACGGTGTGAAGGAGACGCAAGGCCTTGCGCCGCTCGGGATGGGTCGCCAGACGCTCGAGCGTCTCGGACACGAGCGGGTCATCGCGGAACCGCGCAGCTCCGACGCGCAGCCACGCGGGGAGAGTGTGCGAGCCGTCGCCAATCGGCGTCGTGAGGTGCTCTCGAAACTCCTCCGGGTCGTCGATCAAAAAAGCCGGATGGACGCGAAAGAACCGGGCCAGCAGCAGACGCGTCTTGTTCGTCATGTGCGTGCGTGTTCCCCGCTCGAGCTGAGACAAATACGGCATGCTGATTGGTTCGCCCGTCTCCGCGCGGATGAGCTTCACCGTCTCCGCTTTGGATGGACTCGCTCGATACACTGGACTGAAGGCATGAACCGTCGGGAGTTCATTAACGGGACCACGCTCGCGACAAAGACTCAAAGCCTCCGACCACTCGGCGCGATCCCAGAGCCCTCGTGGCGGAAATGAAGCCGCTAGAACGAGCCATTTGCTGCTAGCTCGGGTGTATGCTTCGGCCAGACAGTGGGGTGGTGGGGCCCTCCCTCTAGTCGCCTGGCCTGACCGGACCGTTGACGCATAGGATGCTGATGAAGTATTGGCTCGTAGTCCTGGTGAGCTTCGGGTCCGGCCTCATGAGCGGCATACCTGCCTTTGCGGGTAGCGCCATGCACAGACAGGGTCTTGCTGAGAGTTTCGGCGGCTTCGCGGGGAATTCGCCAGTGCGCGTGGGCGTGCCTACGATGAGGCAGCCGGCCGCCCCAGGGGCACCTGTCTCACCCCACGGGGTCAGCCCGGCGGCAAGGACCGCAGTGACGCCCGTCGTGAGCGAGGTCGGCACCCGAGACGAAATGACCCCAGCCACCCGGTCGGCGGGTATCCGGCCGGTGGAACCGAGGATGATCGTCATCGACCCGTCCGGCGGGGCACGGACCCTCGCATCAACAGGGAGCGCGACAGCAGCACCCCCTGTTGTTCGGTCTGCCACGCCGAAGGTCCTCGTGATAAGCAAGCCTATCGCTCCGCGTTCCACAGGGCCAAGGATCATTGAGGTCAACCCGGCCACTGTCTTCAAGCCACTCAGGCCAAAGGTAATCGTGGTGAGTCCGTCCGTGGTCTCCCGGCATCGCGGTCGGACGGTGATTGGGATCGCGGAGGGTTCCCAAGGAACCACCCTTCTGCTTGGGTCGTCCTGTGACCTTGGCGTGGGCCTGGCGGAGTCCTGCGCACCTGTTGACTCGGCCCCCCTTATCGTCGAGGCCGCGCCCGACGATGCTCAGGTCTTCCTGGATGGTCAATTTCTCGGTACGGCGGGTCACCTGGCCGGGGAAACCGTCGTGGTCCCCGCAGGCCCTCACGCACTTCAGATTATGTCGCCGCAGGCCGAGCCATTTAGCGCGCAGTTCACCGCGACGCCCGGTATCCCCACCCGGATTCACGTGGCCCTCGCGGCGCAGTGAGGGCTGCGCCGTGGGGAAAGGCGGCTAGGTTAGTGTTCTGCCAGGATGAGGGCAGCTAGCCTGTATAGCCCGCTGAACTGCCTCACTCCTACTCTTGGCAGGAAGCCGGGGACGGGCTGCTAAACAACAGCTTCGCATACTCCGCCGTCCGGGCCGAGAGCTGCAAGGTCAAGCGATCCAACCTGGTTGCCTTCAGGCAAACGCCGCGCTGCCCAGGGTTGCTTCCCAGTTTGTGCAGCGCTGGTGACAACCCGCAGCGCCCCTCGACCTCGCACTCCATCAGGCGCTGCACCGTGAACTGCAGCAGCTCCCGCAGGAAGTCCGGCTCGCCGCTCTTCCACGAACTCTAACCGTGCCATCCTCTCCTCGGTCATCGCGGGCCTCCTCCGTCATGGTCGGTGTCTAAGCAACCCAACCGTAACGGAGATCCGCGGTGACCACCCTCTCCTCAATCCCCTGGATTTACACCACGAGGCGGGACACCACCTGACTCGTGAGGCTGTTGGGTGGTGAGAGGACCAAGCTTCCCGTAGTCCAGCTGCCCCGGTCAGAGCTGGACGGCCTCCTGATCTGCGCAGCGGTAGAAGGCGATTCCCAGCTATTGGAACAGCGAGCATGACGCTCATGGGAACGCGCGCCTCGGGTCATCCCGGCGGCGTTCGCGCGAGTTCTCGCGGCGACCTCGGCCGAGGACGCGCTTTGCCCGCGCGAGCCGCTTGGCATTCAGCCCGGTTGACGGAAGGCCCGCCGGAGGCGCCCTCCTGCGCTGGTAGTTGCGTTTCGGGACGCGCCCTGGTTCTATGCTGGAGCGGGCTCACCGGGGGGTGCCTATAGCGGGGGTCGCGTGCTGGCTATAACGGATCGGACGTCACGCGCAGGAGCGACCGAGGGATCTGACGGCCTGCTCCGGAGAGATCACATGCACGTGCTCCTGCTCTCCATGCCGGACTCTTTCGAGCACATGCCATCGTTGGCGATTCGAATGCCCAACGGGGCGCTCACCTCGCTCGCCGGTAACCTCGACGCTCATCATCGCGTCGCCGTCGCCGATCTGATTCTCGTCCAGGCGCGCGTCCGCGAGACGGTGGAGCGACTCGTCCGAGACCTCAAGCCCGACCTCGTGGGACTCTCGGTGATGACCTTCGAACGACGAACCGCGTTGAAGCTGATCGCGTTGCTGCGCACGCTCCGACCGCAAACCCGGATCGTCGTGGGCGGCTATGACCCGAGCCTGGCGCCCGAGGCGTACACAAGCGTTCCTGAGGCGCCGGATTTCCTGGTTCGGGGCGAAGGGGAGATCACCTTCCGGGACCTGATCCGGGCGTTAGAGGGCAATTCCGGCTACGACCACATTCCGGGTCTGTCGTATCGCGGCGATGGCGGCTTCCTTCACAACCCCGACCGTCCCGTGACGGGTCTGGACGGCAGTCAGATCAAGCCGCCCAATCGGGATGCCCGCGTTCTCACCGGCTATACCATGGTCGGCCGGCAGGTGGACGTCGTGGAGACGTCCCGGGGCTGCACGTTCGACTGCAGCTTCTGCTCGATCATCGAGATGCGGGGGCGCAATTTCCACACGTATGCGTTCGACCGGGTCTTGGCCGACATCCGCGACGCGCGCGCCCACGGGGCGCGAACCATTTTTCTGGTCGACGACAACATCACGCTCAATGTCCGGCGGTTCGAAGCCCTGTGTCGGGCACTCATCGCGGCGGATCTCAACGACCTGGAGTACTTCGTGCAGGCGATGACATCGGCCATTGCGAGCCACGGCGCGACCCTCGCGCCCCTGATGCGTCAAGCGGGCTTCCGCTACGTATTCCTCGGGATCGAGAATGTCCTGGAGAACGATCTCGAGTTCTTGCGTGCGCGTGCCAAGAATACCAGGCGGGGGGACAGGCGCGGGGCGGCCAGCGCCACAATCCAAGCGATCAACTACCTTCACCAGCACAAGATGTATGTGGTCGGCGGACTGATCGTGGGGAATCCGGACGACACGCGCGAATCGATCGAGGCGAATCTGGAGTTCGCGCGCCGGTACGTGGACTACCCGTACATCCAGCACCCGACGCCGTACCCGCGGACGCCGATGGCCAAGGACTTTCGCGAGCGGGAGCTGATCGTCAGCGAGGACGTCGAGGAGTACGACGGGACCACGGCCGTGGTGCGTAGCGAGCACCTCGCCGCCGAGGAGATCGAGTTTCTCCGGTGGCGGGCGGAGCGCTGGATGAAGCTCCGCCACTTGCCAGCCGCCTTGCGACACAGCCCGGGCTTCGCGGTGCGCCACGGCATACGAATGATGGCGCATACCTTTCGAGGCAGCTCACTCCGATCATTGATGGGGCTCGAGGACGAGCGGAAGGCCTTCACGCGGTACCGGGCCCTCCGAAAAGCGGAACGGGCGTATGTGTGAGGGCCCGTGGTTGCATTCAGCCTGATCTCGTTTCTCGTGACCCGGCGCGCGCTGGCCCTCCTTGCTGTCGGTGTCGTGACGGCGGTGCTTGGGTGGTCGGCCCTGACGCTTGGCATCGACCCCGGGGTGGAGTCGATGATCCCGTCGGATCCCGGTGATCTGGCTCGGCTCCACGCGTTACGCTTGTTGACGTTTCCCGCCATGTTGCGCCCGACGGCCGGGAGATCGGAATGATACTGATCCTCGACGAGAAGACGCCCCCCGACGACCCGGAGGCGGCGCGGTGAAGCCGGAGGAGCATGGTGTCGTGATGACTGACAAGGCGCGGCGGCGGATCCAGAGGCCAGAGCGATCAAGCTGGCCGATGTAGATGCCAACCGATCTCGGCTTGATCGGCTGCGGCCGGAGGAGGTGGCGTTTCTGGCGAAGCGCTACGAGCGGGCCCTGGAGATTCTGATGGGCAAGGAGCGGAACCAGTGATCCGCGGGGAGCGTCGTCAGGTCTGGCGCCGCGAGAACGAATACGGCGTCCGTGGGCTCGACCACTTACCCCGGTCGAAGAGCGGCCCCTCGACCGCTTCGATGCCCTGATCTGCCGGATCTTCCATCGGGACAGATGGCGGGCCGGGATCGATCGCTACTACGGCCACGGGCTG
>Ga0070698_100003923_pt1 | contig 16353 bp, 12 predicted proteins | sample KBSK1502metaG_FD_65477 | JGI IMG/M metagenome (GOLD analysis project Ga0070698, IMG submission 65477) | Corn, switchgrass and miscanthus rhizosphere microbial communities from Kellogg Biological Station, Michigan, USA - KBS K1-50-2 metaG | ecosystem: Host-associated > Plants > Roots >...
GCGCCATGCGTAGCCAGCGTCTCCTCCGGCACGCCGAGCTGGGCGAGCTTGACGTCGTTGTCGTAAGAGACGATCCCGCCACGGAAGACGTCGCTCGCGCCGGGAACCGAGGTCAACTCAGCCGCAACGAGCCCTCCGGTGCACGACTCTGCGGTCGCAAGCGAGAGCCCCAGGGCCCGTGCTGCCTCCAGCACGTGCTCGGCGACCGGCCGCGCGTCCTCCGCGAACACGGCAGGCTCCAGCGCCTGGCCCAGCGCCTGTGACAACTCGCCGCCGTCACCGAAGAGCTCGATCCAGATCTCGCCGTCGTGCGCGCAGATCGTCGCCTGAACCCCCGCAGGCTCGCCGCCGGCCTCCGAGAGCGCCCTCGCAACAGCCGACTCGCTGAGCCCGTACACGCGCAGGATCCGGTGCTCGGGCACCTGCGCCCGCGCGAGCACCCGCCGCACGGCCTCGTCCTCGAGCGCCGAGTTCCACAGGCGGCGCAGCTCCGGCGGCGGGCCGGGCAGAACGACTGCAACCGCGCCCTGCGCCTCGACGACGAGACCCGGCGCCGTCCCGGCGATCCCGATCACGCGTCCGCCCTCGGGAACGGTCGCCTGTTTGCGGACTCCCGCTTCGAACTCGGCGTACGGCCGCCTCAGGCGCTCGGCGATCCGCCTCGAGACGCTCTCGATCTCCAGTGCGAGCTCGGGCTGCACCGACGTCGGCAGGCCGGCGGCGCGTGCCAGGAGCTCGACGGTCCGGTCGTCGTGCGTCGGCCCGAGCCCGCCGGAGACGACAAGCAGCTCGGCCGACAGCCCCTCGCGAAGCGCAGCCTCCAGCTCCTCGGCCTCGTCGCCGACGAGCGTGATTCGCGCGGGCTCGAGACCGAGCCTCGTCAGCTCGACGGCGAGAAAAGGGCCGTTGGAGTCGCGGCGCCCGCCCCGCACGAGCTCGCTGCCTGTGACGACGACGGCCGCCCGGGGTCTCAACCGAGCGGCGGAGCGAGCGAGACGCGCTTCGGCGTCACCTCGAGCCACCGGCGCGCGCCCGTGCCGGCACCCGGCACGACTTGTGGTTTCCCGTTCAGCTGCAGACGCAGGTTGGCCGGGGCGAAGACGTAGAGCCAGAGGTGCCGGCCGACGAAGGTCCGCGGGTGGCCCTGCTCGAGCGTCCCCTGGTAGATCGCCTTCTTCTCCCGCGAGCCGCGGTAGACCTGGACGTAGGCGCCGCCGGCGACCCCCGAGACGACGAGATTGGCGGTTGGCTTCTTGGCGGCCTTCCCCGGATGGTCGAGAACGAAGGTTGGGGACTTGTCCGTGCCTCCCCACTTCCAGGCCGCGAACACGAACAGCGTAAAGCCCGCGATGACGGCAACCGTCACCACAACGGCCGTCACCCGAGGCCCGCCGCCGAGGCCGGATCCGGCCATCCCGCGGGTGCGCAACGGTTGCTGTTCTGCCTCTTCTTCCAGCTCGCCGCGGACGTAGCGCGAGTTGAACTCGTCCACGTACAGCTGGCCGTCGAGGCCGAGATAGTCCGCATACGAGCGCAGGAAGCCCTTGACGTAGGTCTGCGCCGGCAGCACGTCGAACTGCTCCTCTTCCAGGGAGCGCAGGTACTTCCCGCGAATCTTCGTCGCTTGCTCGATCTCCGGAAAGTCGAGCCCCTGCCGCAGACGAGCCTCGCGGAGGCTGTTGCCGATCTCGAACACGGGGAGACTGGAGTCTACGACAAGAGGTTGTAGTACTCGATTGCATAGACGCCCAGCGAGATGGACGCCGTCAAAACGAGATAGAGCGCGAGCCAGCCGAGCACGCGCCCGGCGCGGGCGCTTCGCTCCCCTCCCGCGCGGCCGAGGGTGCGCTCGAGCCGACGCCGGGCACGCTTGGCCAGGACGAGGGCGGCGATGGCGAGGATACCCGCCACCGGCACGGCAAAGCCGGCGTGAATCAGGCGCAGGTCCGATCGCCACTCGGTGACGGCGGCGGCGGCCGGGATGGCAGCGAGCGCGAGCAGCGCCAGCACGAAGGACCACCCCGCCGCGCGGTTGCTCGGCCGGGGCCCGTTACTGCTTGACGTAGGGGCGGCCAATGGCGACAGGCGGGATCGACCGGCCGATGAGGCCGGCGACTGCGACGAGCGTCAGGACGTACGGGAACGTGGAGACGAGGTTCGCGGAGATGCCGGCTTCTCGTTGGAGCGGGATCGCGAGCGCAAAGCCGAACCCGAAGAGGAGCGTGGCCGCGAACGCCCAGCCGGGGCGCCACTTGCCGAAGATGACCGCAGCGAGAGCGATGAAGCCGCGGCCGCTCGTCATGTTCTCGGAGAAGGTGCCCACGAAGCCGATCGAGAGGAAGGCGCCGCCGAGCGCAGCCAGGACGCCCGAGGTCACGACTGCCGCATACCGCACGCCGTAGACCGAGATTCCAACCGTGTCCGCGGCGCGTGGGTGCTCTCCGACCGAACGGATCCGCAGCCCGATGGCAGTCTTGAAGAGGACGACGTACGCGAGGATGACGACCAGGAACATCAGCCAGACGAGCAGGCTGAGGCCGCCGAAGACGTCGCGGAGAAAACCTCCGATGCCGGGAATGCTGTCCAGGAAGCCGAGGCCGAGGGTCGGCACGCGCGACACCTCTCCGTTCGGGATCCCACCGGGATAGATGGCGCTGAACAGGTAGCCCGTCAGGCCGAGCGCCAGCAGGTTGACGGCGAATCCGCTGACGATCTGATCGGCGCGCAGGTGGATCGAGAAGATGCCGTGGATGAGCGCTAGGAGCCCTCCGAAGAGCATCGCCATCAGCAGGCCGACGACCCAGGTGCCGCTCCAGATGGAGCCCCAGACGGCGAAGAAGGCGCCGGTCAGCATCATCCCCTCGAGCCCGATGTTCACGACTCCGGAGCGCTCGGAGAAGATGCCGCCCATGGCCGCAAACGCCAGGGGCGTCGCAAAGCGCAGCGTCGAGGCGAGCACCCCGGCCGTGAGGACGTCCTTGAGGGTCTGCTCGTCGACGCCCTGCGCCCAGAGGCCGCCCAGGCCGCCGACGAACGCGAAGGCGAGCGCAAAGCCGGCCACTCTCCGTTCTCCCTGCGCGAGCGCTGCGAAGCCCAGCCCGAGCGCGGCCAGGCCGACGACGACCGGGACGGCGTGGGCGCGAATCGTGAAGGGCGGGACGGTGAGCCAGAAGGCAAGGACCCCGAGCGCGACGCCGGCCGCGCCGATCGTCCGTGTGCTTGCGAAACGCTCGGTCATAGCGGAACCGGCTCCTCCGCCTTCGGCGGGTTCAGCCTGAGGTAGCGGCGCAAGCGCCAGATGTAGAGGATCAGGAGGTCGGCGCCGACGAAGAAGATGACGAGCGCCTGGATCATCGTGGACAGGTCGCTGGCGAGCGCCGGCTCGAAGATGTCCGGGTCGAGGTGCCGCGAGGACGTGCCGACCTGAAGGCCGGCGAAGAGGAGCGCGGCGAAGAAGATGCCCACCGGCTTGTTCCGACCCAGCAGCGCGACGGCGATGCCGGTGAAGGCGACGCCGCTGCCGAAGTCGCTCGTGTCGACCGAGTACTTGTAGCCCAGGACGTCGATCGCTCCGGCCAGCCCGGCAAACGCGCCGGCGATCGCGAGTGCGAGGAAGTAGCTGCGGCGCACCGGCATGCCGCTGTAGCGCGCGGCCTCGGGATTGAAGCCGACCGCTCGGATGGTGAAACCGAGGGTCGTCCGGTTGAGGATCAGGAAGTAGGCGACGAGCGCGACGATGGCCAGGAAGATGCCGACGTGAAGGCCCGAAAACTGGGTGCCCCAGAAGACCCAGAGCTTCGACGAGCCGTCGATCACGTCCGACCGGGGCAGGGAGGCGTTTGAGCCCTGCAGGGGCCCGCCAAGCTCGAACAGGTACTGACCCCCGAAGATCGCGATCCAGTTCAGCATGATCGTCGTGATCACCTCATGGGCGCCGACGGTCGCCCGCAGTATCCCGGCGATGCCGCCCCACAGCATCCCGCCGACGATTCCGGCGGCGATGCCGAGCAGGATGTGGAGCGGGCGCGGCGCTCCGTGCAGGTGGGTTCCGACGAAGAGCGCCCCGATGAACCCGATCCAGTACTGACCCTGGCCGCCGATGTTGAAGAGGCCGCTCCGGAAAGCGAAAGCGACCGCGATTGCCGTCAACATGAGCGGAGTCGCGATCCTCAGGGTCTCCTGAAGGTCGCTCGCGGCCCTGCGGCGGTCCTCGCCCGTAACCCAGGGGAAGACCCAGTTGAAGCCGGTCCCGTTGAAGATCGCGCGGTACGCCGTGAGCGGGTTGTGCCCAGTGATGAGGACGACGAGGCCGCCGATCAGAAAGGCGAGAACCGTCGCCGCGAGAGGCACGAGCGCACCTCCGGCTCGGTCGGAGAGGAGGACTGAGAGCCGGGGAAAGCCTGTCTTGGGGGCCTCGGGCTCCGGGCCTTCGCTCACGCTGCCTGCTCCTTGCCGCCGCCGGTCATCGCGATGCCGAGCTCCTCGTCTGTGACGTCCGGCCCGTACTCGCCCACGATCCGGCCTTCGTAGATGACGAGGATCCGGTCGGAGAGCGAGAGGATCTCGTCCAGCTCGAGCGAGACGAGCAGGATCGCCCTTCCTTCGTCCCGCTCGGCGACGAGACGCCTGTGCACGAACTCGATCGCGCCGACGTCGAGCCCGCGCGTCGGTTGCGCTGCGACCAGGACTCTCGGGTCGCGACTGACCTCACGTGCGATTACGACCTTCTGCTGATTTCCTCCGGACAGCGCGAGTGCATGCGTCTGGGGGCCTCCGCCGCGAACGTCGAACTCCTCGAGCAGGCGCTCGGCCCTGGCGCTCAGGCGACCCGGGAAGAGCCAGCCGAACTTCGAGTCGGGCTCGGTGCGGAAGTCGTGGAGTGCGATGTTCTCGGCGAGCGAGAAGTCGAGCACGAGGCCTCGTCGCTGGCGGTCCTCCGGGATGTGCCCCTCGCCCGCGTCGAACGACATGCGCGCGCCGTGCCCGGTCACGTCCCGGTCTCCGACGAGGATCTGGCCGGATGACGGCCGGCGCAGGCCCGTGAGCGCGTCGACGAGCTCGCTCTGCCCGTTCCCGTCCACCCCCGCGATGCCAACGATCTCGCCCGCTCGAACTTCGAACGAGACATCCCGCACGGCCTCGAGGTCCCTCTCGTCGGCGACGTTCAGGTCGTGCACGCGGAGCAGCGGCTCGCCGGGCTCCGCCGGAGACTTCTCGACCCGCAGCAGCACCTCGCGGCCGACCATCGAGCGCGCAAGGGTCTCCTGGGTGGCGCCTTCGCGGGCGAACGTGTCGATCTTCTTCCCGCGCCGCAAGACGGTGATGCGATCGGCGATCTCGAGCACCTCGTTCAGCTTGTGCGTGATGAACACGATGGAGAGGCCCTCTTTCGTCAGCGAACGCAGGATCCCGAAGAGCTCGCGCGTCTCCTGCGGCGTGAGCACCGCCGTCGGCTCGTCGAGGATCAGGATGTCGGCCTTCCGGTAGAGCGCCTTCAGGATCTCGACGCGCTGCTGCTGGCCGACGCCGATGTTCTCAACGCGCGCCTTGGGGTCGATGGCGAAGTTGAATGTCTCCGCGATCTGCTTCGCTTCGTCGACTGCCTTGTCGTAGTCGAGGAGAACTCCGGCGTGGGTCGGCTCGTTCGCGAGGACGATGTTCTCCGCCACGGTCATCACCGGGATCAGCATGAAGTGCTGGTGCACCATCCCGATCCCGTGGTCGATCGCGTCCTTCGGAGAACCGATCGTGACCGGCTTGCCGTTCACGCGGATCTCGCCCTCGTCGGGCTGGTAGAGGCCGTAGACGACGTTCATGAGCGTCGACTTGCCGGCTCCGTTCTCGCCGAGGAGCGCATGGACCTCGCCGCGTCGCAGGTCGAGGTCGACGCTGTCGTTTGCGACGACGCCGGGGAATCGCTTCGTGATCCCCTTTAGCTCGAGGACAGGGGGAGCCTCGCTCATGCCGCGAGCATCGTACGGGGGCGGACACGGTGCCCGCCCCCGTACCGTCATTTCTCTCTACGGAAGCGTCGCCGGAGGCTTGATGCTGCCGTCCTTCAGACCCGCCAGGGCCGTGTCGACGGCGTCTTTGACGCTCTGTGGAACGTCTCCGTGGTAGTCCGTCAAGAGCATCGCGTCGGGCAGCTGCGCGACACCGTAGAACTTGTTCGTGCCGCCCTTGAAGTTGCCGTCCTGGAATGTCTTGATGATGTCGAAGACGGAGGACTGGAGCGGCTTCAAGGCGCTCACGATCACGCAGTCGCCCGATCCGGACTGGTCGACGTCGACGCCGATCGCCATCACGCCCTTCTCGCAGGCGCCGTCGATCGCGCCGAGGCCGCACTTGCCTGCGACCTGGAAGACGACGTCGGAGCCATTCGCGATCTGGTCGAGCGCGATCTCCTTGCACTTGGCGAGATCCTCGAAGTCCTGCGAGTAGGCGTTGAGGACCTTCACGCTCGGCTTCGTGGCCTTGACCGCAGCCTGGTAGCCCGCGATCCAGTTGTCGACCGGCGGGATCTTCTTGCCGCCGACCGAGGAGACCGTCCCGCTCTTCGTCATGAGGGCCGCGACCACGCCGGCCAGGTAGCCCGACTCCTGCGATGGGTACTGAAGCCCCAGGGTGTTCGGCAGAGCGCACGTCCCTGCGTCGTCGCAGCCGCTCGCATCGCCTGACTCCCCGTAGAAGTGGTCGACGCCCGCGTACGAGATGTCGGGATATTGCGCCGCCACGGTGATCGTGGACGGGGCGAGCAGGAAGCCGACTGCGATCACGAGATCGTTGCCGTCTTCGCTTGCCGCCGTCAGGTTCGGCTGATAGTCGTCAGCCGTCTTCGAGACATAGACGCGCGTCTCGACGCCCAGCTTGTCCTTCGCCTCGTCCAGACCTGCGATCGAGAACTGGTTGAAGCCCTTGTCGTCCACGCCGCCCGTATCGGTGACGAGGCCGACCTTGATGGCGTTGTCGCCACCGCTCGAGCTCTTGTTGTCGCTGCCGCCGCAGCCTGCCGCGACAAAGACCAGCACCACGGCCGCGCAAGCGACAAGGAGCCATGTCAATCTCTTCACAGTCACTCCACCCTCCTCCATGCCCCCAGGATTAGTTCAGGAGAGCGATGCTAAACGAGCTTGGCCCAGTTAGCTCAGAACTCGGTCGAGCTGGCCCTCTTCGACGAGCACGCGCCGCGGCTTGGATCCTTCGTATCCGCTGATGATCCCGCGGCGCTCGAGCATGTCGATCAGCCGTCCCGCGCGCGTGTAGCCAACTCGAAGGCGCCGCTGGATGAGCGAGGTGGAGGCGGTCTGGGCCTGGACGACGATCTCGATCGCACGGTCGAGCAACGGGTCCTCGTCCGGGTCGAACTGGTCGTCGCCCGCCTCGGCTTCTCCGGGCGGGGGCTCCGGCGCTTCGAGCAGGGACGCGTCGAGCTCCTGCTCGCGCTGGCCACGGCACTGCTCGACGATGAGCGCGATCTCCTCCTCGCCGACGTAAGCGCCCTGGACGCGTTGCATGCGCGAGGTGCCGAGGGGCTTGAACAGCATGTCCCCCTGGCCGAGCAGGCTCTCGGCGCCGCCCTGGTCGATGATCACGCGCGAGTCGGTCTGGCTCGAGACTGCGAAGGCGATCCGCGACGGGACGTTCGCCTTGATCATGCCGGTGATCACGTCCACCGACGGGCGCTGGGTGGCGAGCACGAGGTGGATGCCGACCGCGCGGGATTTCTGCGCCAGCCGGATGATCGCGTCCTCGACTGCCTGCGGCGAGATCATCATCAGGTCGGCGAGCTCGTCGATCACCACGAGCAGGTACGGCAGCTGCGGCTCGCCCCGCTCGCGGTAGGCCCGGTTCGCCTCGGGGAGGTTCCTGGCGCGCACCTTGCTCAGCTGCTCGTACCGGCGCTCCATCTCGGCGATCACGTTGGCGAGCACCGCAGTCGCCTCCTTGGGGCTGGAGACGACGGGCGCGAGCAGGTGCGGGATCGACTCGTAGTGGCTGAGCTCGATGCGCTTCGGGTCGATGAGGATCATCCGCACGTCGTCTGGCGTCGCCCGGAGCAGCACGGAGGTGAGGATCGTGTTGATACAGCCCGACTTTCCGGAGCCCGTCGTGCCGGCGATCAGGATGTGGGGCATCCGCGCGAGGTCGGTCCAGACGGCGGTGCCCGAGATGTCCTTGCCGAGCCAGACCGCGAGCGGGCTCGCCGTCTGCGGCAGGTCGTCGTAGATGTCTCCCAGCGTGACGAGGTTCGGGGACAGGTTGGGCACTTCGACGCCGACTGCCTGCTTGCCCGGAATCGGCGCGAGGATGCGGATCTCGGTTGTCGCGAGCGCGTACGAGAGGTCGTCCTTGAGGGCTGAGACCTTCGACATCTTCGTCCCGGGCGCAAGCTGGAGCTCGTAGCGTGTGACGCGCGGGCCGGTGATCTCGCCGACGACCGAGGCCTGGACGCCGAAGTCGGCGAGCGCCTGGGTGAGCGCGTGCGCGACCTGGCCGTTCGCTTCCGCTGCCGGCTTTCCGCTCGTGCCGGACTTGCGAAGGAGCTTTCGGTCGGGGAGTTGGTAGTCCTCGACCGCGGGCGACGCGTTGAAGAGGCTCTCCTGGCTGGGGTCTTCCTGCGTGTCCGGCTCCGGGAAGGGAATCAGCGGCGCCGGTTCGGCCATGCCGATCACGTCCGGGAACGCCGAGGCGGCGTCGACGAGCGGCACCGCGGCCACGTTCGCGGTCGAGATCAGCTCGGGCGGCTCCTGCGTTGCAAGCGAGCGGCGGGCAGCCGTCGCCGTGCGGCGGACGGCGGTACCGGAGCGCCGCACGAGCGCGCCGGCCGAGGCGCCGGTCAGGAGCAGGGTTCCGGCGAGCACGCCGAGGATGCCGACGATTGCGACCCCAGTCCCGCCGAGCGCGAGGCCCAGCGCGTCGCCGAGGGTCCGCCCGAGATAGCCGCCCTGGTGCCCGAGTGTAAGCATGATGCCGAGCGCGAGAACGGCAAGGCCCGTGCGGAAAGGGCGAACGTCGACGAGATCGCTACGGCCGACCATCAGAGCGCCGACCACGACGAGCGCGAGTGGGAGCCCGTACGTCGCGCCGCCGATGACCGCTCTCAGCCCGTCAGCGATCCAGAGGCCGACATAGCCCCCGTTCCAGCCGGCCCAGAGCACGGAGGCGAGGAAGGCGCCGAACGCGAGCAGGACGAGCCCGGCCAGCTCGGGATGGTGGTGCCCCTTGGTGGCCCTCTTCTTCGTGCGCTTGGTCTTCCGCACGCGCGAGGGCGTGCGAGGCCTGAGCACGCGCTTCGTGCGTCGTCGCGCCATAGCGGGGTCGTTCTACACACCCCCGCCAACCCCTCCCAAAGCGCTTCGAGTCGAGTCTCCACCATGACCGTTGCATCCATGTCCAGTGCCAGGCACCGGACATGTCCGTCCGCGAGGACTCGAAGCGCGGCTGTGCTGGCATTTTGCGAGAAACAGACACGGCCACCCGAGCCATGACCGGTGCCAGGCACCCGACAGGTCCGGGTTGGACAGCTAGGCCGCGAGGGCTTTGAGGTCTTCGAGGGCGCCGTTCAGGAGGTTTTCGCGGAGGTCGAACAGGCCGGCCCAGAGGGACGAGGGGTCCGGTGCCGCGCGCATCCGCGCTGCGGCTTCGAGGCCTTCCAGGGCCCGGACGAGGACTGCGAGCTCGAGGTATGCCTGCGCCACTCGCACTGGAGATGCACGCACGCCCGCTCGGCTGAGCACCGGTTGCCACTCGATCAGCTCCGCTCGGCCGGGCTCGCCGTACCACGAGCGTCCTTCCGCCTGATCGGCCTCGAGCTCGAGCAGATAGCGCCCCAGCGGCCCCTCGAGACCGGCCAGGGCCGTCTCTGCACGCTCTGCCGCACGCGCCAGAGCGGCTTCACGACCGCCTGGAGTCGAGGGCGTGGCTTCTCCTCTCGCCCAGCGCTCCAACAGTCTGCAAAAAGCCAGCGCCGAGACCTGGCACGCTCGGAGTTGCGCGACTAAGCGCTGGGCGGTCGCTCCCTCGCGCGCGTAATCCACCAACAGGTCGGGCCAGCCGGGCTGGGCTCGAAGAGTGCTCACGGGTTCCTGACTCGTCCCTGGCGGTGGGAGGCAAGCGCGGGCAGCGCAGGACAGTACCTCCAAGTACGGACAAGCTGCCCGCGCGCCGCATCCTGCCGCCAGGGGCGAGAGGCGGCAGGCGGAGCCGGGCTTTGCCCGGCGGGAGCCTGCTGCCGGTCAGGGACGCGTGAGCTCATACCTCCACTATGACGGGCAGAATCATCGGGCGCCTCCCCGTTCTGTCGTACATGAGCTGGGCGAGCCCGTCGTGGAGATGCTCCTGCAGGAGCTTGATCTCGGTCACGTTCTCCTCGAGGCAGTGGTCGACGACCTCCGCCGCCTCCACACGCAGCTCGTCGAGCAGCGACTCGGAATCGCCGAAGCCGCGGACGATCAGCTCGGGCGGTGCGCTCAGCTTGGCGCCGTTTGCGCTGACCGTGGCGACGACGATGAGGATGCCGTGCTCCGAGAGGTGCCTGCGATCCCGGATGGCCACGTCGCGCACATCCCCCACTCCCAGCCCGTCCACAAACGTAACCCCCGTGTCCACCCGGTCGACGATCCGGACACCGCTCTCGTCGAGCTCGACGACGGAGCCGTTCTCGGCCAGCACGATCGAATCCGCCGGAACGCCGCTGTCGCGGGCCAGCTGAGCGTGCGCCGCGAGCATCCGGAATTCCCCGTGCACCGGCATGACGCCCTTCGGCCGGACGAGCCCGAGCACCGTCCGCAGCTCTTCGGCGTTCCCGTGCCCCGAGACGTGCACATTGGCGATCTCCTGGTGGAGGACCTCGGCGCCCGCCTTCGCCAGGTTGTTGATCGTGTCGTGCACGCGGAGCTCGTTCCCCGGCACCGGTTTCGCCGAGAGGATCACGGTGTCGCCGCGCTCGACGCGGACCGTCGGATGGTCGTTGTAGGCGATCCGTGTGAGCGCCGAGAGCGGCTCGCCCTGGCTGCCCGTGCAGAGGACGAGCGCCTCGTGCGGCGCCACGTTCGCCAGCTCCTTGGGCTGGATGAAGGCGTCGTCCGGAGCCTCGAGGTAGCCGAGATTCCGCGCGATGTTGACGTTCTTGCGCATCGAGCGGCCGACGACACAGACCTTGCGACCGGTCTCGCCTGCGACATCGACCGCCTGCTGCATCCGGTGCACATTCGAGGCGAAGCTCGCGATGAGCACGCGCCCCTCGCGCACCGGGATGATCTGGCGGAACGCCTCGCCGACCAGCCGCTCCGAGCCGGTCACGCCGGGACGCTCGGCGTTCGTCGAGTCACCGAGGAGAAGGTCGACCCCGCGATTCCCGACCTCGGCCAGCCGTCCCACGTCCGTGCGCAGTCCGTCCACCGGCGTGTGGTCGATCTTGTAGTCGCCGGTGTGCAACACGCGGAGGTTCCCCGTCTCGATCACGATCGCCACGGTGTCGGGAACGGAGTGCGCCATCCGGATGAACTCGGCGCGGAACCTGCCGATCTGCACCGGGCCGTCGTCGGGGCGCGCTTCCTTGAGCTCGGTCGCGTGCAGGAGACCGTGCTCGTCGAGCTTGGGCTGGAGAAGACCGAGCGTCAGCCGCGTTCCCCAGATCTCCGGAACCTTGACCTCGCGCATCAAATACGGCAGGGAGCCGACGTGGTCCTCGTGCGCGTGCGTGAGCAGGACCGCCCGCACCTTGTCTGCGCGGTCGCGGAGATACGTGAAGTCCGGGAGGACGAGGTCGACGCCGAGATGCTCGTCACGAGGGAAGGCGAGGCCCGAATCGACGACGATGATCTCCTCATTGGCCTCGAAAACGGTCAGGTTCTTGCCGACCTCGCCGAGCCCGCCGAGCGGGATGATGCGCAGAGCTTCCACGAGGTGGAGCCTATCGTGGCTCTTTAAGGGGTAGTCGGAGTTCCCCCTTCAGGGGGAATCCCGATCAGCCCGCACCCCCCATCCTTGGTGAGTCTCGTCCGTGGGGGCGAGACCTTCAAATCTGACCAAGGAGTGGAAATATGCTGCGGTCCCCCTTGTTTCACTGGCTCGGTCTCGTCGCAATGTGTTTGACGATTGTGCCGAGCAGCATCAAATGGCCCTAGGCCGCGCGTAACGCGCGGCTAAAGACGGCCCGATCTCGCGCCGATTGCTGGAGAGCAATGCTCTCTATCTTCCGGCGTCACGCGGCGGACGCGGCCACGATTGCGTTCGCCGGCGTGCTCCTGAGTCTCGCTGTCTTCGAGTCCCTCGGGAGCTCGGCGTCGAAGCTCGCTCTGTTTGCGGCAGTCGCGATCGTCGCCGAGGCGCTCCAGCGTCACGACGACGAGCTCCTGCCCGACGCGCTCGAGGGCGAGCGGTTCACGCTCACCGCCCCGATTCACCTCGCCGTTCTGCTCGTCGCCGGCCCCTGGGTCGCCTCGGCGGTCGCCGGCTGGAGCGTCATTGCCGTCGGCCCGTTCCGTGGACTTGCTCCGATGGTGATGGTGCGTCGGGCGGCAGCTTTCGGCGCATCGGCGCTCGCGGGAGGCGCAGCGTTCACGCTGGCCGGTGGAAGCGTCGGCCACCTGATCTTGCCGGAGGACCTCCTGCCGGCTGCAATCGCCGGGCTCGTGTACGTCACCGCGCGAACCTTGCTCGAGGGCCTCGCGACTCAGCGACCGGCGCTTCCCGACGTGCTCACGGCCGTGGCCGGCGTCGGGCTCGGCGTCGTGCTCGCCTTCGCCGCTCTCCGTGAGCTCTGGCTCGCGATCGCGCTCGTTCCTCTTCTGCTCCTCGTCGAGCGCCTCTATGGACGCGTCGTCGGTCTCCGCCACGAGATGGCGACCGCGCTCGAGACCTTCGCCAACATCGTCGACGAGCGTGACCCTTCGACCTACGGCCACTCCGTGCGCGTCGCCCGCTACGTGCAGGACCTGGCGAGCGGGCTCCGTCTACCAGCCGTCGAGGTGCGACGCCTCTGGTGGGCGGGCAGACTGCACGACCTGGGCAAGGTGGCAGTCGATGGCGCCGTCCTCGGCAAGCCGGGAAAGCTGACCCCGAACGAATGGGGCACTGTCTGGCGCGCGCCGCGCCTCTCTGCCCGCCTTCTCCATCGGTTCCGCTTCGCTGCCCAGCAGGCCCAGGCCGTCGAGTACCACCGAGAGCGTTACAACGGCACGGGTTACTACCGCGTGCGGACAGAGGACATTCCGCTGGCCGCTCACTTCCTGATCCTGGCCGATGCATTCGACGCGATGACGACGGACAAGCCGTTCCGGAAGCGGCTGAGCCGCGAGGACGCCCTCGAGGAGATCGAAAAGGGCAGCGGGACACAGTTCCACCCGGTGATCGCAAGAGCGTTCATCGCGGTGCAGCGGGGCGAGGACCCAACCGTCGTCGTCAGAGCCGAGGAGCTGACCGCGATCCGGGACGCCTCTGCTCTGGCACCCTCGACTGTCCGCCACCCCGTCAACCTGTTCGGACGGCCCGATCTGATCGCACTCGCCGGTGGCGGCGCCTGCCTCGTAGCCCTCGGCCTGGAGCAATCGACCGTCGCGGCCGGCGGTGCGATCGCGGCCCTCGTCGGGCTCGCGATCTGGGACAGAGCCCGCAAGCGTGTCTCGGGGCTGACGGCGAGGCTCGAGGAGGCCTGGGACAGCGATGGCGACCAGGCACACATCTTTGGCCGCGTCGTGGACATCGTCGAGCAAGCCTGGCCGCTGGAGTACGTGGCTTACGTCGAGTGGAACGAGAACGGAGTAGGCGGCTCGATCCAGCTGGAGCGAGGTAGCGAGGGCCCCGCCGAGACGTCTCTCATCAGTTGGCTCCTTCGCGAGGCCGAGTCCGGCGCCGGGGTCGTCGTCGGCACGGGCGCCGACCTTCCGGGAGTCGGGGTCGCGCTTGCAGTCCCGCTACGGTTCGGGAACAGCGAGCTCGTCGGCTTTCTCGTCCTTTCGGGGACGCAGCAGCCGCCCAAGCACCTTCTCCCCGCGCTCGAGACCTGTCTCGATCAGCTCGGAGTCGCCTTCGCCGAGGCTCCGAAGGCAGTCGTGCTTCACCGGCTGCCGGTGAAGGAGCTAGACGCTGGCCTGCACCGTCAGGCCCGCACGCTCGAGGCCTGAGCGGATCTCGGCGCGCTCCTCGTTGCTCGCCTCGACGAGTGGTAGGCGCAGGCCCCCCACGTCGTGGCCGAGCAGGTTCAGGGCCGCCTTGACCGGAATCGGGTTGATCGTCACTGCGAGGGCGTCGATGACCGGCTTCAGCTCCTCGTCGATCGCGCGCGCGGCATCGGTGTCGCCTTCCTTGTAGAGGCGGATCAGCTCCTTCACGCGCGTTGCGACGAGGTGGGCATAAACGAGGATCCCGCCCACTCCGCCGAGCTCGAGGAACGGGTAGAGCAGGTGGTCGCTGCCCGCATAGAGGGCGAGGTCGGTCTCCGCGACGATCCGCCGAGCCTGGTCGAGGTCCTCGGTCGCCTGCTTGACGGCCTGGACGCTCGGGATCTCGGCGAGCTCGATCAGCGTTTCGGGCTCGATGTTGACGACTACGCGCTGCGGGATGTTGTAGACGACGATCGGCCGGTCGCTGGCCTGGGCGATTGCCTTGTAGTGCTCGATGATCCCGCGCGGCGGCGGCTTGTTGTAGTACGGCGTCACGACGAGGAAGCCGTCCACGCCGAGCTCGTGCGCCCGCTCGGTCAGGTGCACCGAATGAGCTGTCGAGTACGTGCCGGTGCTTGCGATCACCGTCGCGCGGGCGCCGACCTCGTCGACGGCCGCGCTCCAGAGCTCGACCTTCTCGTCGTCAGTCAGCGTGGGCGACTCGCCGGTTGTCGCCGCGACGACGAGCCCGTCGGAGCCGTTGTCGATCAGATGGCGAGCGAGCGCCCGGAAGCGCTCGTAGTCGACCGCTCCGTCACTATCGAACGGCGTCACGATCGCCGTCAGGACCTCGCCGAGCATCGACGGCATTCTACGCGGGCTTACGGCCACGACTGACCGTCAGCCTCACGGGCGTCCCATGAGCTCGTACCACGCCGGGACGCGGCGCCTGGGAGAGCACTCGCCCGCGAGGCCGCGTCGACCGGATATGCCGGATCTGCCCCACGGCGCAGGCGCTCCGGCGGATCTGTGTCCGGGCACGCGCGAGACCCAGTCCCACCACACTCGGCACGCGGCAAGGGACCGGAGGCGGTCCTCCTCCCCAGGGAGGTGGTGCCGGCTCGTCGGTGACCATCGCACTCCACGCAAGAACCGGCGATTGACAGGACGATCCGCGCCCGCCGAGGTGAAGGGTTCCCTCGACCTTCTGCGGGTCGCGAAACGTCCCGTACACCCACTCGGTCTCGTCGATCGTGATCGAGAAACTGTGTGGGTCCTCGGTGATCGGCCACGCGCGGCCGCCGCCGCCGAAATCGGACGCCATGGAGCACGTGAATCCCCCGCGCACGCCGTCGACGTAGAACCTGGTTACGGCTCCTCCGCCCGGCGAGACTACGACCCACACGCTCCCCTCGCCGCCTGCGTGCGTTCCCTTGTAGGTCGCACCGGGCACGTGATCTGTGTTTGCCGGCCCCGCGAAGGCGCCTGTTGCTGCGAGCAGGATCGGGAGGAGCACCCAGAGACGCCTTCTCTTCACGCCTGCTTCGCTCACGAGTATCGAAAAGAGTTCCACACGGCTATCGGCTTTTCAAACAGGCCCAGCCGTGGTCAGGTGCCCAGGAAAGCCTCGAGCCCGACGGTGAGCCCCGGAGGCAGGCCCGAAAGCCGCTCCAATGCAAGCAGGACGCCGGGAACGTAGGCCTCCCGGGAAAAGGCGTCGTGGCGAATCGTCAGAAGCTGTCCTTTCTCCGCGAGGAGCACCTCCTGGTGGGCCACGAGGCCGGGCAGTCGGACGGAATGGACTGGAACGTCGCCGCCCATGGCTTCTGCGGTTGCCTTGGCTGTTCCCGACGGGGCATCGACCTTCGTGTCGTGGTGCAGCTCGACGATCTCGGCGCGTGGCATGTGCTTCGCCGCTTCGGCCGCGAAGCGCATCATCAGCACGGCGCCGATCGCGAAGTTGGGCGCGTAGAAGACGGCCACGCCGGCCTCCTCGGCCCTTGCCGCGACCTCCTTGGCATCCCAGCCGCTCGTTCCGACGACGCACGGCACGCCCGCGTCGATGGCGCGCATGACGTTGCCGACCACCGCGTCCGGTGCAGTGAAGTCGACCATCGCCTCGGCCTCGGAGAGCTCGACCAGGTCGTGCCCCGCCTCCTCGAGGGCGGGTTTCAGGACACGCCCAACCCGTCCCTGGTGTCCGAGGAGCGCGACCTTCACGCCGCTGCCCGCGCCGCGAGCTCGGGCC
>Ga0070698_100003926_pt1 | contig 16349 bp, 20 predicted proteins | sample KBSK1502metaG_FD_65477 | JGI IMG/M metagenome (GOLD analysis project Ga0070698, IMG submission 65477) | Corn, switchgrass and miscanthus rhizosphere microbial communities from Kellogg Biological Station, Michigan, USA - KBS K1-50-2 metaG | ecosystem: Host-associated > Plants > Roots >...
GCCGCGCAAGCCGCTCAGGCCAGCGCCAGCGGCGATGACGGGAGCACTAGCCACGACGCGGGTGGCTGCCCCGACCCAGACGATGGCGGCCACCACACCGGTGCCGGTGACGTTTCCACCAGCGACCCCGGCAGTGCGGACAGCGCCAGCGACACGGCCGGTGACGGCAGCACCAATGGCGATCTAGGCGGTGGCAGGCCCGGCGCCCCCGCAGCGGCTGCGGTTCTTCCGGCGCTGACGACGCGGGCCAACCTCACCCTGCCGCTGGCCACCCTGCTCGGGCTGGCCGACCGGCCCGGCGCCGGGCACGGCCTCGGCCCCCTCGACCCCGCCCTCGTCCGCGACCTGGCCGCAATTGCCGCCCGCAGCCCGCACAGCCAGTGGTGCACCACCATCACCGACACCAACGGGGTGGCCGTCGCGCACGGCTGCGCGAAACCCGCCCGGGCCAAGAACAACCGGCCCGCCAGCCGCGACGGGCCAGCCCGCTGGGCGTTCACCCGCCGCGATGACCCGGGACCGCCCGGCGGGTACGGCACCTGGACCCTCACCCTGCCCGGCGGCCGGCAGTTCACCGTCCGGCTCGAGCCGGTCCCGGTGACCGGCTGCGACCACCGGCACGAATCCCGCGGCTACCAGCCCAGCGCCACCCTCCGCCACCTGGTCCAGGTGCGCGACGGGACCTGCACGTTCCCGCCGTGCTCCCGGCACGCCCGCGAGTCCGACTTCGAGCACGCCATCCCCTACGGCAACGGCGGCCGGACCTGCGCGTGCAACGGCGGCGCGCGCAGCCGCCGCTGCCACCGGGTCAAGCAATCCCCCGGCTGGACCGTCACCCAGCCCCGGCCCGGCTGGCACCACTGGACCACCCCCAGCGGACGCACCTACACCCAAGGACCCATGCAATACCCCGCGTGACACTGGATCCTAAGCTGTTACGATCACCCTCAGTGAGGGGAGGCTGCCATGCCGCACGCCCAACGCACGATTGTGATAGCCCGTCCGCCAGCCGAGGTATACGCGTTCTTCGCCGACGCGGAAAACGACAAGAGCTGGCGCCCGGGGGTCGCGCTGATCCGCCGCGAGGGCCCGCTCGCCGTGGGCACTCGCTACACCCAGCGGATCGCCGGCCCCGGTGGCCGCCAGGTGCCCGCAGACGTCGAGATCACCGCGCTCGACCCGGACACGCGCGTGGCTTTCCGCGGCGTGGCCGGTCCGGTCCGCCCCGACGGTGATTACTCCTTCGCACCAGCCGAGGGCGGCACAGCCGTGACGTTCACCCTGAACGCCGAGCTAACAGGGGTCAAGAAGCTCTTCATGGCCGGGCCCGTCCAGAAGTCCATGGATGCCGAAATGGCTAACCTGGACAAGGCGAAAGCCCTGCTGGAGTCCGGCGGCTAGAGCGCGGAGCGAACCGGCCTGCCGGGGCGGGCGGAGGTCACTAGCCGCGCGTCCGAAACGACGAACTCGCCGTTGACCAGGACGTGCCGGATGCCCGTGGACGGCCGGGTGGGATCGTCGTAGCTGGCCTGGTCGGAGATGCGGGCCGGGTCGAACACCACGATGTCGGCATCGCAGCCTTCAGCCAGCCGGCCCTTGCGGCGCATGGCCGGCACGTGGTCTTGCAGGAGCCTGGCCGGGAGCAGGCTGCACTTCGCCAGGGCGTCGGGCAGGCTCAGGGATCCGCCGTCGCGGGTGAGTACCCGAATGGACCTCGAAAACGTCCCGGCGGTCCGCGGATGGGTGAACGCCTCGTGTGGCAGCGGCCAGGCATCCGGCTCGGGAGCGGTCCCCGTCCAGGTCAGCGGCATCGCGTCGCTGGCCACCACGGCGTCGGGAAACAGCAGGTACCGCAGCAGGAAATCCCGGTCGACCGGATCATCCTCATCGAGATGCCGGATGATCACCAGGGCACCAGGGTCGGCTGCGCGAAGTTCCCGCAGCCGGTCCGCGGTGGCGATCCGCTCGCCGGTCGGCGCGTAGGTGAGCGACGTCGGCTCGAGACCGCGTTCGCTCAGCCGTTCCGGGGCGAGGAACGCGGCGCCGATCCCCGTCATGCCCGCTCCGTAGGGGTACGCCTCGGTGCTAACGCGCGCGCCCGCCCGGCGCGCCCGCTCGACCAGGCCGAGCACCCGGTCGGCCTGCCGCAGCGTGGTGCTGTTGACGTGGCAGTAGTGCATGTGGGCGCCGGTCTCGCCCGCGGCGCGGACAATCTCCTCGGCGCCGTCGATGAGCGTGTCCGGGGTGAACTCGACCAGGTCACGAGAGTGGGTGAAGGTCGGGATACTGGCGTTCGCGGCGAGCGCGGCGACCGCGAGGTATTCCTCGGGCCGGGCGGCCGGGACGTAACCGGCCAGCACGCCGATACCGAGCGCGCCGTCGGCGATGTCCGCCTCCAGCCGGGCCAGGACACGGCGAACCTCAGGGCCGGTCGCGGCGCGCTGCCACCCTGGGCTCGCGACGTTCGCGAAGAGCGTCCGCAACTCGCCGTCCAGCCGGACACCGTCGAGCACTTCCATCCGGGCCAGCGCCCACGACGTGGCGAAGCCGTAGTTCACCGGCCGGCCAGCCGCCGCGGCCCGTTCGTAGGCGATTCGTACCGGGGCGACGCCCGCCTCGAGTTCCAGGGCGGTCGTCACGCCGTCCATGGCCTGCAGCCGAGCGCCCCCAATGTCGTAAGCGTGGCTGTGCAGGTCGATGAAACCGGCGGTCACCACGTGCCCGGTGACGTCTAGTTCAAGGCGCCCTGGCGGCAGTGCGGTGCCGACCCGTGCCACCCGGTCACCCGCGATCGCCACGTCGCGGACAGCGTCCAGGCCGGACTCGGGGTCGATGACGCGGCCACCGCGGAGCACGATGTCGAAGTTGATCATGCGACCGGAATACCCGAATGGAGGGGTGTGTTGCCGCGATCATGACGGAACAGGCGCAGACCCCGGAAAATGTGCAGTTCTGGTTCGATCCGTTGTGCCCTTGGGCGTGGATCACCTCCCGCTGGATGCTGGAGGTGGAAAAGGTCCGGCCCGTCCGGGCTGACTGGCGGATCATGTCGCTGGCCTACCTGAACCTCGTCCAGCATGAGGGCAAGGGACTGAGCGAAGAGTACGTAGAGCGGATGAGCAAGGCCTGGGGGCCGGTCCGGGTGGTCGCGGCCGCCGCGCAGGACAGCGGCCCCGGCGTCCTCGGGCCGCTGTACACGGCGATCGGCACCCGGCTGCACAATCAGGGACGCCGGGACGACCCCAAGATCCTCCCCGAGGCCCTGGCGGAAGTAGGACTGCCAGAGTCGCTGGCCAGCGCCGCCGAGTCCACCGAGTATGACCAGATCATCAAGGACTCGCACAATGAGGCGTTCGATGACGTCGGGCTCGACGTCGGGACACCCGTCATCCGCATCCGCGGCAAGGCGCTGTTCGGCCCGGTCATCACGCCCGCGCCCAAGGGCGAGGCCGCCGGGGAGCTGTGGGACGGGCTGGCGCTGGTGATCAAGACGGACGGCTTCTTCGAGCTCAAGCGCAGCAGGGACCGCAAGCCCTCCTTCGACTGAATCCCGCGGCGTCGCACAGCCACGACCTGAGCCGCGACCACATCCTGTCCGAACTCCAGCCCGCCTAGGCGGGAAGCTCCATGGTGTAGACGATGAAGCCGTGGTAGGCCGCCACCCGGTCGTACAGCAACCGTGCGGTCGCGTTGTCCTGGCGGGTCTGCCAGTAGACGCTGCCGCAGCCGTGCGCGGCGGCCCACTCGCCCACCGCGCCGATCAGCGCCCTGGCGATGCCGTGGCCGCGATGTTCCGGCTCGGTGTACAGGTCCTCCAGGTAGCAGAGATCGTCGGGCGCCGTGGTGGTCGGGTGCGTCAGGAAATGCGTGATGCCGACCAGCGACCCGTCCCGCCACGCCCCGAAGGCGTGCATGCGGGTGTCAGCCTGGAACTCGGCCCACGCCCTGTCGTACATCGACTGCGGATGGTCCTGCTCGTAGAACGCGATGTACTCGCGGAACAGCCGCTCCCAGTCCGCCCGGTCCGAAGCCGCCAGCGGGCCGACCGTGATCAATGCTGGCTCGCGAGCTGGGTCTCCAGCTCACCGAGCACCCGGTAGCAGCCGAGCACGCTGGCGATGCTGGAGTTCGGCTCGCGGCCCTCGTTGATCGCCGCGACGAACTCCCGGTCCTGCAGCTCGATGCCGTTCGTCGAGACGTCGACGTGCGAGACGTCGATCGGCTCCTCGCGGCCGGTCACCAGGTCGTCGTACCGGGCGATGTAGGTGCCGTTGTCGCAGATGTAGCGGAAGAAGCTGCCGAGCGGGCCGTCGTTGTTGAAGCTGAGCGACAGCGTGCAGATCTTGCCAGAAGCGGTCCGCAGCTGGATGGACATGTCCATCGCGATGCCCAGCTCGGGGTTGATCGGCCCCTGCACCGCATGGTGCAGCTGCGACTGCTCGCCGGCCTGGTACTGGAACAGGTCGACCGTGTGCGCGGCGTGGTGCCACAGCAGGTGGTCGGTCCAGCTGCGGGGCTGCCCGGCCGCGTTCATGTTCGTCCGGCGGAAGAAGTAGGTTTGCACGTCCATCTGCTGGATGGACAGCTCGCCGGCCAGGATGCGGCGGCGCACCCACTGGTGGGACGGGTTGAACCGGCGAGTGTGCCCGACCATGCAGGTCCGCCCGGTCTCCCGTTGCACGCGGTCGACCTCCTGCGCGTCCGCCCAGCTGTCCGCCACCGGGATCTCCACCTGCACGTTCTTGCCCGCCCGCATCGCCGCGATGGACTGGCTCGCGTGCAGCTGCGTCGGCGTGCACAAGATCACGGCATCCACGTCATCACTGGCCAGGATCTCGTCCAGGCTGGTCGTGGCCCGGGGGATGCCGTACTTGCGGGCGACCTCCTCGGCCTGCTCCAGACGCCGGCTGACCACCGCCGTCACGCTCACACCGTCGATGTTCTGCAGGCCGTCGAGGTGCTTGATGCCGAAGGCACCGGTCCCGGCGAGCGCGATCCGCATGTCCTGAATCTCCTAAGCAGGCGTTTCGACGGACTGGAGCACCAGGTGGCCGACCGCCGTGTTGGAACCTGGAACGTGGTAGAAACGGTACAGTTCTTCGGCCTCGGGGCCGAGAGCCCCCCGCATGATCAGCCACATCACCAGCTCGATGCCCTCCGCGCCTGCTTCCCGCACGTACTCCAGGTGCTTCAGCGTGGACAGGCCGTCCGGATCCTTGATCAGCCGGTCCACGAACGCGCTGTCCCACGGCGTGTTGATGAAGCCCGCGCGCGGTCCCTGCAGCTGGTGGCTCATGCCGCCGGTGCCCCAGATATGCACGTTGAGGTTCTCGTCGAACTGCTCCACGGCCCGGCGGATCGCCTTGCCGAGCATGTAGCAGCGATGGCCGGTCGGCGGCGGGTACTGCACCACGTTCACGGCGAGCGGGATGACCGTGGTCGGCCACGCCTCGGGCTGGCCGTAGACGAGCGACAGCGGCACGGTCAGGCCGTGGTCGACCTCCATCCGGTACATCAGCGTGAGGTCGAACTCATCGAGGATGAGCCCCTCAGCCAGGTGGGCCGCCAGGTCGGCACGGCCCTGAACGACCGGCACCGGCCGGGGTCCGTACCCCTCGTCGGCCGGCGGGAACTGATCGGCGCAGCCGAGCGCGAAGGTGGGGACCAGCTCAGGCGTAAACGCCGACGCGTGGTCGTTATAGACCAGGATGATGACGTCGGGGACGTTCTGCTTCGCCCAGGCCTTCGTCCACTCGTACCCCGCGAACAGCGGCTTCCAGTAGGGCTCCTCGGTCTTGCCGAGGTCGATCGCGGCCCCGACAGCCGGGATGTGACTGGTGGTCAGCCCGTGTGTGATGCGAGCCATTCTCAGTTACCGTCCTTGATTGAGCGCCAGCCCTCCGGTGAGCGGCCGCCGTGGATCATCATCTGCTGGTATTCGTCGACGGGCATGCCCGTCATCGTGCTGACCGCCTGCAGGTAGCTCAGCCCGTCGGTGGCGAAGATCTTCGCGAGGAAGTAGATCTGCCCGCCGAGATCGATCATCTTGTTGTAGTCGCGATCGAGGACGGCCTGTTTCTGCTCCTCGGTCATTTTCGTCTCGTCGAGGTAGGCGCGCTCGTTGGCCTTGAACCGCTGGCGGTTGGCCTCCTTCATGAGGCTCATGCAGAACTGGTTCAGCTCATAGCCGGCTTTGGCGCGCTGTGCGGTGAACACCCGGGTGCCGGGGATGTCGTCGAATTCCGCGGTGTAGGACGTCATGAGTTCTCCCAGTACAGGCGCATCGGGTTGGCGACGAGCAGCTTGCGCTGCAGCTCTTCGGTAGGCGCGATCCGGGGGATGAGGTCGACGAGGTCGCCCTCATCCGGCATGTGGCTCTTCATGTTCGGGTGCGGCCAGTCGGTGCCCCAGATCACCCGGTCGGGGAACGTCTCGGCGATGTGCCGGGCGAACGGGACGAAGTCGTCGTATCGCGGCGGACCGGAGACCGACAGCCGTTCGGCGCCGCTCAGCTTGGCCCACACGTTCTCGTGTTCCCGCATCAGCTTCTGGAACAGGGCGAAGCCCTCGCCGTCGAGCGGCTGGGTCACGTCGGGCCTGCCGACGTGGTCGACCACGATGTCCGTCGGCAGTGACGTGAACAGGTCCCAGCGTTCGGCCAGGTCGGGAGCCTCGAAGTAGATGACGATGTGCCAGCCGAATTCCTTGATGAGGTCGACGAGGCCCCGGTAGTACTCGTCCGGCTTGGGGTCGGCGAGCCGCCTGACGAAGTTGAACCGGACGCCGCGGACGCCGGCCTCGTGCATGTCCGCCAGTTCAGCCCTGGTGACGCCCGGCTTGATGGTCGCGACGCCACGGGCCCGGTCATCGGACGCGAGCAGCGCGTCGACCAGCGCCCGGTTGTCCGCGCCGTGGCAGGTCGCCTGGACGATGACGTTGCGGTCGAAGCCGAGGAAGTCGCGCAGCGCGAACAGCTTCTCCTTCGGGGCATCCACCGGCGTGTACTTGCGCTCGGGCGCGTAGGGGAAGACGTTCCCTGGCCCGAAGACGTGGCAGTGCGCGTCAACCGCGCCCGGCGGCAGGACGTAATCCGGCTTGCGCGGGTTCGCCAGGTAGACGAGCCAGTCAGCGTCGGGCTCGAAGGTGACGGTCATCCACAGCCTCTCTCATCGCTTACCTGCTTACGCCGGGCTGGGCGGGGATGAAAAGGGCTGGCGCCATAAGCCTTCCGGCCCGATACCGCACCAGAACCACAAATCCCGCCAGACGATGGCTCAGCTTACCGTCGCTGCCCCGACCCGCCGCTGGCCAGGCCCTGGACGCGCGCGGAATCCCTGCCCCGCGCGGTGAATAGCCATTCCGCACCGCCTGCCCCGATACGATGACCAATGTGCGCGCGCTGGTGATCGACGGGCCGAAGTCGGCCGCGGTGCAGCACGTGGACGAGCCGGTCCCTGGCCAGGGGCAACTGGTCGTGGACGTGCACCGGGTGGGCATCTGCGGCACCGACATCGAGCTGTTCACCGCCGAGCTGGCCTATTTCGAACAGGGCAAGTCGCGCTTTCCGCTGGTTCCCGGCCATGAGTGGTGCGGGGTCGTTTCTGCCATAGGGCCAGGTACAGACCCCGCGTGGCTAGGGCAGCGGGTCACCGGCGACACCATGCTCGGCTGCGGCCAGTGCCAGCGCTGCACGTCAGGCCGGCACCACGTGTGCGCGGACCGGCACGAGATCGGGATCATGGGGTGGCCGGGCGCGCTCGCCGACAAGGTGCTCGTCCCGGCCTGGAGCGTGTACCGGCTGCCGGACACCGTGGACGACCGCGCCGGCGCCATGGTCGAGCCCGGCGGGAACGCGTGGCGCGCGGCGTCGGCCGCGGGCGCCGGGCCTGGCGCCACGGTGCTGGTCTGGGGACCGGGCACCATCGGCCTGCTGGCCGCGTCGTTCGCCAGCGCCGCCGGGGCGGAGGTGCACGTGATCGGCATGGACGCCAGCCGCGAGGACCTCGCGAGGACCATGGGCGCCAGCCGTTACCACACGCTGGGCAACCCGCCGTCGCGGAGCTACGACGCGGTCATCGACTGCACCGGCGACGAAACGGTGCCTGCCCTCGCCCTGCGGCACGTCGAGCCGGCCGGCCGGATGGTCTACATCGGCGTTTCCGGGAAACCCAGCGCCATCGACAGCCGCGACCTGGTGCTCAGCGACATCACGGCGGTCGGCATCCTCGGCGCGTCTGCCGGGCTCGCGCCCGCGATCGGGCTCTACGCGGACGGCCGCGTGGACCCGGGGCCGCTAGTGCACGTCGTCGTCGGCCTCGAGCGGGCCGTCGAGGCGTTCGACGGCCGGCTCGATCCCAGTCCGGGAACCAAGATCCACGTCGACCCGCGGCTCTAACCGGAGCCAGGGGCCGGGAGCCCCGGGCCGGGAGCCCGCGGCCGCAGGCCGTCGGTCATCACGTCGAACAGCCGCTTCCCGCGGACCGCGTCGCCCGGCGCGTCGCGCAGCCCGGCGGTCGCCGCCTTGAAAAGCGCGATCAGGTCGAGGGTATCGATGTCGTCGCGCACCGCGCCGGCCCGCTGAGCGCGGCGCAGCACGACGCCGAGCGCGGCGCGCAGCTCCTCCTGCAGCGGGCCGGGGATCGCGATGGCCTCGGGCAGGTCGCGCTTGGCGGTGGCCTCGTCCCCGATCCTGGCCATCAGGCCGAAGAAGGCGGCACCAGGGTCGGCGGCCCCGGCGCGCTCGCGCGCGTCCGCGGCGAGATCGACGACGCGCGCCGTGACCACCGCCTCGAACAGCGCCTCCTTGGTGGGGAAGTGCCGGTAGACGGTGCCGGCCCCGACACCGGCCCGGGCGGCGATCTCGTCGAGCGGCACGTCATATCCGGACGTGGCGAAAGCCTCCGCGGCGGCGCGGAGCACCTTCTCCCTGTTGCGTCGGGCGTCAGCCCGCGGCGCCCGGTCAGGCATGGTTGCCAACCGGGGCGCTCGTTCCGTATAGTCGAAGCGGGGCCATCGTTCCGATTCTAGTCACGGAGGATCGCTCATGTCCCGTACACCACGCGACATCGCCGAGCTCGTGCGAAAGATAGTGGCCGGCGAGCCGGTGGTCTTCGCCGACCTGTTCGCCGCCGGCGGCGTGCTCGCCTACCCGTTCGCCCCGCCTGGCTGGCCGGCCGAACTCACCGGCCGCGAAGCCATCCGCGCCCATTTCTCCGGGGCGGCCCGGTCCCGCGAACTGTTCGAGATCGAGGACGTCCAGGCCACCGTCAGGGAGACCGACGACCCCGAGGTCGTGGTCACCGAGATCACCCACCACGGCTGGTCGCGGGTGACCGAATCGCCCTACCGGCTCGCCGCCATCGGCGTCATCCGGGTGCGCGGCGGCGAGATCGTCCGGTACGACGACTACATGGACCCGATCGCGCTGGCCCGGCTGCTCGGCCGTGCGAGCGACCTCGCCGCGGCGCTGGCCGGCCCTGCCGCTTGAGCAGAAGGGCCAGATCTTCGTCAGGTTCTGACCGGTGCGACGCCGGGCATCTCCCTGCCTATGGAGCTAGCCGAGGCGATGCGCACGCAGCACGCGTGCCGCTACTACCGGGACGATCCGGTGCCCGACGAGGTGCTGCTGCGCGCGGTGGAGCTGGCGCGGTTCGCGCCAAACGGAGGCAACCGGTGCGCGGTTCGCTTCGTGTTCGTGCGGGACCCGGCGCTGCGCAGGCAGCTGGGGGAGTGGTACTTGCCGCTGTGGGAGGAGGTCGCCGCCGCGGCCCGCAAGGGGGCGGAGGCGATCCGCGGCGCGGACGGGCAGGCCAAGAGCGTGCAGACCGGGTTCACCGACACCGCGCGGACGATGGCTGACACCGACCAGTTCGCGCGGCGGTTCGGTGAGCTTCCGGTGATCATCGTGGTCTGCGCCGACCTGGCGCAGACCCATCCCACCGACACCGGGCTCGGCCGGCTGAGCATCGTCGGCGGCGGCTCGGTCTACCCCATGGCGCAGAACCTGTGCCTCGCGCTGCGCGCCCAGGGCGTCGCCACCACGTTCACCACGCTGCTGGTCGCCCATGAGCCAGACGTCAAGGAGCTGCTCGGCATCCCCGCGCACATGGCCACGGCCTGCCACATCGTCGCCGGGTACCCGGCGCGCCCGTTCCCGCGGCGGCTGCACCGGCCCGACGTGTCCGAACTCGCCTTCGCCGACCGCTACGGCAGCCGGCTCAGTGCAGGCGAGGGCGCGCGGTGAACCAGGCCTGGTCCTCGGTCAGCCACCGGCCGAACGTCAGCCCGGCGGCGTCGAGGTCCGCGGTCAGCTCCGCGTCGCTGATCTCGTAGCTGGTCCACGCCTGCGTCCAGGTCCGGTCGCCGGAGCGGTATTCCACCTCGCAGGACATGGTGGGCGGCGTCCTGCGGGACTCGCGGATCATGAACGTGATCCCGCCCCGCTCACTTTCCCGCGGCGCGTCGGCGAACGCCGCGAACCAGCCGGGCGGGCTGTACTGGAACACGGCGACGCCGCCCTCGGCCAGGTGATACCGGCACGTCTCCAGGAACGCCCGCCGGCTCTCCGGCCCGCTATTCAGCATCGCGGCTGCCAGCAGCACGACATCGAACTTCCCGGCAAGTCGCAGCGACTCGATCGGCGAGCGGGTCACCGGCAGGCCGGTGACGCGGGCGAGCATGCCCGGCGAGTCATCGACCCCGTGCACCGGATGGCCGAGCTCCGCCAGCGGCTTCAGGATACGGCCGGTGCCGCAGCCGAGTTCCAGGATCGAGGCCCCCTCCGGCACCGCGGCGTGCACGATCTCCGCCTCGCCGAACGGGGGAAGCAGCGTGTAAAACTCGACGGCGCAGCCGTCGTCGGTGATCTCACCGGGACCGGTGCCAGTAGCGTGGCTCACGAAGAATCAACGGCGCCCGTCCGCGCGCGCATTCCGGGAAAGGCTGCCGTCCGCGCCGGTCCCGGTTCTTGGTTATCCGGAACGTACGCTGCTTGCTCCCGGGCTAACCAAGGTCCCACAACAGGCGGTAGTACCTGGCCCGTTCGGGATCTGGCTCGACGCCGTAGGCGTCGAGCAGCAGCCGCTCCCAGCCAGGGCCGTAGTTCCACCCAGCGCTCCAGGTCGCGATCGCCAGGTCCGCCCACCGGTCTGCGACGCCGAGCGTGCCGAGGTCGACGTGCCCGGACCAGCGGCCGCCGATGCCGATGAGCGTGTTCGGTGCGCAGGCGTCGCCGTGGCAGACCACCAGCTGGTCGACCGGCGGGATCGCCGCGGCGCTCTCAAGCGCCGCGGCGACCGTGAGCCCCTGATGGCTCAGGTGCCACGCCGCGGGATCCTGGCCGCCGGCCTCCGCCTTGCGGCGGGCGGCGGCGAGGCGTTCCTCCGCGCTCCATGAGAACGGGCAGCCGGCCGCCGGCAGGCTGTCGTGCATCGCCCGCAGGCCTTCCCCGATGGCGGTGACCGCCAGGGCAGGCTCGGCCGTCCACCGCGCCGTCACCGCGCTGTCGCCGGGAACCGGGGCGGTGACCAGCCAGGAACCGTCCGCGTCCTGGCCGCGGGCCAGCGGCCGCGGCACCGGGTGGAACTGGCAGGCCCACTCCATCCGGTCCGCCTCGGCCGCGAGGTCGAGTTCGCTGCTGCCGGCCGGCGCCCACTTGACGAAACAGCGCTCCGCGCCGCCACCGACCTCGAAGGTGAGGCCGCCCGCCTCGTTCACCCACACCGGCACCGCCGGCCGGCCGTCGGCGACCGAGGCGACCGCCGGGGGCACGGGCACGCTCCCCGGCGACGGACGCCCGCTCCAGAAGACCGGCAGGTCTCTCGATTCACTCATCCTGGTAGCCGCGGCCGCTCACCCGGCGCGAACGGCGATCCCGGGATAGCTGAGCACCAGCCCGGATTCGTCATAGGCAATCCGGCAGGCGAAGTCAAAGACCGGAGCGGCGTAGTCATAACTCTGGCGTGCGGCCTTTGCCGGGACGCGCAGGTAGGTTTGCTCTAGCCGTTCCACGGCCAGGCCGACGGCCCGGACGTAGGCGGCAGGAGCAGCGGCTCCGGCGCCCGGTGCCAGGCGCATCCGGCGAACCGGCAGCGCGTTGGTCAGGGCCGAGGACTCCAGGTCCACGTCGAGACAGCCGTCAAGGTGCGGCGCCGCCGCGCCGTCGACCAGCCAGCGCCCCGCTCCGTCGGTCTCGAGCAGAGCCGAGGAGGACCCCACGGTTGACCGGCCGCGGATCTGCGCGCCGCGTGTCGCCCCCGTCGTATCCAGGTCGATGAAGTACTCCACCGCCCAGGTCACGCCGTCCTCGATCGCCGTGGTCAGCCCCTCGATGTGGCACCCCCGATCAAGAACCTGGAAGTACGCCACTTCGAAGCCGGCACGGGCACCGCGATGCCGCCATGCCGCAGTCGCGGGCAAGGGCGCGAGATCCATGGACTTACCTCCCCATCCGGGTAGCGCCGGTATCACCCAGCATGCGATAGTCCGTGGCGCCAGGCCACCGGAGGTAGGGAGACGTGGTGAGCCAGAGCACAGACCAAGGCCATCTTGAATCCGGGCAGCTCGGCACCTTGGACGTGACGGCCTCGACGGTCGCGAACATCGGGCCGGGGATTGACTTCTACTTCGGGTTCGGGGTGATCGCGGCAACCGCCGGTGTCGCCGCGCCGCTGACGATCCTCGCCGCTACCGTCGCCGTCGCGCTGCTGGCTTTTACGGTGGCCGAGTTCACCAAGGCGGAGCCGTCGGCGGGAAGCTTCATCACTTATGTCGACACCGCGCTGGGGGCGAGGGCCGGCGCCGCGACGGCGCTGCTGGTCGCGGTCGGGTACACCGTTGCCATCGCGTCCGTGTTCACCATGTCGGGCGGGCTGGTGGCGATGACCCTCTCCCAGTTCACCTCCTGGCACCCGTGGTGGGGGCCATTCACCGTCGTCCTGACCGCGGGCGCGATCTGGCTCACGGCGCGCGGGATCAAGCTGTCGGCCATCGCGGTGGGCGCGGCCGTGCTCGTTCAGGTGGCGATCATGCTCGCGGTCTGCTTCCTTGTCCTGGTCGATCAGCGCGCCGCGCTGTCGGGCATACCGTTTTCCTGGGCGCACCTCACCGGCGGCCTGGCCGGCCTTTCTGCGGGCTTCCCGCTGGCCCTGTTCATGTTCATCGGATGGGAGAACGGCCCCGCGCTCGCCGAGGAGTCCCGCGATCCGCGCCGCACCATTCCACGAGCGCTGTACCTCTCGGTGGCGATCGCGGCCGCCCTGCTGGTCTTCTTCGCCTACGCGACCATTACCGGATTCCACTATGACGTCTCCTCCATCGGCCGCTCATCGGTCCCGTTCTTGACGATGTCCGATCACTATCTCGGCGACGCGGCCATCCTGGCATGGATCGCCGGAATCGCCTCCGTGCTGGCCACCCTGATCGCGGGAGCGGATTCCCAGTCGCGCATGCTCTACGACGGGGGCCGGACCGGGCTGCTGCCGGCCAAGCTCGGCCACATCCGCTCGCGGTCCGGCACGCCGGTGAACGCGCTGCTTTTCATGACGGCCGCTGGGCTGGGAATCATCGGGATCTGGTGGGTGTCTCACCTCGTCACCGGGGACACCGGGTCGATGGACCCGGTTGGCCTGTACGCCGAGTGCTCCACGATGGCGACGATCGTGATCCTGTTCGTCTACTTCCTTACGATGCTGTCCCTTCCGGTGTTCATGTGGCGCCGCCACCGGGCCTCGTTCTCGCCCCTCCGCCACGTGGTGATCCCGGCCCTGGGGTCCGCCACCCTGATCGTCCCGTTCATCGAGTTGTGCCAGCCCGGCCAGCCCGCCCCCTACAACGCCTTCCCGTTCATCGCCCTGGCGCTCGTGGCGGCGGCCGCGGTGATCGGATACCTTGTCGTGCGCCGTAACCCGCACGCCGGAGCAGGCGAGGGAGCGGAAGCCTGACGGGGTACGGTCGGGGCATGGCTGACTTCACCGGGGACGACCTGACCGGTTCGCGATTCGAACGCGTCGACCTCAGCGGCTCGGAGTTCCTGGCGGTCAACCTGAGCGGCAGCCGGTTCCGCGGCGTCGCGCTGAGCGGGTCCGTGCTGCGCGGCGTCGAACTGGGCAACGTCGCCATCAACGGCGAAATCGAGAACGTGACGATCAACGGCGTCGACATCGCGCCTCTGATCGACGCCGAACTGAACAAGCGCTACCCCGACCGGGCCAAGATGCGCCCGGCGGACCCGGCGGGCTTCCGCGAGGCGTGGGACATCGTGGAGCGGCTCTGGGACCAGACCGTCGTCAGGGCCCGCCGCCTGCCGCCGGAGTTGCTGCACGAGTCGGTCGACGGCGAGTGGTCGTTCACCGAAACGCTGCGCCACCTGGCGTTCGCCACCGACGCGTGGATCAGGCGGGCGGTGCTTGGCGACCCGGCGCCGTGGGACCCGCTGGACCTGCCGTGGGATGAGATGCGGGACACCCAGGGGGTGCCCAGGGACCGCGCAGCCCGCCCCTCGCTCGAGACGGTCCTCGCGCTGCGCCGCGACCGGATGTCCACCGTGCGCGAGCTCGTCGATGGCCTGACCGGCGCGTCGCTGAACGCTAGCACCGAACCGGTCGACGGACCAGGCTGGCCGCCGCCCCGCAGCTTCCCGGTCAGGGAGTGCCTGCTCGTCGTCCTCAACGAGGAGTGGGAACACCGGCTGTACGCCGAACGAGACCTGGCCGTCCTCGAAGCCCGCCAGCGGGAGGGCGACGATGGACGATCCTTACCGGCTTGAGCGGTTCGCCCAGGCGCAGGACGCTGGCGGCACCTACCAGCGGGCCGTGGCCGAATTGCGCGCGGGCCGGAAGGTGAGCCACTGGATATGGTTTGTCTTCCCGCAGGTCGCGGGCCTCGGGTTCAGCGCGATGTCGCAGCGGTACGCGATCTCCGGGCTCGCGGAAGCCCGCGCGTACCTGAACCACCCGGTGCTCGGCCCCCGGCTGACCGAATGCGCCCGCATCGTCGCGGGCACCGAGGGCAGGACCGCCGACGACATTCTCGGCCCCGTGGACGCGATGAAGCTGCGCTCGTCGATGACGCTGTTCGCGGCCGCGGCGCCGGAGGAACGCGTGTTCGGCGAAGTGCTCGCGAAGCACTTCGGCGCCGTTCCCGACGACGCCACGCTGGCGCGCCTCTAGTCCGCGCCGGGACCCTCCTCGACCAGCCTGGCGAGCTTGCCGATGGACTGGCTCCAGCCGAGCTCGTTGTCCTCCGGCCGCACTCCGGGCGGGAGGTTCTCGTGCGTGCCGGTGAGTACGGTGCCGCCGTCGCCGTCGTCGGCGAGGGAGTACGTGATCGTCATCTCGCCGCCCAGCGCCGGGTCCGGGGTCTCGAACTCCACCACCTGGACGACCTCGGTATCCGGGATGAGCCGGGTGAAACGGCCGTGGTACGTGTCGGTCTGAGCGGTGGTCTTCCCGGTCCCCGTCGGCGCGTCGTAGGTCAGCGAGACCCTGAACTCGCCGCCTTCCCTGGCGTCGAACACGTGCACGTGGCTGGTCATAATGTCGGGGACCTGCCAGCGCTGCACGGCGTCGGCGTCCAGCAGCGCCTGGTAGACGCGGCTGCGCGGAGCCCTGATGCGCTTGGTGAGGCGCGTCGTTCCCATGCCCGCAGGCTAACACCGCGAGCAGCGGTCCTACGGGATCGTCCACACGCGGTCCGGGGTGATGTGAATGGCCGTCCGGTAGTTCTCGTCGAACCACGACACCGGCTGGCCCATCGACTCGACGGCGGGCATGTACTTGTCGAGCAGCCCGGGGAAGCGCGACGGCAGCGGCGCGTCGCGGACGATCCTGGCGTGGCCGTAGATCACCACGACGTCGCCGCCGCCCGGCGTCGAGTTGAAGTTCAGCGACACGCTGTCGTTCACCGCGAGGTGCCGCAGCTTGGCGCCGCGGTTCACGCTGTAGACGGTGATCGCGGAGCCGTCCCACACGAACCACACCGGCCGCGGCGTGGGCCGCCCCGTCGGCGTCACGGTGGTCAGCCAGGCGACCTGGTCGCTGATCAGATGGCGTTCGATCTGCTCGGTTAGCTCGAATCCCATGCGGCCCATCCTTTCAGACGCTTCCGGCCCGCCCCTGGCTAGCTGCCCCGGTACGTGGAATAGGCGAACGGGGAGAGCAGCAGCGGCACGTGGTAGTGGCCCTCGGTCACCGTGAAGGTGATCGTCACCTCCGGGTAGAACGCCGCCACCCCGCGTGCCGCGAAGTACCCGCCAGTCCCGAACACGACCCGGTACACCCCCGGCCTCGTCCGCGCCTCGAACCAGTGCCGGCCGTCGGCGTCGGTCGAGCCGGTCTCGATCGCCTCCCAGC
>Ga0070698_100003927_pt1 | contig 16348 bp, 10 predicted proteins | sample KBSK1502metaG_FD_65477 | JGI IMG/M metagenome (GOLD analysis project Ga0070698, IMG submission 65477) | Corn, switchgrass and miscanthus rhizosphere microbial communities from Kellogg Biological Station, Michigan, USA - KBS K1-50-2 metaG | ecosystem: Host-associated > Plants > Roots >...
CAGGAGCGCTACGCCTGGCGCGGCAACTCGATCACGAACACCTTCGTGCCGACGCGCGCTGCGATCATGCCGTTGCGTACGGCGACGCGAATCGATGTGTTCGTCGTCGGCGCGTTCGGCAGCTCGGTCTGCCAAATGACCTTGCCCGTCTCGCGCGCGAGCGCCAGCAGGCGCACGGGACCTTCGCCGTCGAGGCCGAGCGAGACGGTGTAGACGAAGTGCTCGTCGCCGGCGACACCACCCGAGCCACCGGTGTTCGCTTCCCAGCGTCCGCGCGGCCCGAAGTGTTGCGTCTTCTCGATGATGCCGTGGTCGTTGAACGCGACACCGCCAGCGGGCAGCGCCACGGGATCGACACTCGACACCCAGCTCACGGAGTGCTGCGCGACGATGCAGCCGGCACGCGCCAGCACGCAATCGGGACAGTCTTCGGGGAGATCGCGATCGCCCCCGGTGTAACGCGTCGACGGCAGGTAAACGTGCTCGCCCAGCTTGCTGCATCCGTCGAGCGAGAGCACGGCGACGCCCTTGTCATCGGCAACGACGACGTTGTCATCCGCCAGCGTGACTTCGTTGATGTCGTAATGGAGGTGCAGGCGCGCCTTCGCGCGACGATCGGCGACGAGCAGGCGCTCGCTCGATGCGAGGACGATCGAATCGTGCGACGCGCCGCCGAGCAGGCGCGGGCTGAACGCGTCGTCGTCGGAGAGCACACCGAGCGAGCGGGCGCACGTCTTGGTTCGGGCGCACTGCTTCGGCGCGATCTCGAAGAGCTGGTAGCTCGACGTCAGGGCGAGGATGCGATCGCCTCCCGCTGCGACTCCCACGCGATCGACGTAGACGCCGGCGAGCGCGGTGGCACGCGCGCCGGTCGCGAGATCGACGAGGCGTATGCCGCGCGTGTCGTCGGTGCCGCGCGTCGCGAGCCAGCCGCCCGCGATGACGTGGTCGACGTCGCTGCCGGCGGCCGGTGCCGTCCAGCGCACCTTGCCATCGCGCATCGCGCGTGTGCCGGTGTCGTCGCGGATGACGAGGGTGCGATCGCCGATCCAATCGAGGCGGACGTCGTCGTCATAGTCGTCGTCGTCGGAAACATCGAGCGACCATGCGACGGCGGGACCGCCGGGACCTTCGACGAGCGGCAACCGCCATAGCGGGTAGTCATCGGGCTTGCAGTCGTGCGCGCCGGGGAGCTTGAGGATGCATGCGGCGAGCTCGGGCGACCATGCTTCGCACTCGTGCTGCCGCTCGGCACCGTAACGCTGCGCTTCGACGCGCTCGTCCGGCCCGACGCAGTCCTGCCACGCGTTCGATTCGTCGAGCACGCACTCTTGCACGCGACGCTTGCCATCTTCAGTGCGTGGATTGATCTCGCCGAGCATTGCGATCTGCATGGCGATGCCGCGCAGACCTTCCTTTACGTGCTGCTCGCACTGCTCGCGCCGCGGCAGGTTCGGCGAGACACCGGTCGCGGTGCTCAGTGCGTAGTTCTCGAGGCAATCGAGGAACTCGGTGCACTGCTCCTTGGGCAGGCACGCGCGATACATCGCGACGGTCTTGTCGTCGTGCGTGCACGCCGCGACACCATCCTTGCCGCGCAACAGCGCTTTGCCCTCCGAGCCGAGGAGCTCGCCGATGCAGCGCTCGTACTTCGCTTGGGCCTCTTCGCACGTGCGCCGGTTCTCGCGCACGGACTTGTTACATGCCGCGATCCCGATCACGACGATGACCCAACTACGCATCACCAAGATCGAGCCTTTTGCAGGCGGCAGGTCGCGCAAAACGTCAGACCCCGTCGCTAAACGCGCGAAATGGATACGACCATCGAACGTGGTGCAACCAGCGAGGCGAGGGCGGTCGACCTGCTCGTCCGTCGCGGCTATCGAATCGTCGACCGCAACTTCAGGTGCAAGGTGGGCGAGCTGGATATCGTCGCGCGGGATCGCGACGTGCTCGTGTTCGTCGAGGTCCGCTCCCGCACCGATGGTCAGCACGGCCACGCGCTCGAGATGGTCGGTCACTCCAAGCGCCGCAAAGTCTCGCGGGTCGCGCAGAGCTACATCGCGATTCGTCGGCCGCGCTTCGACGAGGCGCGCTTTGATGTGGTCGCGATCACCGGCAACGACATCGAGCTTGTCCAAGACGCGTGGCGCTTATAGCGCACGCGTTGACGCCATCGCGATCCGCCGCGAAATGGCGGCGCGCTCGAGCTCGTGCACGACGTGCGGCGCTTGTAGCGCGCGCTTCGATGTCGTCGCGATCGCCGGCAACGACATCGAGCTTGTCCAATACGCGTGGTCTTGTAGGCCGATGTCGTCGCGATCTGCGGGGCGCTTGCCCCGGCAACGACATCGAGCTTGTCCAAGACGCATGGCGCTCATAGCGGCGCCCAGATGTCGATGTTGTCGCGATTCGCCGCGAAGGGCGCGCGAGCTCGTGCAGAACGCGCAACGCTTGTAGCGCGCTTCGATTTCGATGTCGTCGCGATGACGAAATCGCACCGCGCTCGAGTTCGTGCACGACGCTTGGCTTGTAGCGCGCGCTTCGATCGCGTTGCCAACGGCTGGCGCCGGCGGCAGGCACTCGCGTCGGCGAGGCCACGCTACCTACTTCTTCGGCGGGCAGTCGACTTCGAGCGTGCCCTTGATCGTCAACGTCGGACCGGTGGGCTTCTCCGCCTTCTTCTTCTTCGGCGCGTCCGGATCGACAACCACCGTGCTTAGCGTCGTATCGAACACCACCTTGATGTGCCCGGCATCGTCACCACTCATCTCGAAACCCGACGATGTCTTCAGTGGGCTCGGCAAATCCGCCGAGATCGCGTCGAGGCGCGGCTTGCCGAGCTCCTTCGGCGGCGCATCGATCGCGAGCGTGAGCACATGACCGTTGCCATCGCTGAGATCGATGTGCAGTCCTCCGATCTTCTTCTCCGCGTTCCACGCACAGCTGATCGGCTCGTGCTGATCCTTCTTCTTCCACTCGAACGTGCCGGCCATCGTGCCGCTGACGTCGAGCGCGCCTTTGGCGGATCGCGTCGGGCCTTTGACGGCCGCCGGCTCGCTTGGCACCGAAGAACCCGCGCTCGCATCAGCGGCGGGCGGCGCGGCCGGGGCCGGCTCCGGCTTCTTTTCACTCTTCGAACAAGCGAGAAGAACGACCAGCGCGACGACTCTCACGAGCGGCAGAGCGGGTACGCGCTGTTGCCGGCGCGACCTTCGAGGTTGCAGCAGGCGTTCTTCGGCTCGTCGGGATCACACGCGAGCGGCGTGGCCGGCTCGCCGGTATCCGGGATCACGATGTAGTCCTTGCAGATGCAGAATTTCCTGCAGCAGTAGGGACCGACGGTGACGGCGACGCCGCACGTGAAGCCCGTCTTGCAGGGCGACTCGGGCACGCGATCGCAGTCATCGGCTTTTTCGCACTCAGCGGTGCAGAGGCCGTTGTTACCCTCGGGGTAGCTCGAGCCTTCGGGCAACTGACGCCCGAGCGGGACGCGCAAACATGTGCGCGACACGCAGTCGAGTGAGGGCGAGGCCACGACGACTTCGGTGGGCGCGGGCAGCGCCGTACCAAGGTCGCAGAGACGTCCGACCGGGTTGCTCGTGCACGCCGAGATCGACGCAAGCCCCAAGACCAGCGCTAGTCGAATCATTGGGTGCGATAATAAAGACCCTGATACGGCAGTCAAGCGAACGGCAGTGAACAACGTCTTGTCCCGGTTGGGAGATCCGTTTTCTTGCATCCAGCGCGTTGGTGCGCTCACCCCCCTTGTTCCGTCACTGCAACCGGAGTGATCCTTCTCGTGTCGCTATTCAGCCGTTGGCTTGACACGCGTCACCAGCACCTACGATGATTTCGCGGCACTGGGAGGAGCTTGATGCGCCTGCTTCATTACTTATCGCTCGCCGCTCTCGCGGCATCACTGACAGTCTCGACAGCTTGGGCCGACGCCAAGAAAGGCGGCAAGCCAAGTAAAGAGATGGAGATGGAGCCGGAGAGCGCGGCTTCAACACCACCGTCGAAGACGCTCGAGCGTGCGATCAAGCTCTACGACAAGAAGGACTTCTTCTCCGCATCGATCGAGCTCAAGAAAGTGCTCGATAAAGAGAGCGGCGACGACGCGAAGAACATGCAGCGCGCCGAGTTCTTCATGGGCAAGACGCTCTATCAGATGGGCTTCTACGCCGGCTCGCTCGCCTACTTCGACAAGATCGTCCAGGCGGGACAGAACCACACGTATCACGGCGCGACGCTGAAATGGCTCGCGGCCCTATCGCGCGTGCTGCCCGAGACCTCGGGCATCTTGCAGAAGATCGGTACGTACGATCCGGGCGCACTCAATGATCCGTCGCTCGCGTCGGTGAAAGATGAGCTGCTGTTCTTGCTCGGTCGTCACTACTACGCCCGCGGCGGCGACGGCGACTTCGACAAGGCGATCGGCCTGTTTCAACAGGTCAGCCGCCAGAGCCCGATGTTCATCAAGGCGAAGTTCTTCGAAGGCGTGACGTACGTCCGCAAGTATGAAGGCAAGCCCGCCGTCGATGCATTCAAGGACATCCTCATCATCGGCGAGGAGCGTCCCGCGCAGTACTCGCAGGTCGAGATCGACAACTACCGCGAGCTCGCGCAGCTGCAGATGGCGCGCATTTTCTACTCGACGCAGCAGTTCGACACCTCCATTAAGTACTTCGAGAAGCTGCCGCAGGATTCGGCGGACTGGGCGGAGTCATTGTTCGAAGCGTCGTGGGCGTACTTCATGAAGACGCTCAACTCCAAAGCGCTCGGTAACATCCACACGCTCAACGCGCCGTACTTCGAGAATCAGTTCTTCCCCGAGGCGGTGCTGCTCCGCGCGGTGATCTACTTCAAGTACTGCCTCTACGATCAGGCGGAAGAAGCGATCGCCGACTTCAACGAGAAGTACGGCCCGCTGACGAAGAACCTCATCGACATCGTCAAGAAGTATGACGACAACGCGGAGTTCTTCGCCTACATCCAGAAGGTCCGCAAAGGTTCGGCCGGTCTCGATCCCGTCACGCAACGCCTCGTGATGAGCGTGCTCAACGACAAGACGCTACTTAAGACGTTCGCGTGGGTCGACGAGCTCGACAAGGAGCTCAAGATGCTTCAGAGCAGCGACAAGGCGTGGCAGACCACACAAGTCGCCGCCGAAGTGTTGCAAGAGCTCACCGTGCAGCAGTCGGTCGCGCAAGCGGAAGCCGGCAAGGTTGCAAAGGATCGCGTCGATCGACAAGCGCGCGAGCTCGGCTCGCTCGCACGCGATGGTGTGAAGATCCAATACGAGATTTTGAATGCGAAAGCCGAGAAGCTCTCGGCCGAAGCAGTTGGTCAACGTATCTCGTCCTCACACAAGGAAGAACCGATTGTCGTTGACGACGAACACTTCCAATGGAAGTTTAATGGTGAGTACTGGAAGGACGAGCTGGGGTACTACCGCTTCAAGATCCGGTCTCGCTGTCCGAAATGAAAACCTGACGCTCTCTCTCGCCGGCGCATCGCCTCGCCCAACTTGACGATGACGGCTGACAGAAGCGACTTATCGAAAACCCCGAGCCCCACGCGAAACGTGAGGGTTGCGGGGTTTTTCTATTTTCATTTCCATAGCCTCGCAACTCGCCCTCGTCTCGCCACTGTGTTGTAGTTCCCGCCGGGGAAAAGGAACCGCCATGTCCAAACTGAAGCTAGTGATCGTGGCATCGCTGCTCGCGTCGTCCAGCGCATGGGCCGATGCGAAGTACAAGCGAGCACAAGACGTGAAGATCCAGGTCAACCTCTCGGATCGCGTCAAGCCAATTCAAGCGAAGCCCAAAGACAAATCGGAGTACAAGCCGGAGCTTTCCGCCGACGCGGTGCTCTCCATCGAAGGCTTGGTCTCCAACATTCGCAACGAGCAGGAAGCGATTCTCGTCAAGCTCATCGACTCGACGCCCGATAGCGAAGTCGAAGAGAAAAGCGATTATTACTTCCGCCTCGGCGAGCTCTTCGCGAAGCAGCAGCGGCTGTATCGCCTAAAGTCCGCCGAAGCTGCGATCGCCGTCGACAAAGCAAAGACGCCGCAGCAAAAAGCGCAGCTCCAAAACATTTCGAACCAAGCTGCGAACCAGGCGAAGAACTACCTGCTCAAAGCGGTGAAGACGTACAAGTCGCTCACCGACAATCCTGCGTTCCGCAACTACCCGAAGATGGACATGGCGCTCTTCTACTACGGGTACACGCTGCAGGGCGGCAAGTACATGAAGGAAGCGCGAGCGGTCTACGACAAGCTGCTCAAGAACTATCCAAACTCGAAGTACGTGCCCGAAGCGCACCTCGCTTTCGCGGACTACTACTTCGAGATCGGCCAGCTCGCCGACGCCGAGCAGCGCTACAAGATGGTGCTGAAGTTCCCCAAGTCGACGGCGTACTGGTACGCGATGTACAAGCTCGGGTGGATTCACCTGAACTTGTCGCGCTTCACAGAAGCGCTCGATACGTTCTTCCAGGTCGCGCAGGCAACGAAGAACGACAAGAAGAACGAGATGCTCAACCGCGCAGCGAAGAAAGACTTCGTTCGCGCGTACGCAGAAATCGGCAAGGCCGATAAGGCGTTCGACGCATTCAAGCGCGTCGACAACAAGTACGCGTTCACGATGCTGACGCTGCTCGCCGATCACTACATGGAGATGGGCAAGAGCGATAAGGGCATCTACACGTTCCGCGAGCTGATGAAGATCGCGCCGACGGACAAGAACGTGTGCCTCTGGCAGTACAACGTCGCGCACTTGACGCTGTCGCTCGTCGGCGCGTCGAACGGCGACAAGGTCAAAGAGATCGAAAACCTCAACAAGCTCTACGGTGCGCTGCGCGCGAAGAAGACGCTGCCGGCCGCCGAAGCGCAGGAGTGTCACGACAACGCCGCGGCGATGTCGGGCGAGCTCGCCCGCGCGTACCACTCGGAGTCGGCGAAGACGAAGAACCCCGAGACGCTCGCGTACGCCGAGAAGCTCTACAAGGTCTACATCGACACGTTCCCCGATGCGCCGGACTACGCCCAGACGAAGTACTTCTACGCCGAGCTTCTGTGGAGCCGCGCGGAGAGCGAGAAGAACGTCCGCATCGCGACGGAGATGTGGGAGAACACGGCGCTGGCATTCACCGAGCTCGTCAAGGAAGGCAAGCTCGATCCGAAGCTGACGAAGGAAGCCGCGTACGCCGCAGTGCTCGGCTGGAAGAACGCGCTCAACGTCGATCCGCGCATCAAGGAGAAGCTCGCCGATATCGACAAGGCCTCCGAGAAGGAGAAGAAGGACGACAAGATTCCCGAGCCAAAGCCGATCCCGGAGCGCGAGCAGAAGATGCTCAACGCCTTCGATGTCTACATCAAGTACATCAAGGACCCGAAGGACGACGAGCTCGTCGGCATGAAGTTCCTCAAGGCGAACATCTACCGCCGCTATAACCACTTCGATGTCGCGATCCCGGGCTTCCAGGAGATCCTCACGAAGCACCGCGATCACGAGACGGCGGAGTACGCGGCGAACCTCCTGCTCGATACGTACAACCGCCTGCACAAGTTCGACGAGCTGCTCCAGCTCGCCGATTCGCTCGCGAAGGACAAGAAGTTCCTCGAGGGCAAAGACGACCTCAAGGACACGGTCGTGAAGATCCAGTCGGTCGCGGCCCGTAAGAAGGCCGAGGAGCTCGAGAAGAAGGCGAAGGCTCGCATCGCCGAGCTGAAGGGCAGCAAGGACTACGCGATGCTCGTCGAGTGCGGCAACGCGTACCTCGAGATCTACAACCGCAACCCGACCTCGCCGGATAACGACGAGGTTCTCTACAACGCCGGCGTCTGCTTCGAGGAAGGCCGTTCGATCGGCGCCGCGATTTCGATGTGGTCGTTGATGGAGAAGTACTACCCGAAGAGCAAGCACACGCAGCGCGCGATCGCGCGCCTCGGTAAAGCATTCGGTGACATCGCGTTCTACGACCGCGCTGCCGACAAGCTCGAGCAGTACGCGTCGAAGTACGCCGGCGAGAAGGACGCGCACGACGCGATGAGCGACGCGGTGTTCTATCGCAAGGGCATCGGCGACGACGACAAGGCGATCGCGGACACGAAGTTCTACATCAAGACGTTCGGCACGAAGAAGCCGAAGGAAGCCGCCGACGCGCACTTCTCGCTGACCACGGTCTACGAGAAGCGCGGCGATACGAAGGAAGTCATCAAGCACCTCAAGGAATACATCCACACGTGGGGCGGCAAAGGCGGCCCTGCCCAGCTGACGGTTGCCCACGGCAAGATCGCCGAGATCCTGTGGCACCAGTCATGCCCGGTGAAAGAGGTCGATGGCGCGTGCGTGAAGGTGACGCGCGAGCGCGCCGTCGCGCAGAAGCAGAAGGAGAAGCAGGCGGCGAAGATGAAGAAGAAGAAGGGCAAGGAGACGTACGTCGCCCCGCTGCAGTGTGGTCCCGAGTCGAAGATCAAGCTCGTCGTCGTCAAGCGCGACGCCGGCAAGGTCCGCGAGGCGCTCTCCGAGGCAAAGGCTGCGGCGCAGTCGTTCTCCAAGCTCAAGGACGAGAAGGACGCAGCCGGCTTCGGCGGCGGCCGCTACTACTACGCGATGGGCAAGTTCTTCGAGGCCGACCTCGACTTCGAGAAGTTCCTCGATATCAAGTTCCCGGCGAACCTGAACTTCGGTGACGGTCTGCCGGAGCACAAGAAGCAGAACGAGGAGCTCGCGAAGAAGTCGATGAAGCGCTTCGAAGAGTGGCTCACGGCGAAGGGCAAGGCGGCCGAGGCAGCGAACAACAAGTACAACGCTGTGCTCGCGATCAAGGACAACGCGAACTCGATCGCGGCGGCCGCGCGCGAAGGTCAGATCACGCAGAACTTCTCGGATGCGTTGTTCACGGCCGAGATTCCGAAGGACGTCCGCGCCCCGCAAATGATCGAGGGCTACGACATCGCGCAAGACAAGGTCGACGCGTACTGCGACGCGCTGACGACGAAAGCCGAACCGCTCGCCGAGAAGTCGCTCGCGGCATACGACGTGTGCCTCAAGAAGTCGACTGAGCTCGGTTGGTTCTCCAGCTGGTCGAAGCTCTGCGAACGCGAGCTCGGCCAGATCAAACCGGAAGACTATCCGACCGCGTCCGAGATTCGCGGCGAGGCAACCCTTAACTCGACGGTGATCGCCGTCGAGCCACCCGCGCGGCTGGACTGAGCGAGGAAGGACGAAGAAGTCATGCGTAACAACATCTATGCAATCGTGCTCCTCGCCGCATGTGGCGGCGCGCAAAAGGGACCAACGATCGGCACCGGCAAGAATCCGGCGCCGCCGCCCTCGATCCAACAAGCGAAGCCCGACGTCGCTGACCCGAAGGCCGGTGGCGCGGTCGAGACCGTGAAGGTCTCGGCCGATGCCAAGAAGGACTATCAGGCGGCGCTCGAGAACTTCAAAAACAACGACAAGAGCGGCTGGAACTCCGGCGCCTGCAATTCGTCGGCGGACAAGTTCAAGGCGGTCGTGCGCGAGCACTCCGACATGACGTCCGCGCAGTTCATGGTCGGCCTCTCCTATCAGCGCTGCAACATGAACGCGGAAGCCGAAGCGGCGTACCTCGAGTGCACGAAGATGAAAGGCGACGTGCGCCCGCAGGCGATGGCGCTGTCGAACCTTGGCCAGCTCTATTACAAGTCCGGCAAGGTCGACGCGGCGAAGCAGTACTGGGATAGCGCGATCAAGGCGAACGGTAAGCTCGTCGCGGCGCGCATCAACACGGCTTCGCTGAACCTCGAGAAGATGCGCCAGATCAACAACCCCAAAGACGGGCAGTGGAAGAAGCTCGAGGAAGACGCGCGGTTCAACCTGTCGAACGCGCTCGGCGTCGAGCCCGAGAGCGTCGAGGCGTACACCGTGTTCGGCCTCATCTACATGGAAGGCTGGCAGACGAACAAAAACCGTCTCGACCTCGCGAAGACGCTGATGGATGAGGCGCAGAAGCGCAATCCGAAGTACCCGCCGCTGCTGAACGCATACGGCTTGTACTGGATGCGTAAGGGCGGCCTGAACCAGGCGCTCGAAAACTTCGAGGGTGCCGTTGCCGGTGACCCGAAGTTCTTCGAGGCGCACATCAACGCGGGTCTTCTGACGCTCGGCTCGCGCAAGTATGATGTCGCGAAGGCTCACTTCGAAAAGGCCCTCGAGGTCGCGCCGAAGAACTACGACGCGATCATCGGCCTTGGCATCGCGCAACGCGGTCTGAGTGATCTCGATGGCGCGGAGAAGAGCTACAAGGCGGCGCAGGGCATCGACCCAAACCGCGGCGACGCGTACTTCAACCTCGGCGTCTTGTACAAAGACTTCCGCGCGAACAAGCAGCCCGACCTGCAGGCGTCGATCGGCATCTACAAGCAGGCGAAGGAGTTCTTCAATCAGTTCCTCGGCAAGCGCGGCACCGAAGCCGACAAGGCCGAGGCGAAGGAGAACATCAAGGACTGCGACAAGGTGGTGAAGCAGCTCGAGAACTTCATCCGCATCCAGGCCAATATGCCGAAGGAGCCGACACCGGCTCCGGCGCCCGCACCTGCGCCCGCGCCGCCGGCTAAGAAGTAATTGAAATCACTCGGGTCATCCAATTCCGGGGCTTCGCCCCGGGGTTGGCAACCCCTGCCCGATCTCTGTGTCTTTTCTTTGCGGAACTTTTTGGAAAGAATCCTGGAACCAGGAACCCGGTCTCGGTGTCGGACCGTCCGTGCTCACGGGAGTCTGCACCAAGGCCCTTCATTACGAAGGACGAAGGATTATGCGGAAGCTCGTGATCATGTTTGCAGTGCTGGGACTCTCGGGCGTCGCCTTTGCGCAGAAGAAAGGCGACCAGCAATCGGGGAAGGTGAAGGTCTACGACTTCTCGGGCGACACCATCGAAGGTGATCTGATCAAGCCGGAAGGCTCGACAGTCGACGCTCGCGATTTCGCCAAGCACTCGAGTCTGATCCGTATCCGTACGCATTTCATTCCCGAGATCATCAAGTCGGCCGAGGATCTGTAGAGTCATCTACAGATCACCGGCCACGTTTGTTGAGAAGTAGCTCCGATAGGAGAACGACATGGCCGGTGCAAAGGTTCCGCTTACATTCAAGATCTATAAGGGCGACCAGCTGATCCGCGAGGAGAAGCTGAGCCTCTCGGTCATCAAGCTCGGCAAGGTGCCCTCGGCGCACCTCAAGCTCGATGACGAGACGGTTAGCCGCATGCATGCGATCATCGAGGTCAATGGCCCCGGTGATGTGAGCATCATCGACCTTGGCTCGACCAAGGGCACCTTCGTCAACGGCCAGAAGGTCAACAAGGCGAAGCTCCAGTCAGGCGACACGATCGTTGTCGGCGAGACGCGCATCGAGCTCGCGATCGGCGTGGGCGAAGAAGATGACGCGCCGACGAAGACGTCGATTCCGGCAGCGCCCGACGTGATCGCGTCGACGCCGCGTCCCGCATCGGCATCGACACCTCCTCCATTTGCATCGGCGCCTCCGCCGCCTCCGCCGCGTAGCGCTCCGCCGCCGGCGCCATCGGCATTTGCTGCTCCGCCGCCCGCATCGTCGCCGTCGCCGTCGCTTCGCCCGCCGCCGGGCCACGCGTCGGCCGGTGCGCTGTACGGCACGGCACCGGTTGCGGCCGCCGGCTTTGCTGCCTCGATGGCAGGTGAAGCTGATGATCACAGTGGCGCGCGCGCCGTCGAAGTTGCCGCCATGCTCGGCGACTCCGTCGTCGGCGTGAAGCACTGCATCGACCCGCGCGGTGGCAAGGTTCAAAGCGCGACGCAAGCGATGCTCGCAATCGGCATCGTGTCGTTGCTCGCGTTCGGCTTTGCATTCTGGAAGGCCGTCGACAATGCGGCCTACAACAAGGGCAAGTACGACTACGAGACCACGGTGCTCAAGAAGCCCGGCTTCGCGGTTCGTCCGCGTGAGCTGCCGGGCGGCTACGACTGGATCGCGTTTGGCGGTCTGCTCATCTCGCTCGCTACGTGCACCGCGGCAATCGCGCGCATGAAGAAGGAGAAGGAGAGCCCGTACGTTCGCATCGGTACGGCGCCCGACGTCGAGTTCCCGATCGAGAACGCGCCTGCTGCGTCGTTCCCGATGGTGGCGCCGCACGGCGACGACTTCGCATTCCATTTCGGTCACGGCATGGAAGGCGAGATGATCGTCAACGGTCAGACGACCTCGCTCGCCGAGCTGGCGCAGCAAGGCCGCACGACGATCAGCCCGATTCCTGCGGGCGCGAAGATTCGCGTGCGCAGCGGCAAGACCACGTTCCTCGTCTCGAGCGTGCCCCGGCCGCGCCGCCATGCGGTGCCGCTGATCACGGCCGACACGCCGTTCTTGATTTCGCTCGCCGGCACCGGCGTCGCGTTCCTCATCATCATGCTGCTCCTCTTCCAGATCCCGGTTGAGGACAGCGGCACGAACATCGATCTCGCGTCGCTCGAGGACACGTCGACCAAGTCGAACAGCACGAACCAGGATGACCCGCCGCCGCCCGAAGAAGAGGACAAGCCGGATACCGGCGAGGATGAGTCGGGTGGTACGGGCACGGCGATGGCGCTCGACGAAGGCAAGATGGGCAAGAAGGACTCGGATCGCGCCGAGGGCCAGTACAAGATGAAGAAGGAGCAGGAGGACCCGCAGCTCGCTCGTCAGCAGGCGATCGAGCAGGCGCGTAACGCCGGTATCCTCGGATCGACGGCACTGGTTCAGGGTGGCGCGTTCGCCTCGCTGACCGGCACCGGCGACATTTCGTCAGGCTTCGACGACACCAACATCTACGGCGGTCTGCTCGGCAACGAGGCAGGCGAGATGAACGGTGGCTTCGGTTATGGCCGCTCGGGCTTTGGTCCCGGCGGTGGTGGTACGGGTTGGGGCACGATCGGTACGGGCCGCTACGGCACGATCGGTCACGGCTCTGGTACGGGCTCGGGGTACGGCGTTGGTGGTGGTCGCGGTGGTATGCGCGGCCGCAGCGCAGCCGTTCCGACGGTGTCGATCGGTCAGCCGAACGCACAAGGCGATCTCGATAAGGCAATCATTCGTCGCTACATCAAGCGCAACATCCAGAAGATCACGTACTGCTATGAGAAGCAGCTGCTCGCGAAGCCCGGCCTCGCAGGCACGGTGCAGACGCAGTTCTTCATCACGCCAAACGGTAACGTCGCGAGCTCGAGCGGCTCGGGCGTCGATCCAGAGGTCGCGAACTGCGTCGCCGATGTCATCAAGGGCATCGAGTTCCCGAAGCCGAAAGGCGGCGGTGGCGTGCAGGTGAACTATCCGTTCACGTTCCGCCCGGCCGGCCAGTAGTAGAGGCATAGACACTGAACAAAGCGGCGACCGAAAGGTCGCCGTTATTGTTTTCGGTGACGATCTTCGACGATCAATTGCTTGAGACCGGTGCAGAGACGGAATACCGTTTCGGCATGAAGCTTCTTGGGGCCTTCCTCGTGCTTGCGCTCGCCGGTTGTCCAAATCAGGCGAAGAACGATTCGATGACGTTTCTCGCCAACGGCAACAAAGCCGCAGGTGCAAAGCAGTTCGAAGTGGCGGTGCAGGAGTACCAGAAGGCCGTCGACAAGTACTCGGAGAATCATCTCGCGTGGTACGGCATGGGCGGCGCGTACGCGCAGCGCGGTGAATGGGACAAGTCAGCCGAGGCGTTCGCGAAGGCCGTCGAACACGGCGCGAATCAGCCGATGTACCAGATGTGGTACGGCATCTCGCTCTACGAGAAGGCCGTCAAGACCGCGCGCGATGATCAAGCGAAGAAAGAGAACAAGAAGCCCGAAGAGATCAAACCCGATCTCACGGTCGTCAACTTCGACAAGGCGCAGCAGCATCTCGCCGAAGCGGTGAAGCTCAACGGCGATATGTGGCGCGCGCACTACTACCTCGGCCGCATCTATCGAGAGCAAGACAAGCCGAAAGAGGCGGCGACGGAGTTCTCGAAGTCGCTCGCCGCCGATCCACGCCAGCAAGGACCGTACGTCGCGCTCGGTGAGCTCTACCGCAAGTGGGACTACACGGATGAAGCGATCAAGGTGACGTCACAAGGCGTCTCGAATGTGCCCGGCTCCAACGAGGTCTCGGACATCTGGTACGTGCTGGGCATGGGCTACGACGACAAGAACAACTGGGACAAAGCGATCGAAGCATTCGACAAAGCGATCGAGAGCAAGAAGGACAACCACAAGGCGAAGTTTCAGCGCGGCCAGGCGTACTTCAAGAAGGGCGATTTCACCCACGCGAAGCGCGACCTCGAAGACTTCTCGAAGTCCGGTGGTGCATCACTCGAGTTCGCGAAGCAGCAGGCGCAGAAGATGTTGATGGACATCGCCGCGAAGAGCGCAGGCGAGAAGCCGCCCGGTGCAGGTCCCGTTTCGCCCGAAGAGCTCATCAAGCAGAAGGGCGGCAAAGGCGGCGAAGCACCGAAGGGCGGCAAAGATGCACCGAAGAAGATGTCGCCCGAAGAAGCCGTGAAGAAGGGCAAGGACGCGAAGAAGTAATCGCGTCGTCCGAGCGCTAAACGCCAAGCCGCCGAGAGGCGGCTTTTTGTTTGCCCGCGCGCTTTGAAACGAACGCGCATTCGCTCTGCGCGGCCTCCAAACGGACATGCTCCAGAGCGGGTGAACGCCAAGACGCCAAGACGTCAAGATCAGATCAGAAGGGTTGGAACGCCAAGACGCCAAGACGCCAAGATCAGATCAGAAGGGTTGGAACGCCAAGACGCCAAGACGCCAAGATCAGATCAGAAGGGTAGGGGTAGGGGAATTTCGCGATCAAACTTTCTTCGAGTCTGATCTCTGCGGCTCTGCGTCTCTGCGTTTCAAACTTCAGGCTCTCCCGATCCAGACCCCTCCACTTCTGATCAAGAACCCTTCTCTTCTGATCCAGAACCTCTCTTCTGATCCGGCCTTGGCGTCTTGGCGTCTTGGCGTTCCAATCTTCTGGGCACGACGTCTTGGGTTCAAATCTTCTGCGCTCGCTGCAGAAAATGTCGCAGCGCTCTTGTCATGAACGATGTCTCGTGCATCGCGAGCGGATCAGCGGGTGCGAAGAGGTGCGAAGCTCGACATTCGTCTGACCAATCGTCTGTAGGAGCGAGACCTCCAACGTTCTCGTCGAGAAATTCGTAAGCGCGAGCGCGAGGTGATGGCGTCGACCGCGAGAAGTCCACTGATTGGCGGTACCTTGTCGAGGTGCTAGCTACGACGTTCCGGCTCCGTCAGCCGGGTGGGGGTTCGTCATCCAAAACCTGAGCTTATTTCGGCGGCGTAGATGGCCCAAACCGTTTGCTCCCCGTGATAAAAAAATGTTGAGGATGAGGGGCGTAGTTCTTTTGTGAATGCGGGAGGATAGACCGCAGATGGATACGCGCACGCTGCTTCGTGAACGCCTGCGTCGGTCGCGGGATTGGACGCAAACGATCGATGAGCTCGAGAAAGAGCTCGAAGCTTCGGGTACGAAGCCCGAACAGTCAGAGCGACTGTTCGAGCTTGCTGTCCTCGTCGAGGATGTGATTCCAGAGCGCGAACGCGCGCTCGGTCTCTATCAGCGAGCGTGGAAGCTGCATCCCGATAACCTCAAAGCGCTGTCGCGAGCGCGAGAGGTGTACGGCGAAATCGGTCGCTTCGAAATGGTCGCTAAGCTCGGCGAGATGGAACTGCGCAGCCCGATGGCTGCACAGAACCTCGCGCAGATCGTCGGCGAAGCCTTGGTCGATAGCGGCCAGAAGGACAAAGCGCTGGTGATTCTCCAGCGTGCCTTGGGCAGCGACCCCAACTCGATTCGCGTCAAAGACGCGATCGCGGCGCTGACGTACGACGTCGAGTTCTGGAGCGATGAAGTCGATCGCCTCTCGGACGACGCCGAACGCCACGACGACACGATGTGCATCCGCATGCTGTTGCGTGCGGCGCGCATCACGAAGATTCAAGACGCGACCGATCCGCGCCTCGAGATGCTGCTCAAGCGCATCTTCGTGAAGGACATCGACGAACCGTCGGCGAACTTCATGTACGAGACGCTGCTCGCCGCTGAGAATCGTTGGGAGGATCTCGAGAAGCATCAGATGCGCCGCGCGGAGCGCGCCCCCGATCACGCAACGCGGATCGCACGGCTGCGCATGTTCGCACTCGAGTGGGTGCAGCGCTTCAAGGATAAAGAGCGCGGCGCGAAGTTCTTCAATGCCGCGATCGAAATGACGGCTTCCAACGGCGCGTCGCCGATGAAGTCGATCGTTGCTGCGTTCACGCTGCTTCGTCAGGTCCAAGGCGAGCGCGGCGAGTGGGCACA
>Ga0070698_100003928_pt1 | contig 16346 bp, 12 predicted proteins | sample KBSK1502metaG_FD_65477 | JGI IMG/M metagenome (GOLD analysis project Ga0070698, IMG submission 65477) | Corn, switchgrass and miscanthus rhizosphere microbial communities from Kellogg Biological Station, Michigan, USA - KBS K1-50-2 metaG | ecosystem: Host-associated > Plants > Roots >...
CGGGACCGTTCTCGACTCGATCACCGCGGCGGCCGCGCCGCACGGCCTCCGCTTCGGCCCCGACCCGTCCAGGCACTCGCGCGCGACCATCGGCGGCGCGATCGGCAACAACGCCTGCGGCTCGCGAGCGCTGCGCTACGGACGTACCGCGGACAACATGATCGCGCTGGACGTCGTCACCGGCACCGGCGTGCGGTTCACCGCCCGCCGCCTCGGGCGTGACGCCAGCCCTGCAGGGGCGGGCCCGGAGGCGGGCGTGCTCGCCCCGCTCACGGCCCTGATCGGCGACCACCTGGCCACTGTCCGCACCGAGTTCGGCCGGTTCACCCGCCAGGTCTCCGGCTACTCCCTGGAGCACCTGCTGCCGGAAAACGGGACCGATGTGGCGAAGTTCCTCGCCGGCACCGAGGGCACCCTCGCGCTCACGCTGCGCGCCACCGTCCGCCTGGTCGCGGCGCCGAAGGCCACCGCACTCGCCGTGCTCGGCTACGCCGACATGGCGGCTGCCGCCGAGGCGGTGCCAGCCCTGCTCCCGCACCTGCCGGTGGCCCTGGAAGGCCTCGACTCGCGGCTCGTCGACGTGGTCCGGACCCGCCGCGGCAGCGCCGCCGTGCCCGACCTGCCGCGCGGCGGCGGCTGGCTGTTCGCCGAGACCGCAGGCGACACCGACGCGGAGGCCCGCGACGCCGCGACCAAGCTGGTCGCTGACGGCGCCTGCCTCGACAGCGCGATCATCACCGGCGGCCGCGCTGCCGCGCTGTGGCGGATCAGGGAGGACGGCGCCGGCCTCGGCAGCCGCACGCCCGACGGCGCCCCCGCCTGGCCGGGCTGGGAGGACAGCGCCGTGCCGCCGGACAAGCTGCCCGGCTACCTGCGCGAGCTTGTGGCCCTGATGGCCAGGCATCAGGTCGACGGCCTGATGTACGGCCACTTCGGCGACGGCTGCGTGCACGTGCGCATCGACTTTCCGCTGCGCGACCGGCCGGCCGTGCTGCGCGAGTTCACGCAGGACGCGGCCCGGCTGGCGGCCGGTTACGGCGGGTCCGCGTCCGGCGAGCACGGTGACGGGCGCGCCCGCGGCGAACTGCTCCCCGCGATGTACTCCGCCGAGGCGATCGGGCTGTTCGGCGCGGTGAAGCGGATCTTCGACCCGGCCAGCCTGCTCAACCCCGGCGTGGTCGTCGCCCCCGCCCCGCTCGACGCGGACCTGCGGGTCCCCGCGGCCCGCCCGCTCCGCAGCGGCCTCGGTTTCGCGTACCCGAATGACCGCGGGGATTTCGCCGCCGCCGTGCACCGCTGCGTGGGGGTAGGCAAGTGCCGCGCGGACACGACCGGCACTGGCGGCGTGATGTGCCCGTCGTTCCTAGCTACCCGCGACGAGAAGGACTCCACCCGCGGCCGCGCCCGCGTGCTGCAGGAGCTGGCGAACGGGTCGCTGGTGCGTGACTGGCGGGCGCCGGAGATCACCGAGGCGCTAGACCTGTGCCTGTCCTGCAAGGGCTGCTCGAGCGACTGCCCAGTCGGCGTGGACATGGCGACCTACAAGGCCGAAGCACTGTACCAGCGGTACCGCCGCCGGCTCCGCCCGGCGGCGCATTACTCGCTCGGCTGGCTGCCGCGCTGGGCGGCGCTCGCCAGCCGCGCGCCGTGGCTGGCCAACGGGTCGCTGCGCGTGCGGCCAGTAGCCGCCGCCGCCAAGCGGCTCGGCGGCATCGACGAACGCCGCCCGCTGCCGGCCTTCGCCCGGCAGAGCTTCCGCCGCTGGTTCACCGACCGCCGCACCGGTGCCAGCCAGTCCGGTCCCAGCCAGCCCGCTGTCGGTGACGGGAGCGGCGGTCAGCCCAGTGTCGGCGCCATAGACGGGCGCAAGCCTGTGCTGCTGTGGATGGACACGTTCACCAACGCGTTCACGCCCGAGGTCGGCCGGGCGGCGGTCGCGGTGCTCGAAGCCGCGGGCTACGAGGTACGGATCACGCCGCGCCAGGTCTGCTGCGGCCTCACCTGGATATCGACCGGCCAGCTCGACGGCGCGCGGCGGCAGCTGCGGCGAACGCTGCGCGCACTGGGCCCGGCGCTCGACGAAGGCATCCCCATCGTGGGCCTCGAGCCGTCCTGCACGGCGGCGCTGCGCGCCGACGCCGCCGAACTGCTGCCGGGCGAGCCCCGTGCTAAAGCGCTCGGCGCTGCGGTCACGACCCTCGCCGAGCTGCTGCGCGCCACCGACGGCTGGACGCCGCCGGACCTGAGCGACGTCAGGGGTGTCGCGCAGCCGCACTGCCACCAGCACGCGACGGGCGGCTGGGACGCCGACGCCGCGCTGCTGGCCGCGGCGGGCGCCCAGGTCAGCTCCGTGGGCGGCTGCTGCGGCCTGGCGGGCAACTTCGGCGTCGAACGCGGGCACTACGACGTATCGGCGGCGATCGCCGAGACCGCGCTGCTCCCCGCGGTGCGCGCGGCCGGCCAGGGCGCGACGGTGCTCGCCGACGGCTTCTCCTGCCGCACCCAGCTCGACCAGCTTGCCGACGTCAAGGGCACCCACCTGGCCGAGCTCCTCGCGTCCCGGCTGCAGGCCCAAAGATAATGGGCCGTTGTGCACCCTCTGGTGTGCCTACTGACCCACGCTGTTACGCCGCCCCTGATAACAGCAAGAAACAGCGAGCCGCCCAGTCTCCGCAGAAGATCGTGCGGGATATGCGCCGGATTTCGGCGCGCAATCACGCACGATAATTCGGCGCGCCAGATAACAGCAAGAAGCTGGAATTTCCAGGGTTACCCGGTTACTCCGGGAACTCGAACCGCGGCGCGGACTGGCTGAGCACGGTGGCCACCGGTGTGATGGACCAGAGAGCGGTCAGTTCCGCGACCACAGCCGCGATGAGCTCAGGCACGTCCGATGCCGCCGACTCGTGCATGGCCTCGGCCACGATCAGCGCGGTGTGCGTCGGTGCCCGGACGGCCGACAGGCCGCTTTGCCGGTTTGTCCATCGCCGGGCGTGCACCTGAGCCGCCTGGTCGGCGAAGATCACCTCGCCCGGGCCGGGATGCTCGGCCTCGCCGGAGAACGTCAGGTAGTTTTCGTCGCCGGCCGCGTACCGTACTCGCAGGTAGCCGCTGATCGCGGCGACGTCGAAGACGGCCACCGGGATCGCGAAGGCGAGGGACACGGCGTTGCACACGTCCACCAGCGGGTGCAGCCGCGGCAGGGTCCCCTCCTTCCTGAACCGCCGGAGCAGCGCCTCAGACGCGCACCGGTACTGGGTTGGCTTCAGCCCCATCGTGGTGAAGGCCCGCCGCCAGGCCTGGATTTCCGGCAGCTCGCTTTCCGTCGCCCCCGCCAACCGGGACTTCGCGATGGCGGTGAACCTGGCGACACCGTCGTCGGCCACCGCATCGGGGGAGATTCCGGTCGCGAACGCGACCCCGGCGACGAGCTGAGGGAAATCGCGCCAGATCTCACCGGAATGCTGGAAGTCCACCGCGTTCCCTAGGAACCGCCGAGCACCGCGGCGGCCGCCTGGCGCTTCATCAGGTTGTAGGCGATCGTCGCCGGGGCGAGGCCGGTGGGCACGGCGGCGCCGAGCCCGACCGCGGCCCCCGCGAACACGTCCACGCCGCTGGCGGACATCACCGTGTCGATCGCCAGAGCCGAGTGGTTGAGCACTCCGGTCTGCGTGAGCTCGAGCGACGGGTGCCCGCCCACCGCGGGCCCCGGCGCCGCCTTCAGCCCGAACGTCCCCGTCGCGCCGTTGGAGGTAGCGGTGAACGACCGGCACCGCCCCGCCACCGACGTGACCCCGGCCACGAACGCCGCGGCCGCCGCGGGGGAGCCGAACTGGTAGACCACCTGGTCGTACGCCTGCGACTGCCCCGCGGCGCTGACGGACGCCAGCGCGGTCTCACCGAACCCGGTGTTGCCGAAGTGGTTGACGAACGTCGCGCAGTCGACCGTCGCCAGGTCGTACTGCGGGGGCGACGACGACAAAACAGGGCCGGAGCTGACCGCGGACGACGACGACAGCGTGAACCCGGCGGGGAAGAACGACTGGGGGAGCAGCACCGTCTCCAGCTGCGTGCCGGTGAGCTGCCCGGACGCCGCGGGCACGGGAGTCATCGACACGGTGGGCGCGGCAGCGGCGGTCATCGGAGCCGCCGCTGCGGAAGACGAGGACGAGGGCGTGTGATACGGCACGCCCTTGGTGGCGCACCCGGTCAGCGCGACGGCCACGACCGCGGTAACCCCCGCGAGGACCCGAGAAACCGATGACACAGCGTTAGCCAGCCCCCAATCCGGACATCAACACCTGACAAGGTACCGTCCGGCGTCCACCGCCCGCACGTGGCATGCGGCGCGCGGACGTGGATAATGACGCTGGAACACCGACGTTCGCGACATCGACGTCGGGCTAAGGAAAGGAAACGCAAACGTTATGGCACAGCGGATCGCGATCGTTACCGGAGCCGCCCGCGGGATCGGCGCCGGAACCGCCAAGCGCCTCGCCAGTGACGGGATGGCTGTCGCGGTGCTCGACCTGAACGAGGCCGACGGCGCGCAGACCGTCGCCGAGATCGAGAAGGCGGGCGGGAAGGCGATCGCGGTTGGCGCCGACGTGAGCGACGCGGACCAGGTCCAGGCGGCTGTCGACCGGGTGGCCGCCGAGCTTGGCGAGCCGACAGTGCTGGTCAACAACGCGGGCGTGACGAGGGACAACCTGCTGTTCAAGATGTCGGAGACCGACTGGGACACGGTGCTGAACGTCCACCTGAGAGGCGCCTTCCTCATGACGCGCGCGACCCAGAAGTACATGGTCAGCGCCAAGTGGGGCCGGATCGTCAACTTGTCGTCGGTGAGCGCGGTCGGTAACCGTGGCCAGGTGAACTACTCCGCCGCGAAGGCCGGCATGCAGGGGCTGACGAAGACCCTCGCGATCGAGCTCGGCAAGTTCGGCATCACCGCGAACGCGGTGGCGCCCGGGTTCATCGCCACCGACATGACCGCGGCCACCGCGGCCAGGCTCGGCGTGTCGTTCGAGGACTTCCAGGCCGGCGCGGCGCAGACGATCCCGGTGCAGCGGGTCGGCCAGCCGGAGGACGTGGCGAACGCGATCTCGTTCTTCGTGAGCGAGGCGGCCGGCTTCGTGTCCGGCCAGATCCTGTACATCGCCGGCGGACCCGTCTCGTAGGAAGGGGCAGGGCGTTGACCACCGACACCGATCTCCGCGACCGGGTGCGCGCGTTCCTCGCGGAACACGACCCGGCGACGACTCCGGCAGCGGAGTTCAACAGCGCCAGGTTCGACGCCGGGCTGGCCGCCGTGCATTACCCATCCGGGCACGGCGGCCTTGGCCTGTCCCGCACGCTGCAGCCGGCGGCCGACGAGGAGTTCGCCAAGGGCGGCGCCCACGACCTCGACCCGCGGCGCAACGTCATCGGCCTCGGCATGGCCGCGCCGACGATCATCGCGTTCGGCACCGACGAGCAGAAGACCCGCTGGCTGAAGCCGCTATGGACCGCCGAAGAAATCTGGTGCCAGCTCTTCAGCGAGCCCGGCGCGGGCAGCGACCTGGCCGGCCTCGGGACCCGCGCCGTCAGGGACGGCGACGAGTGGGTCGTCAACGGCCAGAAGGTGTGGACGTCGCTGGCCCACGAGGCGCGCTGGGGCCTGCTGCTCGCCCGCACCGACCCGGACGTGCCTAAGCACGCCGGGCTGAGCTACTTCGTCATCGACATGCACCAGCCGGGCGTCGAGGTGCGCCCGCTCCGCCAGCTCACCGGCCAGGCGGAGTTCAACGAGGTGTTCTTCACCGATGCCCGGGTGCCGGACGCGAACCGGCTCGGCGACATCGGCGCGGGCTGGCGCGTCGCGCAGACCACGCTGATGAACGAGCGGGTCTCGATCGGCAGCTCCCGGTCGGTGCCGAGGGAGCAAAGCGCGATCGCGTTCGCCGCCGCGGAGTGGCGCACGCACCCTGAGCTGCGCACCCACGAACTGCACCACCGGCTGCTCCGGCTGTGGGCCGAAGCCGAGGTGGCGCGGCTGGCCGGCGAGCGGCTACGGCAGCAACTCGCGGCGGGGGAGCCAGGCCCGGAGGGCTCGGCGGCCAAGCTCGTCTTCGCCCGGCAGAACCAGGAGATCTCCGCCTGGGAGATCGACTTCGTCGCGGCGGACGGGCTGCGCTACGACGACTGGACGATGCACCGCGGCTCGGCCAGCGACTACGCCCGCGGCCCCGGATACCGCTACCTGCGCTCGCGGGGCAACTCGATCGAGGGCGGCACCTCCGAGGTGCTGCGCAACATCATCGCCGAGCGCGTCCTCGGCCTGCCCGCTGAGCCCCGCACCGACACCGGCGTCGCGTGGAAGGATCTGCCCCGCTAATGGCTCACACCGCTGACCTTCTCTATTCCGATACGGAACGTACGCTCGCGGCTGCCCTCGCCGATCTCCTCTCGTCCCGTGCGCAGCCCTTCGACGTGCTGGCGAGGACCGAGAAACCGGACACGTACGACCTGGACCTGTGGCACACCGTGGCCGCGGAGATCGGCCTGGCGGGCCTGCTGATCCCTGAGGCGCTTGGCGGCGCCGGCGCCTCCTACCGGGAACTCGCCGCCGCCGCTGAGCAGTTCGGCGCGGCTGTGGCGCCGATCCCGTACCTGGGCAGCGCGGCCGTGGCCACCACCGTGCTGCTGTCGGCGGCGAAGAGCAGCGCGCAGCGCACCGGGTCCGCACCCGTCTCGCCCGCGGCTGACCTGCTGCGCCGGCTGGCTGAGGGCGAGCTGACGGCGGCGCTCGCCGTGCCTCCCGCCACGCTGCCCGGCGCGGCGTTCCCCTCGGCAGTGCAGGTCGCCGGGTCGGCCGACGGCGGCATGACCAAGCTGCGCGGCACGATCCCCGCGGTAGCCGACGCGCTGCCCGCCGACGTGCTGCTCGTGCCCGCCGACGGGGTGCCGAACGCCCTGTACCTCGTCGAGGCCATCGCGCCCGGCGTGCATCGCACGCCGGTGACCTCACTGGACATGACCAGGCAGCTGTGCGACGTGACGCTGGACGGCGCGCCCGCCCGGCAGGTCGCCGTCGGGCCGGCCGCCGAGGCGGCCGCGGACGCCGGGCTGCTCGCGGGCGCCGCCGTGCTCGCCGCCGAGCAACTCGGCCTCGCGCAGCGCTGCCTGGACATGACCGTGGCCTACCTGAAGGAGCGCCACCAGTTCGCCCGGCCGATCGGCTCCTTCCAGGCGCTCAAGCACCGGCTGGCCGACCTGTGGACGATGATCACGCAGGCGCGGGCGGCGTCCAGGTACGCGGCCGCCTGCCTGGCCGACGGCGATCCTGACGCGCCGGTGGCGGTGGCCCTGGCGAAGTCGGCGTGCGGCGAGGCCGCGATCGCGGCCGCGCAGGAATGCGTGCAGATGCACGGCGGCATCGGCTTCACCTGGGAGCACCCCGCTCACCTGTACCTCAAGCGGGCGAAGGCGTCCTCGGTGCTGTTCGGCACGCCGGGCGCGCACCGCGAGGCTCTCGCGGGCTTGGTGAACCTCCCGGGCCCCGGCGCCTAACGGCGTGGGGGCGCGGGGGCTTCCCAGCGTCGCCCGGGCCCACTGCAACGTGGTCGATGCGACATCGTCCACACTCTTACGTGGTCGATGGGCCATCCACAACGTTCGCGGGCACGGTACCGGCCGGCTCCGCCGGTGCCGCTGGTCTGCGTTGGGTCGGCATACGCGCGGCCTCAGGCTCTGCTGCCGCGCCGGGCTGGGCCGGTTGCGGCGGGACCGCTCCGAGGTTCGCGCGGACGTCATCGTCGAGCATGGCCGCGCCCGGTCCCGGCATGTCAGGCAGCCGACGTTGGCTGACGTACGGGTGCCTGTCCGCGTACCAGATCATGGCTAGCCAGAACACCAGGAGGACGACCGCGACGACGACGATCGTCCAGATAGCGGCCGGCGACGCCGTGGTCCGCACCGCTAGGTCCATAGCTGGCTCCCAAACCAGCACCATCCTCAACGCTACGTACCCACCCGGGCGGCTTTCACCACAAACGGCGCGAGGCCCTAGTCGGCCTCGAATCCTGCCGGGCCGCAGCCGACTTTAGGGCGAGGACGTGTCCTCGAAACTAGGACAAACAGGACATGAAACGTACAGATCTCGCCCTAAGTCACCGGCCCCGCCGCCGACACCTGATAACAGCAAGAAGCCGACGGCAGCATCGCGGCTGGCGCTCGGCGCCAGCCACCCTCGGCTGATAACAGCAAGAAGCGGCCGGGCGGTCGCGTCGTGGTGCCCTTGAGCGCTCACGTGGCGATCGCGTCCAGTTCGGCTAGCGCGTCCGCGGGCAGGGCGAGGTCAGCGGCGGCGACGTTCTCGCGCAGGTGCGCGACAGACGAGGTGCCCGGGATGAGCAGGATGTTCGGCGAGTGGTACAGCAGCCAGGCCAGCGCGACGGTCATCCGGGCAGCGCCGAGCCGCTCGGCGACCGCGTCCAGCGTGCCGGACTGCAGCGGGGTGAAACCGCCGAGCGGGAAGAAGGGCACGTAGGCGATGCCCTGCGCGGCGAGGGAGCCGATCAGGTCGTCGTCGCCCCTGTTAGCCAGGTTGTAGTGGTTCTGCACGCACGCGACCGGCGCGATGGATTGCGCCTCGGCGACCTGCCCGGCGGTCATGTTGCTGACCCCCAGGTGCCTGATCAGCCCCTCCTGCCGCAGCTCGGCTAGCGCGGTGAACGGCCCGGCGATCGAGCCGCGCTGCGGCCCGCTCAGGCCGGGGTTTCGCAGGTTGACCACGTCCATCGCGTCGAGGCCGAGATCGCGCAGGTTCTCCTCGACCTGCGCACGCAGCTGCTCAGGGGCCTGCGCCTCGAGCCAGCCGCCGTTGGCGTCTCGCCTTGCCCCGACCTTGGTGACGATGCGCAGGTCCTCTGGATAGGGGTACAGCGCCTCCCTGATGATCTGGTTGGTGACCCGCGGGCCGTAGTAGCCGGATGTGTCCACGTGGGTGATGCCCAGCTCAACCGCCTCGCGCAGCACCGCCACCGCGGCGTCGCGGTCGGCGGGCGGCCCGAACACGTACGGGCCGGCCAGCTGCATCGCCCCGTATCCCATGCGCGTGACGGTCAGGTCACCGCCCATGGTGAACGTCCCGCCGGGTTCAGCCATGTCATCTCCTTCCGGGATGCGGACCAGCATGCCATCGTCTCTTGCTGTGGTGCCGCCGGGGCCTGGCGTGGAACAGTAGGGCTATGGCCGAACTCCGCGGGAAAGTCATTCTTGTCACCGGTGCGACCGACGGGCTCGGCCGGGCGCTGGCCGCCGAGCTGGCCCGGGCCGGGGCGACCGTGCTCGTGCACGGCCGCGACCCCGGGCGGATCGCGGACACGATCAAGGAGGTCACCGCGGCGGCCGCCGAGGCGGACGAACCGGGGGCCAGCGACCGGGTGCGCGGGTACCAGGCGGACCTGTCGAGCCTCGCCGGGGTGCGGGAGCTCGCCGGCCAGGTCATCGCGGCGGAGCCGCGGCTTGACGTGCTGGTGAACAACGCCGGCATCGGCGGCGACGTGCCCGGTGGCGGCGCGCGGCAGGAGAGCGCGGACGGGTACGAGCTGCGGTTCGCCGTCAACTACCTGGCGACGTACGCGCTGACCCGGCTGCTGCTGCCGCTGCTGCGCGCCTCGGCGCCGTCCCGGATCGTCAACGTCGCCTCCATCGGGCAGCAGGCCATCGACTTCAGCGACGTGATGCTCACGAAGGACTACGACGGGATGCGCGCCTACCGGCAGAGCAAGCTCGCGCAGATCCTGTTCACCTTCGACCTGGCCGCCGAGCTCGACCCCGACAGCGTGACCGTCAACGCCCTGCACCCGGCCACGTTCATGCCGACCAAGATCGTTTCCTCGCCCATCAGCACCATCGCCCAGGGCGTCGAGGCGACGATGCGGCTGATCGCCGCCCCGGACGCGGAGACCGGCACCGGCCAGTTCTACAACAGCCTCGACGAGGGACGGGCGAACGACCAGGCCTACGACCTCGCGGCACGCCGCCAGCTGCGCGAGCTGTCGGAGCGGCTGACCGGCCTGTAAGGCCGGCGTCGCCGGCTAGCCGGCGACGCCCGGAGTGCCTGGGACGGTCGCCACGTCGACCGCCTCGACCTGGCCGGAGTCGAAGTTCGACACGAGCAGCGTGTCGTCAGGGGCCAGCGTCATGTCCCGGGTGAACAGCCCGGCCCGGATGTGACCGACGACCGCGGGCCGCCCGGCCAGCGCGGCCGCCACGTTCACCACGTCCAGGTCCGAGGTCGCGCCGCCCACGCCGAACCGGTTGGAGTCCGCGACCAGCACGAGCGAGCTGCCCCTGACCGCCGCCAGCCCGACCGGTGCCTCGCCCACCCGGACGGCCGCGACCAGGGCCCGCTTCGGATCGCTGACCAGCCGGGCCGCCGCGAAGCACAACAGGTCGTCGCTGGCCCGGGCGGTCACCCACACCTGTGTTCCGTCCGCCGCGGTGGTGACCCGGACCGGCTGGCAGCCGGCGTCCACGGTGGCGACCACCGACGCGGCCGGGTCCGTTTCCGCCCGCCGCAGGTCGATAACGGTCAGCGTGCCCGCGGACAGCGGGCCGCCCGCACCGCCGGGGCCGGCGATGGGCTTGGTCGCGGCCGGACCGCGCGTTGCGACCTCGCTCGTGGCGTACAGCCAGCGCCCGCCGGGGGACACCGTGATGCCCACCGGTGCGAGCTCGAGGGGAATGCTGCCCACGTAATCCGCCGGGCCGAACCCGCGCGACAGCGCCGCGCCCAGGTTGAACACCGCCGCCTGCTGCGAATCCTCCAGGGTCACGAACGCGAACCGCCCGTCGGGGGAGGCCGCCACCTCGATCGCGCCGCCCGCCGGGCCGCCGCTCGGGGCGCCGCTGCCGGCCGGCGCGGACAGCGTGCCGAGCACGGCGCCGGCGGCGCCGCTTTCCGCGCGGGCCACGCTGAGCACGGCGACCCCGGCGTTGTCCGCCGCGAGCAGGTACTTCCCGTCGGGCGTGATCGTCTCGCCCAGCGGCATGCCGGGCACCGGGATGCTCCTGACCAGCGTCGGCGCCAGCGAGGCGCCCAGCCGCAGGACGTCGATCGATGGGCGGCCGGCGCGCGGGCCGGCGACCGCGACGAACGCCCAGCGCCCGTCGGCCGTCGCCGCGACCCCGAACGGGCTGCCGGACACCGGCAGCATCGCGGCGCTGACCGAGCCGAGCGCGGGGGACGCGGCGGTGGCGGTGCTGCAGCCCGGCGCGGCGATCGCCCGCGCCGGCAGCGCCGGAGGCGGCGGGACCGGGGATGCCGGGGCCGAGGCCGCTGGCGGCCCCGTCGTGCCCGCCGGCGTCCCGCCGGCCGCGTGCGTGGCGGCCCCGGTGCACCCCGCGCAGACGCAGGCCGCGCAGCAGGCGATCACGGCGGTCTGGGACGCGGCCGCGCGGTGCGTTCTCCGAGCCAGCGCCAGCCGCATGGCCGCGATGTTAGCGCTCGTGACCTTCGCCGGAGGTGCGGACAATGTCCCAGGCAGCTGACGTCCCGACACATTCAGGAAACATCGCGGGCATTCCCACCTGGCACGTTACCGCCGGCGTAACAAACGGGAAATGCCCCCGAAACCCGCGCATGGGAAACATTAACCGTTGCATGAAAGCAGGCGGAGCGGCCGGGGCGGGCCAGTAAGCCCGGGGGGCGACCCTGGAACCCGAAAGGCCCTTCATACAGGTAGCCCCTGGAGGAGTAAATACAGTGATTCCATACCCTACCTGGCTGGGATCGGGAGACAACGCCTGGCAGATGACAGCGGCCACGCTGGTCGGGCTCATGTCCATCCCGGCCCTGGCCGTGCTGTACGGCGGCCTCGTGCAGAAGAAATGGGCGATGAACACCGTCTTGATGGTGTTCAGCACCTTCTGCCTGGTCCTTATCACCTGGGTTCTCTGGGCCTACAAGATGGGTTTCGGGACGCCCCTGATCAGCACGTTCGTCGGTGATCCGCGGACAGTTCTCGGCGCCAGCGCGCTGCAGGGCCAGGCGAACATCCCGCTGTTGAACGGGTTGATGCCGAGCTTCAAGCTGCCCGCGGCGTCGGTCGTGTATTTCCAGTTCGTGTTCGCCGCGATCACCCCGATCCTGTTCATCGGCAGCGTGCTCGGCCGGATCAGCTTCAAGGTGTGGCTGATCTTCGTGCCGCTGTGGATCACCTTCGCCTACTCGGTGAACGCCTTCCTGCTCTGGGGCGGCGGCTACTGGGCCGGCAAGGGCGCGCTCGACTTCTCCGGCGGTTACGTCATCCACCTGGCGGCCGGCGTCTCCGGCTTCACGGCGGCGGCGATCGTCGGGCCGCGGCTGCGGCGCGACCGTGAGAAGGCCGTTCCGAACAACCTGCTGTTCGTCGCGGTCGGCGCCGGCATCCTGTGGCTCGGCTGGAACGGCTTCAACGGCGGTGACCCGTACTTCGCGGGCGCGGACGCCGCGGCGGCCGTGGTCAACACCAACCTCGCGACGGCCGTGGCCATGATGACCTGGATCTTCATGGACATGTTCCTGACCAAGGAGAAGAAGCCGACCTTCCTCGGCGGCCTGAACGGCATGATCTGCGGCCTGGTCGGCATCACGCCCGCCGCCGGTTACGTCAACGGCTTCGGCGCGATCGTGATCGGCCTCGTCTGCTCCGGGATCGTCTGGGTCGCCTGGCAGTACCTGCCGAAGTACGTCTGGCCCTTCAACAGGGTCGACGACGCCCTCGGCGTGGTCTACACGCACGGCTTCGCGGGCTTGTTCGGCGGCCTCCTGGTTGGCCTGCTCGCGGACCCGAACATGATCGTGTACGTGGGTCTCGGCAAGACGTCCTCTGTCGCCGGCACGGGCCTGTTCTACGGGCACCCGCACCAGCTGCTCGTGCAGTTCCTCGCGGCGCTCACGATCATCGTCTGGGACGGGGCCGTCACCGCGGTCATCCTGTTCGTCATCAAGTACGTGCTGCGGATGAAGCTGCGGTTCGACGACGCGGACCTGGAGATCGGCGACGTCGCGGTCCACGGCGAAGAGGCCTACCCGCAGGAGGAGGTGCTCAGCACCCGGCTGTCGGTGACGGCCGAGGCCGAGGCCTCGCCCACGACGGAGGAGCCGCGCCGGCCGGAGAAGGCCACCACCGAATAGGTGACCTGCGTTACGTTGCGGCCGTAACGCACTAGGGCCGCGCATCGGGGTACCGTCAAGGTGCCCAGGTGCGCGGCCCCTGGCATGTCCCGGACGGCCCGCTCGTTAGCTATATGAGCCCGGGGGGTTCTGGGGGGTGGCTCCCCCCGGACGAGAACTGCTGCCCCCGATTGGAGTGCTGTGAAATCCGTCGTCACGACCGTGACACTGGTGACCGAGGACGGCGTGCCGATCGACGCCGTCCACCTGCCGGGACCGCGGGATCTCGCGATCGTCATGGCGCACGGATTCACCCAGTCGTGGCAGCGGCCCACAGTGTGGACGATCGCGCGGCGGTTCAACCTCAAGGCGGGCGTGGTGACGTTCGACTTCCGCGGCCATGGCCGGTCCGGCGGGCTGTCCACGCTCGGCGACAAGGAGATCAACGACCTCGACATGGCCGTGCACTACGCTCGCGAGCTCGGCTACCAGAAGGTCGCCTCCGTCGGGTTCTCCATGGGCGCGTCGGTGGTGCTCCGCCAGGCTGCCCTGCGTGACGGGGTGGACGCGGCGGTCTCGGTCAGCGGGCCTGGCCGCTGGTTCTACCGGGGCACCGAGTCGATGCGCCGGGTGCACTTCGTGGCGGAAAAACGCCTGGGCCGGATGATCGCCAGGCGGTTCCTGAACACCAGGATCGACGCGCACGGCTGGCCGACCCCTGAACCGCTGCCGCCAGCCGCCGCCGCGGAGCGGATCTCGCCCGTCCCGCTGCTGATCGTGCACGGCGACAAGGATCAGTTCTTCCCCGCTGATCACGCCCGCCAGCTCTACTCCGCCGCCAGGGAGCCGAAGGAGCTGTGGCTCGTCCCCGGATTCGGCCACGCCGAGCGGGCGACCGACGACCAGCTCACCGACCGGATCGCCGCGTGGGTGACCGGAGCGGTGACCGAGCAGACCGGCCAGGAGCAGCCAGCCGTCGGCTGAGCGCGATCACCAGCTGCCGGGCACCGGCATGCCCTCGGTGTACCCGGAGGCGCTCTGCACGCCGACCACGGCCCGCTCCGCGAACGACGGCAGGTCGCCCGCCCCGGCGTAGGTGCACGCGCTGCGCACGCCGGCGACGATCATGTCGAGCAGGTCCTCCACGCCGGGCCGCGCGACGTCCAGGTACATCCGCGCGGAGGAGATCCCCTCCTCGAACAGCTCCTTGCGCGCCCGCTCGTACGCGGAGTCCGCCGCCGAACGCAGCCGCACCGCGCGCGCCGACGCCATCCCGAAGCTCTCCTTGTACAGCCGCCCCTCGGGGTCGCGGAACGTGTCGCCAGGCGACTCGTAGGTCCCGGCGAACCAGGACCCGATCATCACGCACGACGCGCCCGCCGCCAGCCCCAGCGCGACGTCGCGCGGATGCCGGACGCCGCCGTCGGCCCAGACATGCGCGCCCAGCGCCGCGGCCTCGGCGGCGCACTCGAGCACCGCGGTGAACTGCGGCCTGCCCACCCCGGTCATCATCCGGGTGGTGCACATGGCGCCGGGCCCGACACCGACCTTCACGATGTCCGCCCCGGCCGCTACCAGGTCGGCCACGCCGGACGCCGTCACCACGTTCCCCGCGATGACCGGCACCGACGGCGCCAGGCCCCGCACGGCGCGCAGCGCGGACAGCATCTTCTCCTGATGGCCGTGCGCGGTGTCCACGACGAGGATGTCGACGCCGGCGTCGAGCAGCAGCTTCGCCTTGGCCGCCACGTCGCCGTTCACGCCGACGGCCGCGCCGACCCGCAGCCGTCCCGCCGCGTCGGTCGCGGGGGAGTACAGGGTGGCGCGCAGCGCCCCGGTGCGGGTGAGGATCCCGGTGCACTCCCCGGACGGGGCGACCACCGGCGCCAGCCGGCGCCGCCCCTCGTGCAGCAGGCCGAACGCCCGTTCCGGCGGCGTGCCCGCGGGCAGCGTGACGGGATCGGCGGACATCACGGTGCTGAGCTGGGCGAACCGGTCCGCCCCCGCGCAGTCCGCCTCGGTGACGACGCCGACAGGCGCGCCGGCGCCGTCGATCACCACCACCGCGCCGTGCGCCCGCTTGGGCAGCAGCGCGAGCGCCTCGCCGACGGTGTCCGCCGGCCCGAGCGTGATCGCCGTGTCGACGACGAGGTCGCGGGTCTTGACCCACTCCACCACGTCGGCGACCACGTCGGCGGGGATGTCCTGCGGCAGGATCGCGATGCCGCCGCGCCGCGCGATCGTCTCCGCCATGCGGCGGCCGGAGACGGCGGTCATGTTGGCCGCCACGACCGGGATGGTAGCGCCGCTGCCGTCCCGCGCGGTCAGGTCGACGTCGAGCCGCGACCCGACCGCCGACCGCCCGGGCACCATGAACACATCGCTATAGGTCAGGTCGGTGGCCGGCTCGATATCGTGAAGGAAACGCACGTCCTTAATTCTTACCGCACACCGGGGCTGTAAAAGTTATCTGGAACGGGCCCGTGGTGACTCCCTCAGGCAGGCGTCAGCCCGAACGCGGCGAACATGATGTCGGCGATCCTGTTGGCCATGTCGTCGATCGGCAGCTGCACCTCGGTGGTGACCACGAAGTTCACCCGCTCCAGCATCATCAGGCAGGCGAACGCGGTGAGCTCGGCGTGCTCCTGATGCCGGCCGGCCGCTTCCGCGGCCGCCGTCATGCCGGTGGTCATCGCCTCGGTGATGGTGAAGAACAGCCGCAGCCCATCGCCGAACAGCTCCCCTGGGGCGTTCGCCGAGCTGAGGGTGCGCAGCACGGTCGAGTGCGCGGCGTAGGCCGCGAAGAACTTCCGCACCCACTGGCGCAGCACGGTCAGGCCAGTCTCGTCGCCCGTGACGACGGGGAAGTCGCCTGCCACGCTCTCCATGTCGTGCAGCGCGTCTCGCAGCAGCGCCTTGAACAGGTCTTCTTTGTTGGAGAAGTACAGGTAGAACGTGCCGTGCGAGATCCCCGCCCGGCGCACCACGTCGTCAACGCGGACCCCGTTGAAGCCGCGTTCCTCGAATTGGATCGTGCCCGCGTCGAGCAGCTTGCGCACGGTCTCTCTGCCCTGGGCGCGCAGCTCGCGGTCCTGGGCGGGCGCGCCGCCGCCGAGCGAGGGCCGCCCTGGCGGTTTGCGCGCCGGGCGCCCAGCCGCCCGCCGCTGGCCGGTCCCCGGCTGGGCGGGACTCCGGTCTGCCT
>Ga0070698_100003929_pt1 | contig 16344 bp, 15 predicted proteins | sample KBSK1502metaG_FD_65477 | JGI IMG/M metagenome (GOLD analysis project Ga0070698, IMG submission 65477) | Corn, switchgrass and miscanthus rhizosphere microbial communities from Kellogg Biological Station, Michigan, USA - KBS K1-50-2 metaG | ecosystem: Host-associated > Plants > Roots >...
GCTGCCTGGGCCTCGCGCACCGGCTCTTCGTCCTGCTCGTCGGAGCGGTCGACGATGCGCAGGCCGAGCAGCTCGGCGATGCGGTTCTGGAGCTCCTCCACCTGCTCACGGCTGAGCGCGTGGGTGAGGACCTGGATGCGTACCCGGCCCCAGTCCTTGTAGACGGTGATCACTACCGGCGCGGTGTGCCGTCCGACCTGGAAGGTGGCGTTCCAGACGGTGACCGACTCGGTGTCGGCCGCGCGCTCCACGGGCTCGGAGGTGGCCTCCTCGAGGCGGTCCTCCAGCTTGTCCACGGTGGCCGCGGTGATCACCGTGGCGGCGATCAGGAAGACGGCGATGCAAAAGATACAGGGCACTGGCGCCTCCTCACAGGTACTGGCCGCCGGACTTGGACTGGGCGGCCTGCCCAGGCTTGACAGCGGCGATGGCCGCCTCGAAATCGGCCCAGCCGACGGTGACCGGCCGTGCGCTGGTGCGGACCATGGCGGACAGCGCCGCCTGCTGGCATACCGCCTTCAGGTCGGCGCCGGTGTAGCCGTCGGTGCGGGCGGCGACCGCCGCAAGGTCGACGCCCGCGAGCGGCATGGCCCTGGTCTGCAGGCGCAGGAGCTGCGTCCGGCCGGCGAGGTCGGGCAGGGGGATCTCGATGTGCCGGGACAGCCGACCGCCGCGCAGCAGGGCCGGGTCGAGCTGCTCGGGCCGGTTGGTGGCGGCGAGCACCAGCACGCCGCGCTGGCCGGCGATCCCGTCGATCTCGGCAAGGAGTTGATTCACCTGGGGGTCGAAGGAGCGCGAGGTGCCCCGCTCCGACGCGATCGCGTCGATCTCGTCGAGGAACACGATCGATGGCTGGTTCTCCCTGGCACGCTCGAACAGGCGCCGCACCTTCCGCTCGGACTCGCCGAGCCACATGCTGGTCAGGTCCGCGGCGGTGACCGGGTAGAACGAGCATCGCGCCTGGGCGGCGAGCACCTTGGCGATGGTGGTTTTGCCGGTGCCCGGCGGGCCGGTGAGCAGCACGCCGCTCGGCAGGTCGATGCCGAGGGCTCGCGTCTCGTCCGGCCGCTCGATGAGCGCCTGGAGCTGCCGCAGCTCGGCCTTGACCGTGGCGGGCAGCACCAGCTCGTCCCAGGTGTGGAGCTCGACCGACGGACGGTCCTTGCCGCCCTGCGCGGCGAGCGCGGCGAGCAGGCGGGCCGTGTCCAGCGGCACCAGGGCACCGCCGGTAGCCGTCTCCCGCAGCGCGGCCAGGGCTGCGGACTCCACCGCCCGCGCGATGACCGCTGGGGACAGGCTCTCCGAACGGGCCGCCAGGAGGTCGACATCCAGGTCCGGGCTTGTCGGTCGGCCGCGGAGCTGCACCCGGAAGATGGCCGCTCGGCCCGCGGCGTCGGGCAGGTCGACCCGGATGTGGCGGTCGAACCGCCCGGGCCGGATCACCGCTGGGTCGAGGCCGTCGAGGTCGTTGGTGGCCGCCATGACGACCAGCGCCCGCACCTCCCGGTACGCCTCCAGGGTCTGCAGCAGCTGGTTGACGGTGCGGCGTGCCTCCTGGTCGGGCCAGTCCTCGCGGCGCTGGGCGACCGAGTCGAACTCGTCGAAGAACAGCACGCAAGGGACGTGGGCGGTGGCGAGCCGGAACACCGTCTCGATGTTGCGGGCGGACTCGCCGCGGTAGGAGGAGATCAGGTCTCCGGTGGTGGCGTGGACGAAGTTGAGCCCGAACTCGCCGGCGGTGGCCTTGGCCACGAAGGTCTTGCCGACGCCGGGGCGGCCGTGCAGCAGCAGGCCGTTCCAGGTGATCCGGTACGACTCCGCCTCGCCCGCGAACGCCAGCATGAGGCCGACGGTGTCCTTCAGCTCCCGCTTGAGCAGCTCCATGCCACCGACGTCGGCGAACCCGGGCAGATCACCGGGGCGCTGGACCCGCAGGGACCGACCGTCGCCACGGTCGTCGGGCCGCGCCACGGGTCGGGGATCAGAGGCCGCAGAGGCCGGGGCGTCCGCTGCGGACGTGGGCACCCCCCAACCCGCCGGCGACCCCGGCCCGGGCCGACGCCAAGTGGGCGCCGCCGTCGCAGCGCCCACGGGGGTGGGAGCCGGGAGGCCCTCGGGCGTCCCGAACCCGGCCGGACGAAGCCAGCGCCAACCAGCCGCGAGGCCGTAGACGAACGCCGCCACCTCCAGGCCGAGGACCGCCAGACCCCAGGAGTCGGGGTGCTCGGCGACGCCCGCGAACACAGCCAACAGAATCACGGCCGACCAGACGATGGCGAGCTGGAAGGTCAACCGGCGCTTGCGCGCACGGCTGATGCCGGGCATGAGCAGGACCGCCAGCCAGCCGACCACCGGCACGCCGACGAGCAACAGCCACAGCATGGGCTGGCTGCGCCACCACCGCGACCCTCCCACGGGTGGCCCCGGCCGGTCGCGGCGATAGTACAGCGTGAACAGGCCGAGCACGGCCGCGATACCGACCACGCCGACGACCAGGTCCGCGCCGGACTTGACCGTGCCGATCCAAGGCCACGCGCCGCTCCGTTTGAGCAGCCGGACGTCGGAGACCTTGAAGCCGTCGGCGTCGACCACGACGGCGTCCTGCACGCTGCCGTCGTCGGCGGACAGCTCGTAGCAGGCATAGTAGGAACGGCCGTCGACGGTCCCACCGACGACCTTGTAGCGGTTCTCCCGTGAGCGATCGGGGAAGCAGGCGTCCAGCGCCCGGGCGGGACTGACCGCGTCCGGCAGCGGCTCAGACCGGGACGGCTCGTGCAGCGACAGCGGCCCGCGGTCCACGAAGTCACGGGTCGCCGCCAGCGTGACCGCGACTGCGCCGTAGATCGCGAGCAGCAACGCGGCGCCTGCCAGATAGCGGCGCTGTGGAGGGAGCCCAAGGAGCAGTCGCATTTCGGTAGTCTTCACCTGGGCAAGCGTATCCCAGTGAAGGTGTCCGTGATGCTCGTTCAGGTGAGTACCCGGTACAGCCACCGCCCAGGCACACCAGCGCGCCGGTGGCTCGGAAGACAGCCCGGACCCGGTACAGCAGCCCGCGCGGCGGCGTAGCGCCCAGGCGTTGGCGAGATGGCCGATCGCCTGCTCGACCAGCGCGCGCAGCCCCGCCTGCATCCGGTTGAACGCCCGCTGCTGGTCGGTGAGCCGATCTTTGGTCCGCCGGTCCCCGACCGGGTATGCCAGTGCCCGCGGAGCTTGGCCATCCCCCGGCAGCCGCGGTCGATGATGGTGGCGACACCGCTGGCAGCAAGCACCTCGCCAAGCCCGGACAGCTCGACGAGCTCGTGCTCATGGCAGCAGCCTCCGGGCCAGCCACCATCGCACCACAGCAGGTCACCGTGGATGGTCGACACCACAAGGCCTTGAGCGGTGTGGGTGTGGCGCATGGCGTCGTACAGCACCTTCTGGTTGCCCCACCCGGCGGGCGTTGCACCCGGGTGGCCAGCCCGTCCACGCACACCACCTCGCCGCTTGCGGCCATCTCCACCAGCCGCTCCCGCACGTCGGCGAGCGTGGTGACGAAGGTGCCGTCAGGCTGGCAGAACCCAAGCGCGGCAAGCTTGCCCAGCAGCAGGTCCATGCTGTCGCCGACCTCGGTCTTGGAGATCCCGACCATGCGGCTGGCGCGCCGGTACGACAGCCCGGCCAGCAGCACCGCAGCGACGGCGTCCAGGCGGACCTCTAGGGCAAGCGGCGGGGTACCGCCCTGCCCGCGGGGGCGGGGTGGGCGACCAGGAGCTGGCGGCGGTGCCGCTTGCGCGGCATGAGTTCCATGGTGAGTGGAACTACAGCGGCGCCGGGATAAACCGGCGTGGAGAAGGGAATGAGAGAGTCCCACACTGAAGGAGTAGCGACCCACAGTGACCCCGAGCCGTGCGTTGGCGTCCGTGAGGGCGCAGGCGAAGCGTCGGTAGGGGTACGTGCAGGCTGGGCTATTGAGCCGCGAAATCAACGCTTTGTGGGTGCCGACGCCGTTGTAGTTGGCGGAAGGCAACATCGCTGGCCGCGCTATGGCGAGTGGTCAGCGGACCCCGCGCGGTCGAAGAACCTGCGCATGCACGGAATCTCCGCGCGCGAGAACCGGGAGGTCCCGTGGTCGCCCGTCTCCGCCGATGCTGCCCTGCTCATCGTGGGGTGGCGGGTCGGCAGGGAGCCGGGCCGTGAGGGAAACGCCGAGGCGGTACACCCTTGATGCACGACCATGGGAAGTCAGACAGCCCCGTAGTACCTGCGAAGCTGCCGAACAACGCCGGGGTGCCGGACGACTTCATCGTCGGGTTTCAACATCGTGAGGACGCCGTGAGGACGCCGAGCGGTTTCTCGCCGAGCTACGCGACCGGTTCGCGAGGTTCGGGCTGGAGCTGCACCCGGGTAAGACCCAGCTGATCGAGTTCGGGCGGTTCGCCGCTAGCAACCGGTCCCGCCGGGGTCAGGGTAAGCCGGAAACGTTCGCGTTCTTGGGCTTCACGCACCTCTGCGGGAAGACCAGGGCCGGCCGGTTCTGGCTGCGGCGGATCACGATCTCGAAACGTATGCGGGCGAAACTACGCGAGGTCAACGACCAGCTCAGGCGACGCAAGCATGAACCCATCCCGGTGCAAGGGCGCTGGCTGGCCAGCGTGGTGCGCGGGCACCTCGCCTACTACGCCGTGCCCGGCAACACCGATGCGATCAAGGCGTTTCGCACCCAGGCGATCCGGCACTGGTACGCGGCGCTGCGGCGCCGTAGCCAGCGCAGCCGGATCAACTGGGTGCGGATGAACTGGATAGCGGCTCGATGGCTACCCCCGGTTCGGGTGATGCATCCCCACCCCGCGCTCCGCTTCGCCGCCAGGACCTGAGGCAGGAGCCCAGTGCGGTAGTTCCGCACGCTGGGATCTGTGCGGGAGGCCGTCAGCAATGGCGGTCCCTACCGCGATCCGTGCTCCCTGCCGCCGCGTAACCATACCGGCAAGCAACCTTGTCGCCCAGGACCCCTTAGCCTGTCGCGGGGATGGCGAGATCGTCACACAGGAGGTGTCGACGTGGATGAGCAGCCGGGGTTCGTGGTCGAAGGAGAGCGCGTGGCCCTCGGACCGCTCCGGATGGATCTCGTTCCAACCTACCAGCGCTGGTCGAACGACCTGGAGGTCGCCAACGCCAACGGCTGGGTCATCCCTTTCACGCTGGAGGCGCAGCGTGAGCGCATCGCCGGCCGCAGCGGCAAGCCCGACATCGCGGACTTCACCGTCTACGACCGCTCTGATCAAGCCCCGATCGGCTTCAGCTCGCTGTTTCGCATCGACCACCGCATCGGCACCGCCGATTTTGGGATCTTCCTGGGCGAGCGGCGCGGCAAGGGGCTGGGCACCGAGGCGACCCGGCTCACGGTGGATTGGGGCTTTACCGTGCTTGGCCTGCACAACGTGATGCTGGGGGTCGCTGCGTGGAACGAGCGGGCGATCCGGGTGTATGCCAAGGCGGGCTTCCGGGAGCTGGGACGCCGCCGCGGCGCGGGCGTGACCATGGGGCAACGCTACGACGGGGTGTTCATGGAGCTGCTCGCCTCGGAGTTTCTGCAAGCTGGCGGGTCGGTGCTGGCCGGCCGTGCTCCGCGAGGGGAAGCTCCCACCAAGTGAGCAGGTAGCGCTGGTGCGGTCCTGGTCAGGGAGGGACCGGGAACGCCGAACGGCGTCCGCGACCAGACGGCCCGCAATCAACTACGCTTGGCCTACCTCCAGCCCCGAGCTGTCCAGAACCGAGGCGAAGGTCTGTTGTTCTTGCTCATTTGCTTTGAGTGCCTGGCTTTGTTCTTTATTTGGTGGGGAGGGTTCGTCATCGCCCGTGGCAAGCAGCCTGAGCATCGTGACCGGGACAGGGTCGAACGGCAGCGCCGTGCCGACTGGTTCAGGAACGAGCTGGAGCAACGCCCGTGGTGGTGGCTGATGCTCTCGGGACTCGCGATGATCGTCCTGGTCGACTGGTTCATGAGCAGGTGGGAGCAGCGCCGGTGGCGAGTAGCGATGCTCTGGACCATCACGATGATCGTCGTGCTCGCGGTCGTCGTGGCGCTCACCGTGCACTTTGACTGGGGCATGAAGCCCGTCAAGCTCTAGGCCTGCGACAGCCCAGCAAGGTTGTTGAGCGGGGACCCCTTACCCTTGTCCTGCTCGAGTTCGGCGATTTCCGATGATGCGAAGGGTCCTGAAGGGGATCAGGGTCCGCGCCCAGCGGATGAGCGCAGCGCGCTCGACGTCTGCCCAAATCGCGCAGATACGCTAGGGGAGATCCCTCGATGAGGCTACATGGCCTGAGTTGGCCGCCAAATTGGGGCGACTGGGCAGGTGGGAATTCGAGGACTACACGCCGTGATCGGGGCCGTCAGTGCGCACAGGATTGTCCTGGGGCGAAGCCCGACGTTGCGGGTTGCGGCGACCCGGCCATCGGGCCTGACGCTCCGAGGAGGGATGGCCGGGTCGCTGGCGACGGTTACGCGGGCACGGGCGGCTGCACCGGGCCGCCGATGACCTCGTGGGTGGTGCGGACCACGGTGCCGGCGGCGGCGCGCGGCGCGAGGAAATCGAGCAGGCCCTGGAAATCGGCCGGTGTGATCGAGTAGGTGTCGCAGTGGTCGCAGACGTGGTGGAAGACGAGCTGCACCCAGCCGCCGCCGTTCTGCTCGGCCGCGGTCACGTACCCCTCGATCGTCGCCAGAGTCGTGCCCGACTTCGGGTTGGGCGGCGTGCGCGTGGCGTAGGCATCCAGTGGCGGGACCGTCTCGGCGAACACCTTGCGGTCATTGACGCCGGAGACCCCGCGGCCGCTGTTGTAGCCACACGCGGCCACCACCGCCTTGGTGCCGGCGTCGAAGCTGCCGAACGGGTAGGCGAAGGAGGTCGACTGGAGGCCGTGGTCGAACACGGCGACGCGGTCGTCGCACACCTCGTGTCGCGCCGCCGCCTCCTTGAGGTGCTTGAGGTTGGCGTGGTCGATGGTGTGCCCGCCGATCTCGTCGCCGTCGGCGGCCAGGTCGGCGAGCTGCGCCCAGCTCATGTGGTCGGCGGTGCCGACGAAGCCGCTGTTGACGAAGAAGGTCGCGTGCATGCCGTGCGCCTGCAGGATCGGACGGGCGGCCGTGTACTGGTCGAGGTTGGTGTCGTCGAAGCCGATGGTCACGATCGTCTGCGTGGCGGCGCCGGCCGGGGAGGCCACACAGGCCCATGCGGTCAGGAGCGCCGCCGCCAGGAGGGGAACCAGGACTCGTCGCATGCGGGGTCCTCCTCGTCCTCGGAATCCTCAGAGCAGGCCGGCGGCCTGGCGGGCGTAGGCCAGCGGGCTGGTCGCGGTCAGGTCGACGGCCGGCTCGACCGTGGAGAACGACTCGATGTCGTCCTTGAACTTGGCGGTGCTGTTGAACGGCGCGAACGGGTCGCTGTCGTCCGCCGGGCAGTTGCGCATGCCGGTCAGGAAGCCCTTGTAGAGGGTGCCGTTGGGACCTTCCACCGCGGCGCCGCGCAGCACCGGCGCGGTGCCGTCGAGCGAGCCGACCAGGTTGGCGACCTGGTGGTGGGGACAGTGCGGGAAGGTGCTGCCGTCCCCGATGATGAACGACGACCCCCAGGCGTTGGCGCCGAGGATGTTGCCGAGCCATCGGGCGTTCTGGTTGGCGTAGGCGCTGGTCCCGGTGAGCTGGTTGTATTCGCTGGCCATGACGGCCAGGCCGGCGCCGTGGGAGGTGGTGTCCCAGGTGGCCCAGGGGAAGCCGAAGCCGAACGGGTCGGTGGTGCCCTGCGCGAGCGCACCGTCCAGCGCCTTCTTCAGGTCGGCGACCAGTTCGGCCGGGGTGACCTCGAGGCCGGCCGGGTTGCCCGCCTGGCCGATCGCGCGGTGCAGATCGAAGTGGGCGAGGCCGCTCACGTCGTAGAGGTTGAGGGTGTCGGCGGCGTCGTCGGGGCTGTTGATGTACTGCTTCGCCCAGTGGGCCGCCTGCTGCAGGTAGAAGAGCGGGTCGGTGTGGGGCAGCCCGGCCGGCAGGCCGCCGCTGGACACGGCGAGGTAGAGCTGCACCGCGCCGAGCTCGAGGTCGCTACGCCACTCGGTTTCCGGGTAGAAGCTGAACGGGACGTAGGTGGTCAGGTTGCCGCTCGGAGCGGTGTTGGCGAGATCGAAGATGTGCTGGCCGGCGAGGAGGCAGCGGTTGGCGAATGCCGGGTCGCTGGTCTTGAAGACCTGGAAGCACAGTCCGAAGACGGCCGCGTCGCGCCCTGCCAGGTTCGGGCTGATGAGCGACCCCGGCTCGCCGGCGCGGAACACCGGGCGGTTGCGGATGTAGCGGTACAGCGGGTCGGTCCCGCCGAAGGTGTCGTCGGCCTGGGGGAGGCGCCCGATGTCGTGGTCGCCGATCGTCTTGGCGTTGCCGGTCCCGATGCCGACCTGGTAGTAGAAGGTCCGCGTCGGGTCGTCCCACATCCTGAGCAGCCAGTCGGTCCCGAACCTGGCCTCGGCGGTGAAGTTCGAGCCAGCCGACCCGGCACCCATCTGGGCGGGGAAGTCACGCACGCCGGACAGCAGTAGGGCGGTGGTGTACCCGAGAGTCTCCTTGCCCTTGATGTAGTCGCCGGCGTCCCACCAGCCGCCGGAGGCGTCGATCCGGGTCCCCAGGGGGCTGAGGTCGCCAGAGAAGCGGCCCGCCGAGTTCACGTGCGGGGTGAGATAGGTCATGGCGTTCTGGTCGCCCAGGTGCGCGGGCGCGGTCCGCAGCGGCGAGGCGATGAAGTTCGGCCCGTCGCGCTCGGTCTGGTAGAAGGCGAGCGAGTTCGCCAGCGCGCCGCCGTACACGCCCGCGCCGCTGTCGATCCTGAAGCTGGGTGAGGTGGCGGGGATCGGGCCGCTCACCGAGATCGTGTAGGTCCCGGCGGCGTTCACCGAATCGAAGTCCAGCGCGAAGACGTTCGGGTAGGCCGAGCTCCACGAGCCGAGGTTGGGGCCGATAGGCCCCGAGAATAGGGTCGTGCCAGCCGCATTCCTGACGGTGAAGGTGGCGCCGGCCTCGGCCGCGCTCGCCATCAGGTAGGCGCGCTTGGACGCGGCCAGCGGGTAGCCGACCTGGTTCACCCGCACGGCGGCGGCGGCGGGGGCAGGGGCCGACCCCGCGCGCCCGTAGAGGTTGGTGACCAGCAACGAAAGCGTGACCAGGAGCGCGATCGTACCGCCCCTGGCCGCTGTGGTCCGGAGATGCTGCGCCGATCGCATCGCGATGCCGCCTCCTTGGTCCTCGAGAGAGTGGAGGGAGGGGGTCAGGTCTGAGCGGAGCGAGCACTGCGCTGGACGAGTTGGACTATTAGTAAAGTTTCCTAACAAATTACGCTAATGATACAGCTTTCGGTTTCTGAGTTCAATGTTCGCTTTCGAGAGGCAGATCCCAGGTCGTCCCGCCGGCGACCTCGGCCCGTACGTCCGCGCACGCCGGCGGCTGCGGCCGTGCGGGTGGCAGCGAAGCGACCTTGGAGCCGCCGGAGGCCGGAGGGTAACGGACACGGTGGCGGGAGCGCTTAACGAATAGGGCCATCTTGGCCGTTCCACCCCAAGTCAGAAGATCTGGCTTGGAGCACGATGCTGTGTCCAGCTCGGCACCCAATGAAGGGAGGCGCCGAAATTGAGCAGCCGCCGTCTCGCCAAGCTTCTGGCGTTGGTGTCTGTAACAGCGGCCCTGGCCGTCCCCGTGACGGCCGGCGCCCAGACCGCCGAGACCTTGGTCTCGGTCGCCGGCCCCACCACTCCCTACCTTCCCAATGCGGTCAACGAGCCAGCACTCGCGATCGATGCGAACCACCCCGACGTGCTGGCGGCGGGCGCCAATGACCTGGTCGACAGCGCCCCGTGCAAGGGCAGCAGTTGCGACCTCACCCCCGACATCGGCATCTCCGGCATCTACTTCTCCCTCAACGGCGGTGAGAGCTGGACCCAGCCGACCTACAGCGGCCTGACCGCACAGAACGGCACCACCCACGTCGGCCCGATCCACACGCTGCCCAACTACTTCGAGAACGGCATGTCCTCTCACGGCGACCCGGCGCTGGCGTTTGGGCCCAAGCCCGGCCCCGGCGGGTTCTCGTGGACGAATGGCTCGCGGCTGTACTACGCCAACCTCGCCTTCCCGCTCACCGGCCAGATGCCGTTCAGTGGCTTCGTGGCGGCGATGGTGTCACGCACCGATGACGCGGCGGCGGCCGCGGCGGGTGACCAGAATGCCTGGAAGGACCCGGTGATCGTCACGCGCCAGAGCAACACGACGTTCAGCGACAAGGAGGACATCTGGGCGGACAACGCCTCCTCCAGCCGTTTCTTCGGCAACGTCTACGTCTGCAACACCGCCTTCCGCAGCGTGAGCGGCCCGCCCGAGCCGATCATGCTCTCGGCCTCCTCCGACGGCGGCGACACCTGGCGCCAGCGCCAGCTCAGCTCGGCCACCAACAACGCCCAGACCGGCGGGCGCCAGGGCTGCGCGGTGCGCACCGACTCGGCCGGCGTCGTCTACGTCATCTGGGAGGGCGCTGACGTCCAGACCGGCCAGAGCGTCTTCTACCTTGCCCGCTCGTTCGACGGAGGCTCGAACTTCGACAAGCCCCGTCCGGTGGCCACTGTCCACGACGTCGGGGTGTTCGACCGGGTGTCGGGCCGGTTCGTGTTCGACGGGTTCGCGGGGACCCGCACCGATAGCTTCCCAAGCCTGAGCATCGCCAACGGCGCCCCGACCGGGACCGGCGCCACCGATACGCTGGTGCTCACCTGGCCCGACGGTGCGCTCAACCACGAGCAGGCCCTGGTGCAAACCTCCGCCGACCAGGGTGCGACCTGGTCGACCCCGGTCAACGCGACCGAGGCCGGCGACCGTCCGGACAACCCGGCGGTGGCGATCTCACCCAACGGCACCGACGTGTACCTGGTCTACAACGGCTACCTGCAGCCATTCCAGACGAGCACGGCCAATCCTCGGAACATGCAGGGCGTGGTCCGCCACGCCGACGTGGGTGCCGCCGGGACGCTGGCCGCCTGGTCGACCTTGCACCGTGGGGCGGTCGGCGACGCGCGAGGTACGACCAGGACGCTGAACCGGGAGGCGGTCTACGACTACAACTTCGCCGCAGCGACCCGCACCTACGGGGCGGCGGTGTGGATGGACGTGCGCAACGCCGCGTCCTGCGACGCGGTGAACGCCTACCGGCAGTCCCTGATCGACGGCACACCGATAACCCCACCGGCCCCGCTGACCGACTGCCCGGCGCAGTTCGGCAACAACGACATCTTCGGCGGCGCATACCTCGACCCCACACCCTGAGACCACGCCTGACCTGACCACCGGGGCGAGGGGCCCGCGAAGGGCCCCTCACCCGGGCTGGCGCCCTGGGGCCCGGACGTCTCCGGGCCCCAGGGCGGCGGCTGGCGCCGTGCCGTGACCGCTCGCGGTCAGGGCGTGGCCGCCGGCCGGGTCCTCCTTCCTGGCCTTGGCCTGGTAGACCGCCACGCCTCGACGGGGTCAACGGCCGCTCCAACGTAGACTCTCGGAGATCAGCCAGGCGAGGACCGCCGGATCGCCGATCTGGGTCTGGCGGGACGATCCAAGGAGACGATCGCTCATGAGCTCTGGAGCAGCCGAGGCAGCGCGACGGCTCGCCGAGGAAGCGCGTCCGACCCTCGGGGCGGAGGGCTTCAGCGACGAGCGCATCGACGAACTGGCCTACGCCTTCGTGGACGACCGTATCGGCGATGGCGTGACGCAGTTCATCAACTGGGCGGTCGCCCAGGGACCCATCGGCCTGGACCCCGAGGAGGGTTTCTGAGCAGCGCGGCGCTCACCTGTCGAGCGGCCGGTTACCCTCCCTGGTGAGCCGGCACGCGCGCACCCACAATGCGGGATCGAACGCGGCGTCCCGGTTCGGGTCGCGACGAACCCATACCGCGCATTCGTCGATCGCCTGGACGAGCAGGTCACCGAGCCGCTCGTCGGGGTCCGGCACGCAGGCCTGCGCGATTCCCTCGACGGCGTCGCGGACGATGCTCGGTGCCGCGTGCTTGCGGAAATGCTTCGCGGAGGTCCGGACACCGTTGGTGAAGCGGTCGGCCCACTTCGCCGCTCGCGGGACCCGCGCCAGAGCCGAGCGGCTCTGCTCCTGGAGAGCTCCTGCCGGTCGCCCGTCGAGATCGTTCAGGACGCGCTCGGACGCCAGCAACGAGACCGCCATCAGCCGTTGCCGGTCGGCGGACACCAGCGGCAGGGCAATCGTCGCGCAACGCAACGCGATCCGAGCGTCGATGCGCGGGTCGTCACCGGTCAGGCCGATCACCGAGGGGATCAGTGCGGCCAGTCGTGGACGGCCGGCGTCGGAGGTCCAGTCGTTGACGTGCCGGGCGACGGCGCTGAGCAGCGGATGAGTGCAGGCGGGATGGTCACTCCACCGCTCGCCGGCGAGCAGCGAGGCGAACTCCATGAAGCACGCGCCTTTGCGCGGGCTGCGGTGCTTGCCCCGCGACAGCATCGGGAGCAGCTGCGGCGTCTGAACGTGGTTGCTTGCCATGGCGCACCCAACAGATTCGATCCTGTCTCTCCATAGACTGCGCCGTCGGCGCGAGTTCGTCCAGCACCCGTCTGGCCGGCGTCGCATCGTCAGGCGATCTTCACCGGCCGCTGCGCCGCGGGTCACGTCACGCGGCGCTGAGCGCACCCGGGACTGGCGCTGGACCGGCGCGGGTATACGGTCGCCGACGACGCGGTGCTGGGACGACGGGGGGCGGCGCCATGGTGCAACCGGTGCGACAGGCACAGGCGCCGGAGCAGCCGCAGCGGGTGCGGCTGATCTTCGGAGCGCTGATGCTGGTGCTGTTGCTGGCGGCGCTGGATCAGACCATCGTGGCGACGGCGTTGCCGACGATCGTCGCCGACCTGGGCGACGTCTCCAAGCTGTCGTGGGTGGTCACCGCGTACCTGCTCGCCTCGACGGTGGTCGGCCCGCTGTACGGCAAGCTCGGCGACCTCTACGGACGCAAGATCGTCCTGCAGGCGGCGATCGTCATCTTCCTGGTCGGCTCGGCGCTGTGTGGCATCAGCCGGAGCATGCTCGAGCTGATCGTCTTCCGTGCCCTCCAGGGGCTGGGTGGCGGCGGTCTCATGGTGGTGACCATCGCCGCGGTCGGCGACATCATCGCGCCGCGCGACCGCGGCCGCTACCAGGGCTACTTCGGCGCCGTGTTCGGCCTGGCGACGGTCGTGGGGCCGCTGCTGGGGGGCTTCTTCGTCGACAGTCTCTCCTGGCAGTGGATCTTCTACGTCAACCTGCCGATCGGGCTGGTTGGGCTGGCCGTGATCGCGACCGTGTTCCAGCCGCGCACCGACCGCGTCAGCCACCAGATCGACTACCTCGGCGCGGCTCTGCTGGCCGGTGGCCTGGCGGCGATCGTGCTGTTCACCAGCCTTGGCGGCACCACCTATGCATGGGACTCGCCGCAGCTCATCCTGCTGATCGTGATCGGCGTCGTCCTGCTGGTCGGGTTCGTGTTCGCCGAGAGGCGGGCGGCGGAGCCGATCCTGCCGTTGGAGATCTTCAGCAACCGCATCTTCCGCGTCACCAGCGCCATCGGCTTCATCGTCGGAACGGCGTTGTTCGGCCCGATCACCTACCTGCCGCTGTACCTGCAGAACGTGAAGGGCCACAGCCCGACCATCTCGGGGTTGCTGATCACACCGATGGTGGGCGGTCTCCTCGTCACCTCGATCGTCAGCGGCAACCTGATCACGCGGTTCGGTCGCTACCGGCCGTTCCCGATCATCGGCACGGCGCTCATGGCGGTCGGTCTGACGCTGCTGTCGCGCATTCAGGTCGGCACCTCGACATGGGTCACCGCCGCCTACATGATCGTGGTCGGGCTGGGGATCGGGTCGGTGATCCAGGTCCTGGTCCTCGCGGCACAGAACGCCGTCGACTACCGGTACCTCGGCGTCGTCAGCGCCGGCTCGACCCTGTTCCGCCAGATCGGCGGGTCGATCGGGGTCTCGGTGTTCGGGGCCATCTTCACCAACCAGCTCACCCGCAACCTCGCCGGCAAGCTCCCGGCCGGCGCGCGGGTGCCGACGTCGGCCAACCCGGCCGCGGTCAAGCGGCTCCCGCCGGCAGTCCATGACGCCTACGTCACCGCGGTCACGGCATCGCTGCGGCCGATCTTCCTGGTTGCCGCGGGGGTCGCCGCGGTGGGCTTCGCGATCTCCTGGCGTCTCCCTGAGCTGCGGCTCAGGCCCACGACGCAGGCTGGGGGGGTGGGCCTGGCGGGGGCTCGCGACGATGACTCGCTCCGCGAGATCGAGCGGTCGCTCAGCGTCCTGGCGGGCCGCGAGCAGCGCTGGGAGCTGTATGAACGCCTCGCCGCCAGGGCGGACGTCGACCTGCCCCCGCCGCAGCTGTGGCTGCTGGCCCGGCTGGGCGAGCGGGCGCCGACCAGCCAGGAGCGGCTGCTGGAGCAGCTGCCGGTCGACCCTGGCGCTGTCGCCGTGACGCTCCAGCGTCTGAGCGAGCGGTCGCTCGTCGGCGATCAGGACGGCGTGATCGCCCTGACCCCCTCCGGCCGAGGGGAGTACGAACGGCTCGTCACGGCAAAATGCGCCGGTCTCCGGGAGCTCCTGGACGGCTGGAACCCCGACGAGCACCCGGAGCTGCGGCGGCTGATCGACGAACTGGGCCGCGACCTCGTCAGCGAGATCCCCGCGCCAGCTCCCGCGACGGCCTGATGCCCGTGGGGGGTGATCGCGACGATTGCGCCGCCGCAGATTGGCAACAAGAGAGGCAGGCGCATCGTGGTGTTCTTCAAGGCCCATGACGCCCAGGTGGCCGGCCTGTTCATCGGCCTGACCTGCGTGTACGTCAGCGAGTTCTTCGCCAGCCTGTTCGCCACCCGGCCGCGGCGCAGCCAGCCCGGTCCGACGGGCGGGTGCCGGTCGGCGCGCGCGGCGGCCGGGACCTGGGGATGGGTGAGCGGGCGCTGGGGTTCTTCCATCTCGGGACCGGGTTGTGGCTGATGTACCTGACCTGGGCCACCGCGCTGAACATCGCCATCGGCTATCACCTGCCTCTGTAGGCGCGCCGGCGCAGGAACCACGCGAGCAGGCCGAGACCCGCGAGCACCACCGCGGCGGCCTCGGCGTACGCGGAGAGGAGCTTGCCGGGCACCTGCCAGGTGTTCTCGTACATGTTCGGAATTGGCCCGAGCTTGCCGACGTCGACATACCGGTACAGCACCACCGCCCCGAGCGCGCTGGCGGAGACCAGCAGCGCTGCGACCCAGCTGCCCAGACGTGGCCAGACCAGCACCAGCAACGCGACGGCGCAGGCCACGCCCGCCTCCACACGGAACAGCCCGCCTTGCGTGAAGGTGGCCTTGACGTTGTCATAGGCCGCCGCGTTTTTGGCATGGACGGCGGCGTCGATCCCGAGCGCGGCGGCAGTGCCGAGCCGCAAGGCCCACCAGGCGATCGGCGATCGCGCCAGGGCCCCGCCGCGCACCCGCAGGGTCCCGGCGGTGGCCCGGTCGCGACCCGCCACCTCAGGTCACCGGGTTGCCAGCGGGGCCCACCACGTTCCACACCGCGCCGAAGGCGTTGAGGCCCTGGCCGTTCTGCTGTCCGGCCTGGCTGTCGCCGGAGTAGTAGTAGAGCGGGTGCTTGTTGTAGGTGACCTGCGTGGTGCCGTCGGTGCGCTTGATCGTGCCGAGCAGCGAGGCCTTGACGCCGCTCCCCGCCTTGGGGGTGCCGCTGCTGGGGTCGACCGGCCACGCGGAAGCGCACGCGCCGCTGCAGGCCGACTGGTTGGGCTGGTCCTTCTGGAACAGGTACAGCGTCCGCCCCTTGCCGTCGACCAGGATCGACCCGAGCTTGGTGCTGGTGGCCGTGACCGTCGCCGAGCCCGTCGGAGACGTGCTGGCCGGGCCGCCGCCGTACGCGCCTCCCCCGGAACTCGATCCTCCGGAACTCGATCCCCCCGAACTCGTTGCTCCCGGGCTCGATCCCCCAGAACCTGAGTTGTTGCTGCCGCACCCGGCCGCGAGCGCGCCCACCGCCGCGAGCGCGATGAGCGCCACGAGTGGATGGTGCTTGGATCCCAACCTCCTGGGACGCACCGGCGACTCGGGCCGTTCCGAAGAACCGCGCCGCGGGCCGGCTGATTGCCCAGCGGGCTCCCCGGGCTTCACAACGGCACGGTTGCGATGCAGGCCTTTGATGCCGAACCAGACGCTCACGTACGTTCCCCCTTTGCGTGGAGGCCGGCCACGTCCCCACGTTTCCACCATATCTTGGCGGCTATCGCG
>Ga0070698_100003930_pt1 | contig 16342 bp, 14 predicted proteins | sample KBSK1502metaG_FD_65477 | JGI IMG/M metagenome (GOLD analysis project Ga0070698, IMG submission 65477) | Corn, switchgrass and miscanthus rhizosphere microbial communities from Kellogg Biological Station, Michigan, USA - KBS K1-50-2 metaG | ecosystem: Host-associated > Plants > Roots >...
TCATCGGGTGCTTTCGATTTGGAAGATTTTCACGGGAAAAAGAAAACCACAGAGTGCACAGTTTCCACCGATTATTTAGGATGGCAGACAGCCTCCGTTTTTCTGCGTTGCTCTCTCGGCCCGTATGAATCAGATATGGGCGCTCGTTCGCGCCTTGAAAAACAGCCAACTGACTTCCGGCAAAATATATGTTATTTCGGGGACAGGACACTAGGTCTATGTATCAGATTGTTTTCAATGAGATCAGTGCAGCTGAGATAGCGCGTATCCCTATGGACCTTCAGCTCGAACTACTGGCGCAATTCCAATTCCTGCCCGACGACCTTGAAAACCTGGACCCTAAGATGTTCGGGATCATCGAGCGAGAAGGAAAGCGGCTCTATCGTTACCGAGCCAGCGACTATCGCATCTATTTTGAGCGAAGCCCTGAAGGCGTGCTTGTCCACCGGGTTCTCCATAAGAACACGATCCGTGATTTTCTCTTTCGTTCGAAGCTGCCAATGGCCGAAGACGACCAGTTGCGCGAACATGCCGGATTCTGGAAGTTGATTGAAGAAGGCGAACAACGCAAAAAGTAGCTACGGATTTCACGGATTGGATCTGCTCGATATCGTCGGACATGAACAAAATCGGCGCGCTGCATTTCCGATTTGCAGAGAAAGAATTTTCATGGCCCATGCTGCGGTTACCGCCCTGCCTCGCGTCGTTGCAGATGCGGTAATTCGGTACGCTGAAGAGAGTGCAGCTGATTTCGAAAATTTTTCCGCGCTCCTCAAATCAATCCAGGAAACCCGCGCAGCTTCTGCAAAACTGATTGGAAGCTCGCCGGACGAAATTGCCCTTATCGGTCCGACATCTCTTGGCCTTAGCCTTTTTGCCAATGGGATTGACTGGCAACCGGGAGATGAAGTTGTCTGCTACCTGAATGACTATCCGGCAAATGTCTATCCATGGCTCAATCTGCGGTCGCGTGGCGTTACGATCCGTTTGTTGCAGCCCGCCGAACCCGGGGCGATAACTCCGGATCTGGTCGCCGATGCGCTCACATCAAAGACGCGTCTTGTTGCTCTGGCATCTTGCAACTTCTTGTCGGGATACCGTATCGATCTCGATGCGATCGGCCAGACGCTGCGAAAAAGGGGTATCCTGTTCTCGGTCGATGCGATTCAAACCCTTGGAGCATTCCCGACCACGGTTGAATTTGTCGACTTTCTCAGTGCCGACGCTCACAAATGGATGCTCGGACCTCTTGCAATCGGTGTTGTTTACGTCCGCAAGGAATGCTTCGAGTTGTGCCGCCCGACTCTCCTGGGATCATGGAACGTGAAAGCCCCCGGGTTCATCGCCCAGGAGGAGATCGAGTTTCAGCCGACCGCCCAGCGCTACGAGCCTGGAGCGATGAATATGCTGGGCATTTTGGGGATGAAAGCAGGTATCGATCTGCTGCTCGAGATTGGCATTGACCGAATCGCTAATCGGATTCTGACAATTAAATCGCGTCTGGCGGATGGTCTCCAGCGACTTGGATTCAGCATTTTGGGACCGGCCACCGGTCCGAATACTTCCGGGATAACCACGGTGTGGGATTCGGCGCGAGATATGAAGGCACTCTTCGAGCAACTGACTTCGGAGCGGATCATTTGTTCGCCCCGCCAGGACCGTCAAGGCCGCCAGTATATACGATTCAGCCCTCATTTCTATAATACAGAGGCAGAGGTGGACCATATCCTGGATGTGACCGCTCGCGCCAAATCTTAAAATTGCTCACAAATCGAGGCGCTCACTGGTTCCGAATCTTCCGAGGTAGAGCACGGTCTCGTACTCAAGCGATACGACTCCTTCTACCGCGTTCTCGTCAAACAACCGCTCGGCGGCAGCAACGATGTCTCGGTGTCCCGGCTCGCCCATGAGAGGCACATAAGAGGTAGATAACAGCCTTCCGATAAAGGCTTCCCGGCCAAGCTCTTGCGCATTGAAGAATCGCTTCACAGTCACCTCCCCCGGCTCAAAAAAGGCGCGAACATCTTCGCTCCCCACATTTCGATGATTTGCCTCGCTATACTCAGGGGCCTCAAGTCTCAACAGTTCCTCGTATTTCCAGCCAAGCCTTGACGCGTCCGCCAGCCGCTCGTTCCAGATCAGGGCCGCCCATTTGCCCGGTCTTAAAATCCTGCGAAATTCCGCTTTGGCCTTTACACGGTCAAACCAGTGAAACGCTTGCGCGCTTGTGATCAAGTCCGCAAGATGATCCGGCAGCGACGTTGATTCAGCCGTGCCTTTCACGCTGTGAAACAGAGGTTCCGCTTTCAACGTTCGTTCGGCTTCGCCGCGCATGGCGTCGTTTGGTTCGACCGCGTAAACCTCGAACCCGGCATTCAAAAGCTGTTTTGTAAAAATGCCTGTACCGGAGCCTATATCCGCAACGACGGCGGGTGGCGCCACGATCTTGCAAAGAAGCTGCAACGCGGCATCCGGATATCGGGGACGATACTTCGCATAGTTCTCCACCCTATTGCTGAACCGCTCGGTCGGGGTTTTCATCTCGCTGAATCAGGACTTTACTGCTTCTCCAACATTCGCGATAGTGCGCCTCCTTAAAAAATGGATCGGATCGGCATTGGTTTGGCAGGCCTGGGTACAGTTGGAGCGGGCGTCTATAGACACCTGATCCAGAACCGCGCAATTATCAGCGAACGGCTTGGACTCCAATTATCTGTCCATCGGGTCGCCGTAAGAAACCCGGAAAAGAAACGCTCGGTTTCGGCTCCTCCAGAGACAATCACCCGGAATTGGGAGGAACTGATCGACGACCCGGAGGTCAATATCCTCGTCGAATTGATGGGCGGGATTGACATTCCTTACCTCTTCACAATGCGGGCTCTCGATGCGGGCAAGGTCGTCGTTACCGGGAACAAGGCGCTGTTAGCTGAACGAGGTGCTGAGATTTTCGAAAAGGCAGCCGAAAAAGGAGTGCCGATCTTTTTTGAGGCGGCGGTCGCAGGCGGAATTCCGATCATTAAATCGATACGGGAAGGCTTTATCGGAAATCATATCGAGTTCATCCACGCCATCCTCAACGGTACCAGCAACTATATTCTTTCACGCATGACCGAGGAGCGAATGGATTTTCCGGTGGCGCTAAGAGAAGCCCAGGAACAAGGATACGCGGAGGCTGATCCCTCTTTGGATGTGAATGGATGGGACGCGGCTCATAAAGCAATCATCCTGGCTTCGCTCGCGTACGGTTTCTGGGTGAGCACCAGCCAGATCCACGTCGCCGGGATTGAGAAGGTAACGGCGTCGGACATACGGTTTGCCGACAATCTGGGGTATAGAATCAAGCTCGTGGCGACAATCCGGGCAAACCGGGACAGCTTTGTCGAAGTCCATGTTCATCCGACTCTGGTGCCGAAGCAGCATGTTTTGGCTTCCGTGAATGGCGTGTTCAACGCGCTCATGGTACGGGGCGATATTGTGGGAGATACGCTGTTCTATGGGCGAGGCGCGGGTCAGGATCCAACGACCAGTTCCGTGATCAGCGATTTAGCGCAGGCAGCGATCTGGTATGACTCCGGAGGCAAAGCATTCGGATTCACGCCGCACGGTCTTTATGGAAAATGTCTGCCGATCGAACGGGTTTCGTCAGGATATTACCTGCGGCTCACCGTGATAGACGAACCTGGTGTGCTGGCCCAGATCGCAAGCGTTCTGGGTTCTCACAAGATTGGCATCTCCTCGGTCATCCAACCGGAGGGACACGAGGGAGACGCGGTACCGCTCGTACTGATGATTCACGATGCTCCATTCGGCAGGATGCAAGCTGCATTGGAACGTATTCAGGTGTTGGCATGTGTGAAATCGCCGCCGATGATGCTGTGGGTTTTGTCATGAGCACCCTTAGGCCGGCACTCAAACCCTGCGTCGGTGTGATCGAAAGGTACCGGACCTATCTACCCGTATCCGAAACGACCCCTGTCATTTCTCTGAATGAGGGATCGACTCCATTGATTCCCGCACCGCGACTGAGTTCTATTGTCGGCCGCCGTCGCCGTGTCTACCTCAAGTTTGAGGGGCTCAATCCAACTGGTTCTTTTAAAGATCGCGGCATGACTGTCGCGGTAAGCAAGGCGGTCGAGCGTGGAGCCAATCTCGTTGTCTGCGCATCCACCGGCAACACGTCGGCTTCTGCGGCTGCGTATGCGGCTAGGGCGGGAATTCAATGTGCAGTTCTGCTTCCCTCCGGCAAGATTGCGATGGGCAAATTGGCGCAGGCGTTCGTCTATGGTGCCAGAGTTATCGCGCTCGAAGGCAACTTTGATCGTTGCCTCGCCCTGATACGCGAACTTTCCATCGAGCCTGGGATAGCTGTGGTTAACTCCATAAATCACGATCGGCTTGAAGGACAGAAAACCGCGGCATTTGAAATCGTTGACGCGTTGGGTGAAGCGCCGCATCTCCACATTCTTCCCGTCGGCAATGCAGGCAATACAGCCGCCTATTGGAAGGGGTACGCCGAATACCTTCGGTCGGGTCATTCCACTCGACTTCCCCGAATGCTGGGGTTTCAGGCAGCCAATGCCGCGCCGATTTACTACGATCGGATTATCGAACAACCGGAGACTGTCGCTTCGGCGATCCGAATTGGTAATCCCGCGAGTTGGAAGATGGCGAAATCGGCGTTTAACGAATCCGGCGGCGCGATCGATATCGTTTCGGACAGTGAAATTCTTTCTGCCCAACGATGGCTGGCATCTAACGAAGGTCTTTTTGTCGAACCCGCCAGCGCTGCCTCCGTGGCCGGATTGCTGAAATGCTGCAGCGAAAAAGATTGCCTCCAGTGCCCTTTGCGAATGCTTCCAGAAGAAGCAACGATTGTCTGCACGCTGACAGGCCATGGTTTGAAAGATATCGACGCCGTGATGAGCGAAAACCCCCAGCCGGTCTTTGCCTCCGCCAACAAAACCGAGATCCTCTCCATTCTGAAGAAATCAAGATGAGTCTGATTGTCCAAAAATACGGGGGAACATCGGTGGGCTCTCCCGATCGCATCCTGAACGTTGCCCGCCGAATCCTCGAAACGCAGCGCGTCGGCAACCAAGTCGTTGCCGTAGTCTCAGCCATGTCCGGCGTGACGGATAGTCTGATTGAACTCGCCCGGCAGGTGGCACCACATCCGACAGAACGCGAAATGGATGTCTTGCTCTCGACGGGTGAGCAGACAACGATCGCTCTTACGGCGATGGCTATTAACGGTCTCGGTGGTCAGGCCGTCTCATTAACTGGCGCTCAAGCCGGGATTGTGACCGACGGCTTTCACACAAAAGCGAAGATCGCCAATATTACTCCCAAGCGGATCCATTCGTTCCTGGACGAGGGAAGTATTGTGATCGTTGCCGGGTTTCAGGGGGAAAGTTTCGAAGGCCAGATAACGACCCTTGGGCGCGGCGGATCCGATTTGACCGCAATCGCCGTCGCCGCAGCCATCAAAGCCGATCTCTGCCAGATATTTACAGATGTGGACGGCGTTTACAGCTGCGATCCGCGGATTGTAAAGAGGGCAAGGAAAATCCTTGAGATTTCCTACGACGAGATGCTCGAAATGGCCAGCCTCGGCTCGAAGGTCATGCAATCGCGTTCGGTGGAGTTTGCAAAGAAATTTGACGTTATTTTTGAAGTGCGCAGCAGTTTTAACGATCAGCCAGGAACAGTAGTGAAACACGAAACAGCCGGGATGGAAAAAGTGGTCATTCGGGGGGTAAGCGTTGACCGCAAACAAGCGAAAGTCACGATCAGCCGTGTTCCGGATAAGCCCGGCGTGGCTTCACGAGTCTTCAACGAAATTGCCGTTATCAACGTCAACGTCGACATGATCGTTCAAAATGTTTCGGCGGCCGGCACCACGGACATCTCGTTCACGATCCCCGCCGATGAGTTGCCAAAAATCGAAAAACATCTCGGCCCGATCGTTGCGGAAATTGGAGCCGGAGGATTTGCGGCTCAAGCCGGCATCGCCAAACTCAGCGTGGTTGGCATCGGGATGCGTTCTCATTCGGGTGTTGCCGCGAGGATGTTCGAGCTCCTTGGTAAGGGCGAAATCAACATCCAGATGATTAGCACCTCCGAAATAAAGATCTCCGTGATCGTCGATGAAGATCGCGTCGATGACGGAGCTCGAATCGTTCACACCGGTTTCGGACTCGACGAAGTAGAATCCTCAGAAAACGAAATCGGCTTCATTGAATCTGGCGTTCCGGCGCCACACAAACTGCGCCGCTCGGGATAAGCATTCCAATAGCGAATTCGGGGAAGCTACAAGCAACTGTTTAGCGGCCTAGCTTAGCGTTCACAAGTACCGGCCGTTCTGTAACTTGTGCAAGCAACTCGGAATAGATCCGCGCGATTCGTGACGGATGGTAGCGGTAGGGGCAGATCTCCGAGCTGCCCGCCGAGAATAGCGTCCTTGCCTTACGAGTCTGCCTCGTTAAAACGGCCGGCTCGGAGATCCGGCCCTACCTCGCTAGCCTGCCGACAATCGCTTTAGAACGCGAAACCACCCACAATGTGGCTCTCTAGCGTAATTTCTAAAACTGTAAGGTATTTGGGAATACCGCCCTAACCTTTGACCCCGGGAAGCGTCCCCTGTCGTGGCGGGCTTGCAGCTTTTAACGCTCCAGGAACCGGCGCGATCACAGGAGCGCCCGGGGAACCGGCAGGCTTTGCTGCGCTCTGCGCGACGACCGGTAGGTTTGACGGATTTACTTCGGATCTGCCGACGAACATCGCTCCAGCCTCAAGCACGAGGCGAGCCGTCTTCAGGTCTCCGATCAGCTCGGCACCTCCGTGAAGTTCGCAGCGGTTCTCGGCGGCAATATTGCCGATTACCTTCCCTTTCACGACCACGGCATTTGCCTGGATGTTACCGTGGATTTTCCCGTTACCGCCGATAACCAGCGTCCCTCCATGCGACGCCACGTCGCCCTCCAAGGTTCCATCAAACATTAATTCCTTCGAGAATCGGATCGTTCCCTTGATCTCGACGTTACTTAAAATGCTGTTTTTCTCTCCTGAATCCGTCATAACAAAGTTCCAATAGGCTAACGGAACATGAGGCGAGCGCAAGGTTTATGCGCGCTCTTGTAGTCCGTCGTTCGGGCGTGGACCAAATCCGATTTTTCCGTTACTCATCAGGCACAATGTGGAAAGGACGCTTTCATCAAGAGACAGCCCCAATTGTCCAGCAATTCACCGAATCGATCTCGTTCGATTGGCGTTTATACAACGTCGATATTCAGGGTTCGATTGCGCACGCGGCGGCACTTGAAAAGGCCGGTTTGCTCTCCCAGGAAGAACGCCGACTGATTGAAACGGGCCTGAAAGCCATTGCAGAAGAAATCGCCAATGACCGCTTCCAGTTCAAAATCGGACTCGAAGACATTCACATGAATATCGAGTCTGCTTTGACCGCACGCATCGGTCCGGCCGGAGCCAAGTTGCACACAGCTCGCAGCCGGAACGACCAGATCGCGCTGGACCTTCGGCTTTATCTTCGAAGCGAAACCGATGAAATTCGGGCATTACTTGCACAACTGCAGCGCGCCCTTGTCCGACTCGCTGAGAAATATCCCGATGCAATTCTTCCAGGCTATACACATCTTCAGCGCGCTCAGCCGGTTCTGTTCGGCCACCACCTCCTTGCCTATGTGGAAATGCTGGAACGCGATCGTGAACGTCTCGCGGACGCCCGGAAACGGATCAATCGCATGCCGCTCGGTTCTGGAGCGATCGCGGGTTCAACCATCCAGCTCGATCGTCAATTGATCGCCGAATTGCTCGGCTTTCCAGAGGTCACACGCAATAGCATGGACGCTGTTAGTGACCGCGATTTTGCAGCCGAATTTCTATTCGCCATTGCCATGATTGGCGTGCACCTCTCGCGCCTCAGCGAGGATTTCGTTCTCTTCGCGACCTCTGAGTTTGGGTTTGTTAAACTGAGTGACGCCTACACGACCGGGTCCAGTTTGATGCCGCAAAAGAAAAACCCGGACGTTTGCGAACTGGCCCGGGGCAAGTCAGGCCGGCTTATCGGAAATCTGGTCTCTCTGCTTTCGACTTTGAAAGGCTTGCCGATGACTTACAACCGGGATTTACAGGAGGATAAGCAGCCTGTTTTTGATTCGATTGATCAGATCAAGCTGGCGCTCGAGGTCTACACCGGGATGGTAACAGCGACCGAGGTCGATCCGCAACGGATGCGAAACGCGGCGGGTGATCCCGGATTGCTTGCAACAGATCTCGCCGACTACCTCGTCCTGCACCATGTCCCGTTCAGGCAGGCGCACGAAATTGTTGGCAAACTTGTCGCTTATTCTTTGGAACAGTATCGAGGATTCAATCAGATGAGCCTCGAAGAGTTTCGCCAGTTCAGCGAAAGTTTTGGTCCGGATGTTTTCGAAGTCCTCAATCTCGATCGCGCAATCGATAGTCGAACCGGTATCGGCGCACCGTCGCGAAAAAATGTTGCAGCCGCATTAGAAGCATGGAACGCAATCCTTCGTGAAAACCCCTGACGGCTGGGACATTCGGAATACAAGCACCCTTTTCAAAGACGCTCATCTCGCAGTATTGAGGGAGGAAGTCATTCCCCCGGGCGAACACCGGATTCGAAATTGGACCGTCGTGCGCCGGAAGCAGGCTGTAGTCGTCGCGCCGGTTACCGAAGACGGAAACTTCCTGCTGATACACCAGGCTCGCATCCCTGTCCGAAAATTCCTTTGGGAATTTCCGGCCGGGCAGATTGATGATGCTCATGATCCCGACATGGAAACGATCCGGGACACCGCCTTGCGCGAGTTGACCGAGGAAACCGGGTACTCGCTTGCCGCAGGTGGCGAGTTGGTATATCTGGGGCACTACTACTCCTCTCAGGGCTACAGCGACGAAACTCCGCACTTGTTTCTGGCCCGGCCCGTACATCCGACGGGTTTGGGCCATCAACCCGATGATTCCGAAACAATCGTGGAATGCCGGGAATTTACATTCGCCGAATTGAGTTCGATGATTGCCGAGAGTGTCATTCAGGACGCAAATACCCTGGCAACATTTGCGCGGATGTCAGCCCGAAAACTTCTCCCATGAAGTGGTCCAGAATATTCAAGTTTCGCGAAGGCGACAATGCCGAAGCGGTTAAGCCGTTCCTGGACCATCTGGAGGATTTGCGATGGGTCATCATACGGATGGCCCTCACGCTAGGCGCCGCAATGCTTCTTGCATTCTGTTTCCGCACTCAACTTGTGCACATCCTTCAAGGACCTCTCAAGGCGATCGATCCGAAGCTCTTGCAATCCCTCGTGTCCCTCGGAGTTGCCGACTCGATGACGATATCTTTCCAGCTGGCTTTCTACGCAGGAATCGTCATCGCGTTCCCATTCCTGATCTATTTCGCCGGCCAATTCATTCTTCCTGCGCTCACTTCACAGGAGAAAAAGGCGATGCTACCTGCTGTTGCAGTTGGTTTCGGTCTGTTTTTGTCCGGCGTCGTCCTTGGATACTACGCGGTTTTGCCTGCAACCCTCCGATTCTTCTTTCGAGATGCAAAATCGCTCGACTGGACGCCCACCTGGACTGTTCGGGACTACTTTTCATTCGTCACCCAGCTTTGTGTCGGATTCGGCGTTGCGTTTGAGTTGCCTGTTATCGTTCTGGTCCTCGTACGCCTCGGCGTGTTGTCCGTGGCGCTTCTCCGCCGGACGCGGGCATACGCATTTCTCCTGATTTTCATTGCCGCGGCATTTCTGGCGCCTACCCCTGACGCCGTCTCGATGGCGATGATGGGCACACCGATGTACCTGCTATACGAGCTTTGCATTTTTGTCGCATGGATGATGGAACGTAAACGCAAGAAAGAACAAGCGGCGGAACAGCGGGCAGGCTGACCGTTCCAGGCGGTAACCTACGATGATCGGGGCAGGCCTGATCGGCCAGCAACGGCCAGCCGTTCGTCGCAACGATCATCGGTGCAGGCCTGATAGGGCTCCCTCGCAGCCGTGGCCGGCCCTGAATCAACTCCATTCCACGGCGCCGACGGAGCGGACGCCATCCAGGGGCTCGGCCAGCAATGGCCAGCCGTTCATCACAACGATGATCGGTGCGGGCCTGGAGGGCTGCGGTCCCTCGCAGCCGTGGCCGGCCCTGGATCAACTCCATTTCACGGCGCCGACGGAGCGGACGCTCTCCAGGGGCTCGGCCAGCAATGGCCAGCCGTTCATCACAACGATGATCGGGGGCCTGGAGGGCTTGCGGTCCCTCGCAGCCGTGGCCGGCCCTGGATCAACTCCATTTCACGGCGCCGACGGAGCGGACGCCCTCCAGGGGCTCGGCCAGCAAGGGCCAGCCGTTCGTCACAACGATGATCGGTGCAGGCCTGGAGGGCTTGCGGTCCCTCGCAGCCGTGGGCCGGCCCTCGATCAACTCCATTTCACGGCGCCGACGGAGCGGATGCTCTCCAGGGGCTCGGCCAGCAATGGCCAGCCGTTCATCACAACAACGATGATCGGCGCAGGCCTGATCGGCCAGCAACGGCCAGCCGTTCGTCGCAACGATCATCGGTGCATGCCTGGAGATGCTGCGGTCCGTCGCAGCCGTGGCCGGCCCTGAATCAACTCCATTCCACGGCGCCGACGGAGCGGACGCCCCTTCAGGGGCTCGGCCAGCAACGGCGTCCATTTCTGGCTGCATCATTCATCACGGCGCCGAGGGAACAGGCCCGCAGAGCACCTCAATACACCGTCACCGAGCACACGAGTATGGTTAGTGAGTACAAGAGACCCGCCATGGCCGCCGCCTTGAATCGATTAGCTGACTCGGTGAGCCAAGTGATCTGGTCACGCAAAAGATAAGGCATGCCGACCCAGAAAAGTCCCAAGGTCAGCCACACGTAGGCGAGAATCACCACAAACAGCCTCGCGATCTCCGGACGAAGGAATGCGGCAGATAACATCGGTTCAGCTGCCAGCAGCGCCATGATGCCGAGAGCGCGAACCGATAAAAATTCGTCGACGAAAAAGATCGTGAGAATGAAAACGATAGGAACTCCTGCCTGGAGCCAGGTTCGAAACTGAGAGAACTCACCTAGGTCCATATTGGTCACCAGCCAGAAAGTCCAGATCGCGTCAACGGCGAGAAAGCAATAACCGAGAAGCTTGGAACGAGGGAATTTCCTTAGCCACTGCCTTGTCTCTTCTGAACGCACCAAAGCGGTCAGGTGAGTAACGAGCAGCAACAGACCTGCGATCAGGCCGACTGTGTGAAGACTCAAATCATAAACGCGCGGCGGATAGTCCATGGGAGCTGTTCATTTCACCAAAGTGTCTGCTCGCGCAAGCTCGAAACAGCAGCTACCTCTCCTCAATCGAGGATCGCCAGATCACCGTACAAAGTATACCCGGACGACCGCGTTATCCGAACTTTCATCAATTGACCGATGTGCCTTGGCGCGCCTTCGAATACGACAATCTTGTTTCCACGCGTTCGGCCCATCAGCCGGTTCGGATTTGTTTTGCTTGGCCCTTCACACAAAATCTCGACTTCCTGCCCGACAAAAACTTCCGCGCGGCGCCTTGCCCAGGTGTTGACCAATTCGAGCAGGTCGCGATTTCGCGCCTCTTTCACCGCGTCCGGCACTTGTCCGTCCAGGTCAGAAGCAGGTGTGTCTTTTCGTTTGGAATACTTGAAGATGAAAGCGTTGTCGAATCCTATGCGGTCGACCAGCTCACGCGTCCTGGCATAGTCTTCATCGGTCTCTCCGGGGAAGCCGACGATGATGTCGGTCGTTATTGCTATGTTCGGCGATACGAGCCGAATTCGATCGACGAGTTTCGCGTACACCTCGGTGGTATAGGTGCGGTGCATTGCCTTCAGAATCCGGTTGGACCCGGATTGCAACGGCAAGTGAACATGCTCAACCAACTTCGGCAGTCGGCCAAACGCCTCGATCGAGTCCTGCCGGAACCCGATCGGGTGCGGAGAAGTAAACCGTATGCGCGCAAGACCCTCGACTTCGTGAACAGCTTCCAGCAACTGAACAAAAGGGCTTTTGCCGTCAATTTTCGCAAATTCGTGGCGCCCGTACAGGTTGACGATCTGCCCCAGCAAAGTGACTTCTTTTACGCCACGCGCGGCCAAAGAGCGCACCTCAGCGACGATCTCCTGGACAGGTCTGCCCCGCTCATGGCCACGAGTGGATGGAACGATGCAGAAAGTGCAGCGCATGTTGCAGCCCTGCATGATCGATACGAAGGCAGTGACCTGCCCCGCAGCAAGCAGGTGATCGCGAATGGTTCTCTGCGAATCTTGTTCATCGCCGATGTCAACGATTGAGAACCGGACATCGTCCATCGGACGCGCTATCTTGCGCTCCAGCGCTTGCTCAACATATTCTGCAACGCGGTGAAATTTTTGCGTCCCGAGGACGATATCAAGATGAGGAACATCCTTCAGAAGGGACCAGCCTCGACTTTGCGCCATGCATCCCAGAAAACCGTATACAACCGGACGGTTTCGAAATTGAGCTCCCAGCATTCCCATCTTGCCTAGAGCCTTTTGTTCGGCGAGATCGCGGACACTACAGGTATTGAGGAGAATGACTTCGGCTTCTTCCTCGCGTCGAGTAAGCGTGTGACCACGTTCGAGAAGCATCCGGGCTACCTGCTCGGAATCGCGCTCGTTCATCTGACATCCGTAAGTTTTAAGGAAGACTTTAGCCATCTGAAGTTTTGGGGACAGAACCGTAGTAGGAAATCGGGTGAAATACAACGGATTCGAGAGCGGGTCAGTGGTCAGTGCCAGTAAATCGCCCAGCGTTTCGGTTACATCGAATCCACCGAGAGTGACCTCCTTTTGAGCGCAACAAACGAAACCGGACGGCTGACAAACGGTCTTATTAGATCACTGATTCGAAAGCGGTCGTCTTGAGCTCCTCACCTGACCTCTGACACTGGCGGCCGACCACCGACCACCCGGTCTCATATCTCAAGCTCTTTCCTGAACTTCGACAGCAGCTTGAACCCTTTATCCGTCACCACTCCGTCGTCTTCAATGCGCACCCCGCCGATCCCAGGATAGTACAACCCAGGTTCGACGGTGAGCACCTGGCCCTCTCGAAAATGGGTCTTCGCAATGCGCGGTTGTTCATGGATATCAAGTCCCAGACCGTGACCCAGGCCATGGAAAAATCCGACCCAGCGCCCGTTCCGAATTTCCTTTGGATACCCTTTCTCGACAAAAAATGCGGCCACTTCATCCTGCAACGATGCTCCGGATTCGCCGACTTTAATTCTCTGGAGCGCAAATACCTGCGCTTCGCGTACCGTGTGCCATAACTTCTTCTGCTCTTCAGTCGCCCGCCCTCTCACAACGGTTCGAGTCAGATCCCCGAAGTAGCCCGACTCGGCTTCCCGTGGAAAGACATCCAGGATAATCAACGTATTTGCCCTTAACGGACCACTCCCACGGTGATGGGGATCACAGGCCTGTTCTCCCCCAGCAACGATTGTGGCCGATGGTTTGCCGCCGATGCGCAGGATTGCTATCTCAATCTCGGCACGCAGAATTTCCGAAGTCAGCGGTTTGCCGCCCCAGACGAGTCGATTCCCGCGTTTTATCTCGGCCGCTCGCAACACTTCAATTCCACGAGCCAAACCGATTTCGGTTATCCGAATCGCCAACTCGATCGACTTCAGCTCTTCCGCGCTCTTGAATTCACGCTCCGGCCAGAAAAGGCCGTTCGCCGGAGTCAGCGTTATTCCATCCTTGGTAAGTTCGAAGGCTAATCCCATCGGGAAATCGTAAGGAACCAGAGCGCGGCGAACGCGATGCTGCCGGAGAAAACTTGCGATCGTTTGCTCAATCCGAGGCTTGCCCTTCAATTTCTTCTTCAGCGGACCCTCGAGCTGTGACAACGAGACGACCTCGTTTACCTTTGCCTCCTTTCGTCCACGATCAATTTCGAGATCACTGAGTACGATCGTCTTGTTGCCGTTACGCTGCAGAAACAGAAAAGGATCCGGAACGGAGAATTTCGTCGCGTAAAACATATCCGCCGACTGCTCGCTCGAAGCGAATATGAGGCGGGGAATAGAGTCTTTAGCCATTCAGATTTAAGGGAGCTCAGGAGTTCATGTTGTTTGCATCTCTGTAGCGAAATGCTTCCGCCAACCTCACAAATGCCTGCAGCGAATCAGGATTGCTCATCGCCTCGCGACTAACCGCTTTCGCGGCAGGCGTCCCCTGAAAGATTCGTTTCACCGGTATCTCAAGTTTCTTTCCGTTTAAGGTCAGCGGTATCTCGGGGACGGCAAAAATAGCATCGGGAACATAACGGGGAGAGAGCTCCGATCTGATCTTTGCAGATATTCTCCCGACCAGTTCCTCATTGAACGATTGCTGTTCACCAAGGACGACAAACAAAAGCAGCTGCCCTTGGGTTAGTCCATCTCGTCTCAGTTCCGTCGTATCGATCACCAAGGATGCCTCGACCTCGGGCAGCAACTCGACGACGTTGTAGAATTCGCTGCTTCCCATTCGCACTCCGCCGCGATTCAGAGTCGAGTCCGATCGACCGTAGATGACGCATTGCCCCGTCTCGGAACAGATTTCGATCCAGTCGCCATGCCTCCAGACACCACGATAGTAAGTGAAATAAGTCTGCCAAAGTCGTTCACCATCGGGATCGTTCCAGAAACAGACCGGCATGCATGGCATTGGTGCAGTGAGCACAAGTTCTCCAACCTGGTTCCAGACAGCCTTCCCATCTTCGTCCCAAGCTTCGATGGGAGCGCCCAGTCCGCGGCATTGAAGCCTTTCCGGATAAACCGGAAGCCAGGGATGAGATAGCACGAATGCAGTGCAGAGATCCGTCCCCCCACTCACTGAGCCGAGCCAGACATCTCTTTTCACATGCTTGTAGACCCATCTGAAACAATCGCCCGGCAACGGAGCACCAGTCGACCCGATCGCCCGCAGAAATTCCAGATTGGCATCCTTGCCAGGCTCCAATCCCGCTTTTTGGCAAGCAAGCAGAAAGGGCGCGCTCGTGCCGAAATAGGTGATTCGCTCCTTTTCAACTAATCTCCATAAGGCTGATAAATCGGGGTATTTCGGGCTGCCGTCATACAGAACAACCGTAACTCCCAGCGCGAGGCCTGATAGCAGAAAATTCCACATCATCCAACCCGCACTCGTGAACCAGAAAAACTTGTCACCCGGTTGCAAATCCAAATGCAACGACAGCGCCTTTAAGTGTTCCAGAAGAATTCCGCCGTGCCCGTGCACAATGGGCTTCGGCGTACCCGTGGTTCCCGACGAAAACAAAACCCAAAGCGGGTGATCAAATGGCACCGGCTGGAAATGCAGCTCAGGCGGTCTGTCTCCTGCCCCGAACAGGTCCGTCCATGAACATACCGGCGGCGAAGCCGCAGACCCAGCCAGATCCGTGTCCTGGGAAACCATCACCACGTGCCGGAGCGCCGGCAGCCCCGCTGTAATTTCAGCAAGGACCCGTGCTCGTTTATGCGTTTTTCCGCCATACCGGTAGTTGCAGACGGCAATTAGTACCTTCGGCTCAATCTGCTTCAGACGTTCCAACACGCCCTGACTGGAGAGTTCCGGAGGACAATTCGACCAGATTGCACCAAGACTGGCGCTCGCCAGAAATGCAACCAGAGCCTCGAGCCGGTTCGGTAAATATCCAACAACGCGATCACCTAAGCCCACCCCCATTTTCTTCAACCCCGCCGCGACACAACTGACCGCGGTCAACAGTTCCGCGCGGGTCAGCACAGATCTGGGCGGCGACGTCCCGTGTTCCGAACAGAAAAGTATTGCTGTATCTTGATCGGTGATACCCGCTCCTTCCGGACCGAACGGGAGCAAATGCTCGGCGTAATTCAAGGTAGCGCCCGGGAACCAGCGGGTTTCCCCAGGACCCCGACCACGCTCAAGAACGGAAGTCGGCTCGCGATGAAATCGCACGCCAAAAAAAGCCGCGATCGCGCTCCAAAACGCTTCGGATTCTCGAATCGACCAGTCAAAAAGCGCGCCGGCATCCTTCAGTTCGATACCGCGCTCCAGGAAAAGCCAACGCTGGAATCGCTTGAGATTACTCCTGGCAATCCGTTCCGGAGCAGGCTGCCAGAGAGCTTCTGCCGTGCCATAGGTGGTGTCCATTTCTATTTGCGATTCACTGCAAAAATCTCCAAAAGTTAAATGCGTACGACTTTCTTGCGCAATCTCACCCGCTTGACAAATCTGGATGTCGCGCTTTTCTAATCGCTCATCCTCCGATTCC
>Ga0070698_100003932_pt1 | contig 16338 bp, 15 predicted proteins | sample KBSK1502metaG_FD_65477 | JGI IMG/M metagenome (GOLD analysis project Ga0070698, IMG submission 65477) | Corn, switchgrass and miscanthus rhizosphere microbial communities from Kellogg Biological Station, Michigan, USA - KBS K1-50-2 metaG | ecosystem: Host-associated > Plants > Roots >...
AGCCCGCGCGAGATCCGCTCGCAGTGGTGATAGTGCGCGAGCAGCGCGGCGCGCAGCTCGGGCCGACCGCCCGGCCAGCGATTGGTGCCGTCGCTGTGCGCCGGCTGGGGTGCGTCCGGCGGACGCTCGATGCCGTAGTCGAACACCTCCTTCCAGTCGCGGCGGTTCTTGGTGAGCTCGGCGTCGTACCAGCCCCAGGCGTTGTCGCGCGTGCGGCGCAGCGCCTGCTTCTCCGCGCCCGGCAGCTCGAACAGCTGGCGCATCGCGTCTGCGAAGCGCGCAAGCTCGGCGGGCGCGATGCCGTGTCCCACGACGTGGAACACGCCCCACTCCGCGCACGGCGCCGCGATCGTGGCCGCCACGCGTCGGATCGCGCCGGCGTCGCCGCGGTCGAGACCGGAGATGTCGACGATCTCGGGCTGGTCGCTCAAGTCTTCCCTCGCGTCTCCTGGTTCAATGTATCCTGTCCGCCCACTCCCGAGGAGAACCAGCGATGAAGTACCGACTGCTCGGCAACAGCGGCCTGCGCGTCTCCGAGCTCGCGCTCGGCGCGATGACGTTTGGCATGCCCGGCTGGGGCGTGGAGAAGGACGAGAGCCGGCGCGTATTCGACGGCTTCCGCGAGGCGGGCGGCAACTTCATCGACACCGCGAACCTGTACAGCGGCGGGCGCAGCGAGACATTTTTGGGCGAGTTCCTCGCGGAAGATCGCGAGCGGATCGTGCTCGCGACCAAGTACACGGGCGCCACGCGCAGCCGCGACGTGAACGCGGCCGGCAACAGCCGCAAGAACATGATGGACGCGGTGCACGCGAGCCTCTCGCGGCTCCAGACCGACTACATCGACCTGTACTGGGTGCACGCGCGCGACTTCACCACGCCGATCGAAGAGGTGATGCGCGGCCTCGACGATCTGGTGCGCCAGGGGAAGATCCTCTACGCGGGGATCTCCGACACGCCCGCGTGGGAGGTCTCGCGCGCGAACATGCTCGCCGAGCTGCGCGGCTGGACCGCGTTCGTCGGGCTCCAGATCAAGTACAGCCTGCTCGACCGCGCGGTCGAGCGCGAGCTCTTGCCGATGGCGAAGACGCTCGACCTCGCCGTGACGCCCTGGGACACGCTCGGCTCGGGGATCCTCACCGGCAAATACAACCGCGATGCGAGCAGCGAGGGCCGCGCCGTGTTGCGCGGCCGCAACATCAGCGAACGCGACCTCGCGATCGCCGCCGAAGTGATGCAGGTCGCGGAGAAGATCGGCCGCACGCCTGCGCAGGTGGCGCTCAACTGGGTGCGCCAGCAGCCCGGCGTGATCGTGCCGCTGGTCGGCGCGAAGACGCGCGCGCAGCTCGACGACAACCTCGGCTGCCTCGAGTTCGAGCTCGCCGCCGAAGACGTGGCGCGTCTCGACGCGGTGAGCAAGATCGAGCTCGGCTTTCCGCACGAGTTCCTGCAGCAGTTCGCCACGTCGAGCATCGTGAATCACCGCGCCTAGCGCTGCGGGCTCGAGTCCCTTGGCCGATTCCGATCGGGTGCGCGCGGCGTTTCTCGCCGTGCTCGCGCTCGCGCTCTACGCGAACACCTTGGGACACGGCTACGCGCTCGACGACCGGCTCGTGATCACGCACAACGAGTTCGTGCGCGCGGGGCTCTCCGGGCTGCCGCGGATCCTCAGCGAGGATTACCTGCGCGGCTATCTCGCCGAGAAGGCGAATCCGATGGCGGGCGGCCGCTACCGCCCGCTCTCGCTGGTGACGTTCGCGGTCGAGACGGCCGTGTTCGGCCCGGACCACCCGTTCGTCGGGCACCTGATGAACGTCCTGCTCTACGCGGCCTGCTGTGCGCTCTTCTATCGCGTGGCGACCACTCTGCTCGGCGAGCGCGCGCCGCACGGAGGCTGGCTCTCGCTCCCGTTTCTCGCGGCGCTCTTCTTCACCGTCCACCCGCTCCACACCGAGGTGGTGGCGAACATCAAGAGCCGCGACGAGATCCTCGCGCTCTCGTTCGCGCTCGCGAGCGTGCTCTTCGCGCTGCGCGCGGTGGACCGCCGGCAGCGCGCGCCCGCGATCGGCGCGGCGGTGTGCTTCTTCCTGGCGCTGTTCTCGAAGGAGAGCGCGATCACGTTCCTGGCCGTGGTACCGCTCTCGCTCTGGTGCTTCCGCGCGCCCGCGCGCGCTGGCCTCGTCCGCGTGATGCCGGGCATCGCCGCCGCGGCGGTCGCCTACCTGACGCTGCGCGCGATCTTCGTCGCGGGCCCGGCCGCGCCCGGCGGCGACCTGCTCAACGATCCGTTCCTGGGCGCGAGCCGCGCGGACACCTGGGCGACGATCTGCCACGTGCTCGGCCGCTATGCGCAGCTCGTGGTCTGGCCGCACCCGCTCACGAACGACTACGCCCCGTATCAGATCGCGATCCACACCTGGCGCGACGCGGGACCGTGGCTCGGGCTCGGCGTGCAGCTGGGCCTCGCAGCGCTCGCGCTGTCGGGCGCGCGCACGCGCAGCATCCCCGCCTACGCCGCCGCGTTCTATCTGGCGACGCTCTCGATCGGCGCGAACGTCGTGGTGCCGACCGGCACATTCCTGGCCGAGCGCTTCCTGTTCGCGCCCTCCGCGGGCGCGGCGCTCGGATTCGCCTGGGCACTGCGCGCGGGGGTCGATCGCTGGATTCCCGATTCGCCGCGCCGCGCGGTCGTGGCCGCCCTCGCGATCTCCGCCGCCGTGGTGCTCGGCGCGCTCACCGTCCTGCGCAACCCCGCGTGGAAGGACAGCTACACGCTGTTCACCACCGACATCGCCGTATCGAGCGGGAGCGCGCTCGCGAACGCGAACGTCGCCGATGTGATGCTGATCCGCGCCAGTGAAACGAGCGATCCCGGCGAACGCGCCCGGCTCGAAGCAGACGCGGTCGCGCATCTCGACACCGCTCTGCGCATCCACCCGCGCTACGAGCGCGCGCTCGAGATGCTCTCTGTCGCGCGGGGCCGGCGCGGAGACGCCGACGCCTCGCTCGCGGCGTTGGAACGGCTGTTCGCGCTGAACCCGCGCCGCGGGAAGGTGGCGTTCAACGCGGGGACGATGATCCTCGAGCACCATCCCGAGCGCAGCGCCGACGCCGTGCGCTACCTGGAGCGCGCCGTCGATCTCGACCCCGACGACGCGGATGCGCGCGCCAACCTGGGCGTGGCGTACTACCAGACCGGCGACCTCGCGCGCGCGATCGCGTCGTTCGAGCGCGCCGTGGCGCTCGCGCCGGATCGCGCGGATCACCGCGCGAACCTCGAGCAGCTGCGCGCCGAGCGCCGGTGAGGCGAATCCGCTTGCGGCGCCGCGCCCCGACGGCATAGGCTCCCTCTCCATGTCGCTTCCCCCCCGCCAATTCACGCTCGAGTATCCGTACACCCGCACCGTCGGTCCGGTGGTCGGAAAATTCCTCACCGGGCTGCGCGACGGCCGGCTGTTCGGGATCCGCTGCCGCGGCAAGGTGATCTGCCCGCCGGTCGAGTCCGATCCCGAGACCGGCGAGACGCTCGCCCATGACTTCGTGCCGGTGGGACCGGGCGGCGTGGTCGAGAGCTTCACGTGGATCGCCGAGCCCACGCGCAAGCATCCGTTCCAACGCCCGTTCGCGTTCGCGCTGATCCGGCTCGACGGCGCCGACACGCCGATCGTGCACGCGGTGAGCGCCGACGGGCCGGAGGCGATGGCGAAGGGCCTGCGCGTGCGCGCGCAGTACCGCGATGAGCGCAAGAGCGCGATCACCGACGTCTACTTCGTCCCCGAGGCCGGCTCGCGCGATTCGTTCGTGCCCACCGGCGAGGGCGAGGTGCAGATCACCGATCACCTGATCTCGCTCGTCTACGAGGAGCCGCTTACCGCGTCGCGCGAGCGCTATGCGAAGGGCCTGCTCGCGGGGAAGTTCATCGGTCAGAAGAGCCCGGTGAGCGGCAAGGTGTTCGTGCCCAGCTCGGGCTACGACCCGCTCGAACGCTGCCTGATGACGGAGCAGGACGACGTCGAGCTGCCCACGACCGGAACCGTGGTGGGCTTCACCGTGATCACGCCGGTGCAGTACTACGGGCAGAAGGAGACCGAGCCGTACATCCGCGCGTCGGTGTTGCTCGACGGCGCCGACACGCCGCTCGGCCAGCAGGACATCCGCGACATCCCGGTCGGAGAGTTCCGCGTCGGCCTGCGCGTGCGCGCCGAGTTCCGGCCGCCCGCGCAGCGCAACGTCGACGAGCTCTCCAACCGCTGGGCCGGCACCGGCAGCTGCATCGCGCGCTGGGTGCCGACCGGCGAGCCCGACGTGCCGCTCGAACAGCTGAAGGGTGGGTTGTTCTGATGGAAGACATCGCAATCGTCGCGTTCGCACAGACGAAGTCCTACCGCCGCTTCCCCGAGAGCGAGCCCGCGCTGCTGATGGGGCTCGTGAACCAGGTGCTCTCCGAGACCGGGCTCGAGCGCCGCGAGATCGACTTCACGATCGCGGGCAGCTGCGACTATCTCTCGGGCATGCCGTTCGCGTTCATCAGCAACGTGGACGCGTTCGGCGCCTGGCCGCCGGTGTACGAATCGCACGTGGAGATGGACGGCGCGTGGGCGCTGTTCGAGGGCTTCGTGCGCCTGCAGATCGGCGACATCGACACGTGTCTGGTCGCGGGCTCGGGCAAGTCGTCGCCGGGCCGGCCGCGCGAGATCTTCCCGCTCCAGGGCGATCCCTATTACCACGCGCCGCTCGGCCTCGATCCCGTGTCGATGGCGGGTCTCCAGGCGCAGCGCCTGCTCGATGCGGGCAAGGCGACCGAGCGCGACTTCGCCGAAGTGGTGTCGCGCAGCCGGCGCGACGGGCTCGCGAACCCGTATGCGCAGGTCGCGGCGGACGTCTCGCCCGACGAGCTCCTGAAGGCGCCGTATTATGCGTCGCCGCTGCGCAAGCACGACCTGCCGCCGATCTCCGACGGCGCCGCGATCGTGCTGCTCGCGCGCGGCGACCGGGCTCGCGCGCTCTCGCGCACGCCGGTCTGGATCCGCGGCATCGATCACCGGATCGAGAGCCATCACCCGGGGCTGCGCGATCTCACCGATCTGCCCGGGCTGCGCACGTCGGCGAAGAAGCTCGCGATCCACTCGGCGCCGATCGACGTCGCCGAGCTGTGCGTGCGCTACAGCCCCGAAGAGGTCGTGATCCGCGACGCGCTCGGGCTCGGCCGCGACACGCGCGTGAACCCGTCGGGCGGGCCGCTGTGCGGGCACCCGGTGATGGCGACCGGCCTCACGCGCGTGGTGGAAGCCGCGCGGCGGATCGCGTCGGGCGAGGCGCGCCGCGCGATCGCCCACGCCGCGAGCGGCGCGGCGCTGCAACAGAACCTCTTGTGCGTGCTGGAAGGAGGGGCGTGATGGAGCGCTGCGCGGTCGTCGGGATCGGCCAGAGCAAGTACAGCAAGCGCAGCGCGGAGCACTCGATCGACGGGCTGGTGCGCGTCGCGGCGCTGCGCGCGCTCGAGGATGCGGAGCTGACCTTCAAGGACATCGACGCGATCGTGATCGGCAAGGCGCCCGACGCGCTCGAGGGCGTGATCATGCCCGAGCTGTCGCTCGCCGACGCGCTCGGCGCGGTCGGCAAGCCGATCCACCGCGTGCACACGGCGGGCTCGGTCGGTGCGTCGACCGCGATCTCGGCGTGCACGCTCGTCGAGAGCGGCATGTACGAGCGCGTGCTCACCGTCTGCTACGAGAAGCAGAGCGACGGCAACGCGACCTGGGCGCTCGGCGGCGGGCGCAGCGGCAGCCAGGGCGCGGGCGGATCGTTCGCGCCGTGGATCCGCCAGTACATCGCGAATAGCGGTGCGCCCGAGCACATCGGCTGGAAGGTGGCGGTGAAGGACCGCAAGAACGCGCTCCGGAACCCCTACGCGCACCTGCACCTGCCCGACATCAGCATCGAGAAGGTGAAAGAGAGCCCGATGCTCTGGGACCCGCTGCACTTCCTCGAGTCGTGTCCGTCGTCCGACGGCGCGGCGGCGATGGTGCTCACGAACTCCGCGGGCGCCAGACGCGCGCCGCGGCCGCCGGCCTGGGTGATCGCGCACGCCAAGCGCACCGAGACGATCCAGTTCCCGGGCCGCGACACGGTGAAGCCGCAGGCGGGCGTCGAGTGCGCGAAGGCGCTCTACAAGAAGGCCGGCATCACCGACCCGCGCAAGCAGATCGACTGCGCCGAGCTGTACGTGCCGTTCTCCTGGTACGAGCCGATGTGGCTCGAGGGGCACCTGCTCTGCGAGGAGGGCGAGGGCTGGAAGCTCACCGACTCGGGCGCCACCGAGCTCGGCGGCGACTTCCCGGTCAACATGTCGGGCGGCGTGCTCTCGTCGAACCCGATCGGCGCGTCCGGCATGATCCGCTGCCTCGAAGCGGCGAGCCAGGTGCGCGGTACCGCGGGCGATTATCAGGTCGAGGGCGCGCGCATAGCACTCGGCCATGCCTACGGCGGCGGCGCGAACTACTTCGCGATGTGGATCGTCAGCTCGGAGCCGGCACCGACGTTCTAGTCCGCGCTCGCCGGAACGGGCGGCTGCCAGCGGATCTGCACCTGGCGCTTGCCCCACGCGCGCGCGGCGCGCACGTCCCTGCCCATGTGGATGTCGATGCGCCGGCTCCAGCGGCTCGGCAGGCGATCCATCACGGTGTAGAGGCCGGGCAGACCTTCGATCTCGACCTGCATGCCGCGCGTGAGGCCGAGCTCGAGCAGGTCGTGCGAGACGGCGATCGTCTTCGTGCCGGGCTCGAGCCGATCGCCCCACGCGCCGTGCTTCCCGCCGCCCACGCCCTGCGAGGGCAGCGAGTTGTAGGCCGTGGCCGTGACGGCGAGCTGCTGGTGCGTGGGCGGGGCGGGCTCGGGTCCGGGAACTGCGGCGGCGGGCGGGTGCGCTTCTCGTGCCGGAGGGCGCGGAGCCTCCGGCGGCGGCGCCGGACTGCGGCAGGCGAGCGCGAGCGCCACGCAGGCGAGCGCGAGTCGTGCGCGCTGCCTCATCGCGCGCGGCGCTCCGCGCGTTCGAGCACGCGCTCGATGTCGTCGATCACGGCGTCGAGTCCGGCGATCCGGATCTCGCTCTGCCGCGCGCGCGCGATCGCGTCGTGGCCCTCTGCATAGCGCCCGCGCGCAGTGAAGGCGATCGCGAGGTTGGCGAGCACGCGCGGATCTCCGGGCAGCGCCCGCTCCTCGGCCTGCCACAACACGAGATCGTCGCGCCACTCGAGCGCTCGGCGGTGGCTGCGGATCCCGCCCGCGGTGGCGAGCGCTGCGACGAGCGCGGACGCGATCAGAGCCCGCCTGGGCGCGTGCGCTTCCCAGCGCCGCAGCGCCTCGCGGCCGCCGCTGGCCACGAAGAGCAGGAAGCCGAGCGACGGCGCGAACAGCAGGCGCTCGCCGAACTTCACGCCGACGGGGAGCACCTGTGACACGGGAAGCAGGAAGACGAGGAAGATCGCGAGCGCGCACAGCTCGATCCGCTGCGCTTCGCCCTGCACCGGCGTGCGAAGTGCCTGCCCGAACCGCGAGAGGAAGATGCGCAGGGTGATTCCGAGCAGTAGCCATCCGAGGAGCACCGGCACGAGCGCCTCGCGCCCGAGGAAGAATCGCTCCCAGTAGAAGTCGACGCGCGAGACGACCGGCCAGGCCAGGGCACGCAGGTCGAGGAAGTACGCCACGCCGACGGCGGTGATCCGACTCGACCAGCCTCCCGCCGCGCTCGGCGGAAGGAAGACGGGCAGCGCGTGCAGGCGCGCCGCGAGGTAGGCGATCGCCACGGCACCGTGCGGCGCGAGGAAGGCTGCGCATCGCCGCGCCCATCTGGAGATGTCCTCGGTGTCGCGTCGCCCGTACACGAGAAAGTGGACGGCTAACAGCGCGGGCAGCACCGCGCCGGTCTCCTTGGCCAGGGTCGAGAGTGCGTAGGCGAGCGCCGATCCGGCGAGCCAGGGCAGCGCCGGGCGAAGACCCGACCCCTCTTCCGCGCGCGCGGCGTGGGTCGCACGCTGGAATAGCACCAGCGACGCGAGCGCGAAGGCCAGCGACAGGACCTCGCTGCGGCCCGTGACGCTGTCGACCGCCTCGCAGTGCACCGGGTGGGCGGCGAAACCCAGCGCCACCGCGAGCGCGAACGGGAGCGAGCGGTCGTATCCGATGACGAGCGCGAAGACCAGCCACACGACGAGCACGAACAGCGCGACGTTCGTCTCGTGATAGCCGCGCGCATCGTCGCGCCAGCGCGAGTAGTCGATCGCGTAGGTCAGGTTCGTGAGCGGTCGGTAGAGCCCTTTTTCCGGCAGCTGGGGCGGGAACGGGCGCGCGAACGCCGACAGCGCCGCCGCGATGCTGCGGACGCTCTGATTGATCACGACGTAGTCGTAGTCGTCGAGGCTGAAATCCGCGCGCTCGGCGGGCGCATGGACCGCGACGGCGAAGGCCGCGAGCAACGCCAGACATCCCGCGCTCTGGACGGCGCGCCGCCACCGCGCGCGACTCACCGGCGCCGTCTCACGAATTCGATCATCGTGGTCCACGCGGGGGGCGGACCGCAGAATAGTTCGGTTCGGATGCGTCCGCAGCGCGGCCGCCCCATGCTCTGCACGGCATGCCCGGAGATGACGATTCGCCGTTCGGTGACGAGCCGTTCGAGATCCCGAACGGCGACTCGCTCGATCTGCACTACTTCCCACCCCAGGACGTCGGCGAGCTCGTCGACGCCTATCTCGAGGCGGCCGTGGGGCGCGGCCTGCGCGAGGTGCGCATCATCCACGGGCGCGGGCGCGGCGTGCAGCGCCACCGCGTGCACGTGCACCTCGCGCGCAGTCCCCACGTCGCGCACTTCGAGGAGGCGCCCGCCGACCGCGGAGGCTGGGGCGCGACGCTCGTGTGGCTGCGGAAGCCGTAGCTACGCGATCGCTCCGAGGCCGGCGAGCCGCTTCGCCACGCGCGCGAGCTCGTCGGCGGTGAGCGGCAGGTGCGGGTCGCGCACGTGCGGCGCGCCGTGGCCGAGCGCGGCCATTGCCGCCTTCACGTAGCGCACCGACATCCCGGGCACGTCCGCCATCCCGGTCATCAGCGCCATGATCTTCGCGTACGCCGCCTGCGCGGCGGCATGGTCTCCCGCGCGCGTGTGATCGATCAGCGACTGGCACAGGCTCGGCGCGTAGTTCGCCTCGGTGGAGAGGAAGCCGTTCGCGCCCAGCGCGAGGGCGCTCTGCGCATGCATCGGCCCGCCCACGTGCACCTCGGCCCGACCTTCGAGCGCCGCGAGCACGCGCACGTGGTAGGGGAGGTCGGGGCTCGTGACGTTGAAGCCGATCACGTGCTCGTAGTCTTCGGCGAGCGCGCGCATGAGCTCGGGCTCGAGCGTGTAGCCGAGGAAGTGGTGGCTCGACACGACGCACGGCAGGCGGGCCGCATCGAGCACGGTGCGGAAATAGCGCTCGATCGTGGGGGGTGTCGGCCGCCCGCCATGTCCCATGTCGAGCGAGTAGATCTGCACCGCGTCGACGCCGCACGCGGCCGCGAGTGCTGTGTGCTCGACCATGTCGCGCGCGGAGCGCGGCTCGACACCCATCGCGCGCACCGGGACGCGGCCGCGCAGCTCCGCGACCGCGATCTCGAGGCAGCGCCGCACCTCGTCGCGCGACAGCGCATAGCCCTCGCCCGGCGAGGAGCCCGCCACGTAGACGCCCACGCCCGCGGCGGAGAGGCGCGCGAAGTGCGCGCGCAGCGCGCGCTCGTCGAGCGACCCGTCCGCCGCGAACGGCGTGATACTGCAGCAGAACGTGCTGAGCGCGCGCGGCTTCATGCCGCGGCGATGCCGTAGAGCGCGGCGGCGTTGTCGAACAGGATCAGGCGCCGCTCGGCGTCGGGGACGCCCGCGAAATCGCTCTCGATCGCCTTCGCGTAGTCGGGGTAGTCGCAGGTCGCGTGCGGGAAGTCGCTCGACCACAGGATCCGGTCGGCGCCGACCACGTCGCGATTCTTGATCCCGAACGCGTCCTTCACGATCCCGTAGTGGAAGTTGCGGCGGAAGTAGGCGCTCGGCACGAGCTCGAGCTTCACCTTCTGCGCGGGGTTCTGGCGCGCATAGCGGTCGTCGAGCTGCTCGACGAAGTAGCCGACCCAGCCCACGTCGACTTCGTCGAGCACGATCTGGAGCCGCGGGAAGCGATCGAGCACGCCGTGGTAGATCAGCTCGGCCGTGCGCACGGGCGGATCGTAGAAGCGGAACGCGCCCGTGAACGCGCCCGCGAACGAGTGGGCGAGCGCGGGCGTTCCCGCCGGCGAGCCGGACAGGCCGACGTGCAGGTGCAGCGGGATGCCCGCCTCCTCGCAGCGCGCGAACAGCGCGTCGTCTTCCTTCGCGAGGACCACCCCGCCGTGCGGGTATTGCGAGAGCAACACCCCGCGCAGGCCCGGCAGGCGCTGCGTGCGCGCCAGCTCCGCGAGCGCGGGATCGAGCCCGACGCCGGGAAGCATCGGCACGCCGACCAGGCGCGCCGGATCGTGCGAGCAGAACTCGGAGAGCCAGTCGTTGTACGCGCGCACGCAGGCGAGCTGGAGCTCGGCGTCGCGGTTCTGCATCACGGCGTTCTGCAGGCGCGGCGACGGGAACAGCACCTCTGCCGCGACACCCGAGAGGTCGCATTCGCGCAGGCGCTCCTTGGGATCGTAGGCGCCGCGGCGGACATCCTCCCAGAACACCCAGAGCTTGTACTCCGAGGGCGGCAGGCCGCCGCATTGCACCAGCCCGAACGGGAACGGGTCCGGAACACCCTCCACCACCCAGGCGTCGCCCTTCTCCAGCCGCACCATGTGGGGCGCGCGCTCGCGCAGGTGCTCCGGCACGCGCGCGGTCCAGACGTCGGGCGGCTCGACGACGTGGGAATCGGCGGAGATCAGGCGGTCGATCGACATGGTGCCTCCGTGGCGGGCCATAGTACCGTGCGCGGTGATGTACCGGCGCGAACGCTTCTTCATCGATGGTGCTTGGCAGCCTCCGGCGAGCGGGGAGCTCCTGCCGGTGGTCTCGCCGGCCAGCGAGGAGGAGGTCGGCGCGGTGCCGCGCGCGAGCGAGCCCGACGTGATCGGCGCCGTGGCCGCCGCGAAGCGCGCGTACGAGTCCGGGCCGTGGCCGCGCATGCAGCCCGCCGAGCGCGCGGAGGTGTTGCTCGCGATCGCGGCGCATCTCGCAGCGCGCAAGCGCGAGCTCGCGGATCTCTCGGTCGACGAGTTCGGCGTGCCGGTGTCGTTCGCGCGGCAGCGCGAGAACGGGCCGATCGCGATCTTCGAATACTACGCGCGCCTCGCGCGCGAGTTCCCGTTCTCCGAGCGCCGCGCGAGCGGATCCGGACAGGCGCTCGTGCTGCGCGAGCCGGTCGGCGTCGTCGCGGCGATCGTGCCGTTCAACGGACCGCTGATGTCGGCGGCGGCGAAGATCGCGCCGAGCCTCGCCGCGGGCTGCCCGATCGTGTTCAAGCCGGCGCCCGAGACGCCGCTCGATGCCTTCGCGATCGCCGATGCGGCCGAGGCGGTCGGGCTGCCACCCGGCGTGCTCAACATCCTGCCCGCCGATCGCGACGTCGCCGAGCGGATCGTCGCGCATCCCGACGTCGATCGCGTGGTGTTCACGGGCAGCACCCAGGGCGGCCGGCGCGTTGCCGAGCTGTGCGCGCAGAGCTTCAAGCGCGTGACGCTCGAGCTCGGCGGCAAGGCCGCCGCGATCCTGCTCGAGGACGCGCCGCTCGAGCGCTCGCTCGCGGCGATCCTGCCACTCTCGTTCTTCAACAGCGGCCAGGCGTGCATCGCGCTGTCCCGTATCCTGGTCCCGCGGGCGCGTTGTGAAGAGGTGGTCGAGGCGGTCGTCGCTGCGGCGCGCGCGCTCGTGGTCGGCGATCCGTGGGACGAGAAGACCCGACAGGGCCCGTTGATCTCGGCGCGTCAACGCGAGCGCGTGCTCGCGCTGATCGCGGCGGGCCGCGCCGAGGGGGCGGTGCTCGCATCGGGCGGAGCCGCGCCGCGCGGGCTGCCGCGCGGCCACTACGTGGAGCCGACCGTGTTTCGCGACGTCGGCGCAAAGATGCGGATCGCGCGCGAGGAGGCGTTCGGCCCGGTCGTCTGCGTGATCCCCTACCGCGACGAGGACGAGGCGGTGGCGATCGCCAACGACTCGCCCTACGGCCTCTCGGGCGCCGTGTTCAGCGACGATGTGGCGCGCGGGGTGGCGATCGGGCAGCGCATCCGCGTCGGCACGTTGGGCGTGAACGGTTATGCGCTCGACCCGTCGCTGCCGTTCGGCGGGCGCAAGCAGTCCGGCCTCGGCCGCGAGTTCGGCATCGAGGGCCTCGCCGAGTACACCGAGCTCAAGGCGATCGCGCTGCCGCCCGGCGCCGAGGTGCCGGCGTGAAGGCGGCCGTGCTGCGCGATCGGCTCGCGGTGGAGGAGATCGACGACCCGGCGCCGCGCGCGGGCGAGGTGAAGCTGCGCATGGTCGCTACGGGCGTGTGCGGCACCGACCTGTCGGTCGCGCGCGGTCACCTGCCGTTCCCGCGCCCGATCGTGCTCGGTCACGAGGGCGCGGGCATCGTGGTGGAGACGGGCGACGGCGTGCGCGAGCTCGCGATCGGCGATCCCGTGGTGTGCACGATCGTGCCCTCGTGCGGCAGGTGCCAGGCGTGCCTCTCGGGCGACGCCGCATTATGTGAAGAGACGACGATCGGAACCGGGCGCATGCTCGACGGCACCACGCGCCTCTCCCGGCGCGGCGAGCCGATCCACACGCTCGCCTATCAGTCGACGTTTGCCGAGTACGCGATCGTGCCCGAGCGTGTCGCCGTGCGCGTGCGCAAGGACGCGCCGCTCGAGCGCCTGTGCGGGCTCGCCTGCGGCGTCTCGACGGGCCTCGGCGCCGCGCTGCTGCGCGCGGAGGTCGAGGCGGGCAGCTCCGCGCTCGTGATCGGCGCGGGCGGCGTCGGGCTCTCGACGCTCCTGGGCGCGCGCCTGCGCGGAGCCGCGCTGCGCATCGCGGTCGACGTCGTGCCGCGCAAGCTCGAGAAGGCGCTCGCCAGCGGAATCGCGACGCACGCGATCGATTCGTCGCGCGAGCCGCTCGTCGAGGCGGTGCGCGCACTCACGCACGGACGCGGCGCCGACGCCGCGTTCGACGCGGTCGGCGCGCCGGGGACGCTCGAGCTCGCGCTCGAGGCGACCCGGCCAGGCGGCACGTGCGTGGTGATCGGCCACGCGCACGGCGTGGTGACGGCCACGATCGACACGACGCGCCTGCTGCGCCAGCGCTGGCTGACCGGCACGTTCGGCGGATCGATCGTCGCCAAGCGCCACATCCCCGAGTTCGTCGAGCTCTACCTCGCGGGCCTGCTCGACCTGGACGCGCTGATGGACGCCGAGTACGCGCTCGGCGACATCGCCAGCGCGTTCGCCGACCTCGAGGCCGGCCGGGTCACGCGGCCGGTGATCCGCTTCTAGATCGGCTTCCAGTGCACGACCCACGCGGCGCGCGGATCGCCCGGTTGCGCGACGTCCGGCTCCGGGTCGGCGTCGGGAGCGGGAAAGATCGGGGTGGGACGGCCGAGTGGCGGAAGGCCGCTCGCGCGGCCGCGCCAGAGGTCTTCGAGCGCCTCGCCGGACGCCTCGCTCTCGCCGAGCCAGAAGAAGCGATCGCCGCTCGCGTACAGGAACTGCGCGGCATAACGCGCTGCGAGCGCGCTCGCATCGGGCATCGCGGCGCGCGCCCACGCGCCGGGACTGTGTCCGCGTGCGGGAGCGCTCCAGTCGTTCTGGGCCGTCGTGAGGGCCTCCACGCGCGTTTCCGGTGAAGCTCCGCTCTCGCGTGCGAACCCGAACTGGTGGAACACCACCTCCTGCACCGGCCAGATGCGGCCCTGCTCGCGCAGCGCGAGCGCGCCCTTGCGCACGCGCTCGAGCGCGCTCGCGAGATCGGGATGCTCGGCCTCCCACAGCGTCAGGTAGCGCGCGCGGCACTCGGACTGCGCCTCGTAGCGGTACGAGCGTTCGAAGTGGCCGATCGCGAGCGTGTCGGGCCGGTGGACGTCTTCGTAGTACTCGCGGAAGCGCTCGGGCGAGACGCCCGGCGCCGGGTTGCTCCAGACCGCGTAGAGGCAGCGCGAGCGTCGTCCGTACACACCCCGATCGTCCCACTGCGCGGGGGCGATTGACAAGAGGCCGCGATCCCGCGGAAGCTTGCCCTCATGACATCGCGACACGACGTCGAGTTCCGCAGCGAGGGGATCCGGGTGCGCGGCCATCTCTATCTGCCCGAGGGCAAGGGGCCGCATCCTGCGCTCGCGATGGCGGGCGGCTGGTGTTACGTGAAGGAGCTCGTGCTGCCCGAGTACGCGCGCGTGCTCGCCGACGCGGGCATCGCCGTGCTCGCGTTCGACTACCGCAACTTCGGCGAGAGCGATGGCGAGCCGCGCCAGCACATCGATCCGTGGGCGCAGATCGAGGACTACAAGAACGCGCTCTCCTATCTCGAGACGCGCGAGGAGATCGACCGCCACCGGCTCGGGGTCTGGGGGATCTCGTACAGCGGCGGTCACGTGCTGATCGTGGCCGCGACCGATCCGCGCGTGAAGTGCGTCGTCTCGAACATCCCGGTCGTCGACGGCCGCCGCACGATGCAGCAGGTACACGGCGCGCTCGCGTTCCGACAGCTCGAGGCCGCGATCCTCGAGGACCGCCGCAAGCGGTTGGCGAGCAACGAGCACGGCTATCTGCCGATGTCGAGCGCCGACCCGGCCCACGAGCTGTCGACCTGGCCGTTCCCGGAGGTGAAGAGCGCGTTCGCGGAGCTCCAGCGCACGGTCGCGCCGAACCACGAGCACCGCAACACGATCGCCTCCGTCGAGCTGCTGATGAGCTACGACGTGACGCCGTTCCTGGGCCGGATCCTGCTCCCGCCCGTGCTGCTCACCGTTGCGGAGGGCGACGACATCACGCTGTGGCAGGAGGAGATCCGCGTGTTCAACCAGGTCGCGACGCCGAACAAGCGGCTCTACCTGTGTCGCGACACCACGCACATGACGCTGTACAGCAATCTGTCGCGCCTCGAGCAGCTCGCGCGCGAGGGCCGCGCCTGGGCGGTGCAGCATCTCGTCGAGGGGGTCGCTTGACATGGGCCGCGTCGACGGAAAGGTGGTGTTGATTTCGGGTGCCGCGCGCGGCCAGGGCGAGGCCGAGGCGCGGCTCCTCGCGCGCGAGGGAGCGCGCGTCGTGCTCGGCGATCTGCTCGACGAGCCGGGTGCGAAGCTCGCCGCCGAGCTGGGCGCGAACGCGCTGTACCACCGGCTCGACGTCCGGCGCCCCGAGGACTGGCAGCGCGCAGTGGCAGCCGCCGAGCAGCGCTTCGGGCGCCTCGACGGGCTGGTCAACAACGCCGGGATCTCGCGCTCCGGCGCGATCGAGGCGATGCCGCTCGAGTCCTACCTGGAGGTGATCTCGGTCAACCAGGTCGGCTGCTTCCTCGGCATGCAGGCCGCGATTCCGGCGCTGCGGCGCGCCGGCGGCGGCTCGATCGTCAACATCTCGTCGACTGCCGGTTTGCAGGGCGTCGCCGGCATGTCCGCCTACTGCGCGAGCAAGTTCGCGATCCGCGGTATGACGAAGGTCGCCGCGCTCGAGCTCGGCCACGACCAGATCCGCGTGAACTCCGTTCACCCCGGCACGATCGACACGCCGATGGTCTGGGGGCCCGAGTTCGAGAGCGTCGACAAGGCCGCGTACTTCGCCAAGCAGCCGATTCCGCGGATCGGCACGCCCGACGAGGTGGCGAGCCTGGTGCTGTTCCTGATCTCCGACGAGAGCAGCTTCGCGACCGGCAGCGAGTTCGTCGTCGACGGCGGCGTCACCGCCGGCGCGCGCCACGAGGGGTTGTAGCGCGCGCCGGGCGGTTCACGGCTGCGGCAGACCGTTGCAGCGTGCGTCGAAGTTGCAGTCGGTGAGCTGGGTGACGGTCGGCTCGTCCGCCTCGGGGTCGAACTCCACCTCGAGAATCACGCCGATTCCGCGCGCGTAGTATTTGCGCGCGAAGATCCCCGGCTCGAGCATCGAGAAGTTCTTCGTCACCACGCAATCGCCCGCGCACATGCGCTCTGCGAGCGTCTTCGGCACCGCCTGATCGAGCGTCGCGTCCTTTCCGTACGAATAGTCCGTCGACAGGACCACCGTCGCGTCCTCGGCGTTGGCCAGCGAGAACTCCTCCAGGTACACGTCGCCCACGTGCGGAGAGGCGAGGAAGATGATCCCAGGCTTGTCGCCGTCGCGCCC
>Ga0070698_100003933_pt1 | contig 16336 bp, 15 predicted proteins | sample KBSK1502metaG_FD_65477 | JGI IMG/M metagenome (GOLD analysis project Ga0070698, IMG submission 65477) | Corn, switchgrass and miscanthus rhizosphere microbial communities from Kellogg Biological Station, Michigan, USA - KBS K1-50-2 metaG | ecosystem: Host-associated > Plants > Roots >...
AACAGATCAACAAGCTTGCGATCGCACAGAACGAAGCGAATTTCACCGGCGACGGCGAGAACCTGCTGCGCGACCGCCTGCTTGCCGACGACATCCTGTGGCTGAGCCCGACCGGGCACGTACAAACCAAGGCCGAGTACCTGGCCGCTGTTCGATCGACGTTTGAAAAGAACCCGAACCGGAAGGCCAGCGGCACCATCAACAAGCACGACGACTTCATCGTGAGGCGCTTTGGAGACATCGTCATTCAACTCGGGCGCAGCACGACGATCAATCCGGATCTGTCGCCCGGACCTCAGCGAAGATACATGAATGTCTTTCTCAACCGGCGGGGTCAGTGGTGGCTGATCGCTCACGCGCCGACCCCGATCGTGTCCTGACTCTGAGGAAGCTAAACGGCGCCCAGCGGCTGTTCGTAGGCCGCTGGCTGCCCGATCAGAGCTGGCCGCGTCAATCGACGGCGAAGCAATAAAACAATCCGTCGCCGCCCGTGCTTTGCAGGTCCTGCTGACTGCACCCGCGCGACGGGTGCACTGAATTCCACGAGTTCACGCCCTGTCCCAGGCCCTTCCGGTCGTGATGGCCGACCTGAGCGCGGCCCGTCCCACTCGACGTCCAGTTGCGGCATGTCAAATCCTCATTGCCCTGAAACGCGGTGCCGTCGGGTTGCGAACCGGTGAGGATGTCGTGCCTGTTCGGCGTGTCGCCCACGCCGTTGATCGGATCGAGCCGTTCGGTGACGGCGGTCTCTTTGCTGATCGGGCTTTCACCGCCATGAAGTTGTGCGAGGTTTGCCGCGATGAGTGTTCCCTCAGCGTTGTACCACGGGCCTGCTCCGATCCGGTCCCGCGCGTTCACCGCTGGCGCAGTCGGAGTCGCCATGGCGCTGAGATAGGCGCGCCACGTGTGGTCCCCGGCCCCCTCAGCTTTCGCGAGAGCCTGGCAGTGCGCGTCAGCTCCAGCCAGGCCGCCAAGGTCGCCACCCTTCCCGCTTCCCCTGCTCGTGACGAAGAACTTCATCACGGATTTGGCGCCGCCCATCGGAAGAGACTGAGGAACACTCTGCGGATTCGCCGGCGGCGCCTTTTCTGTGCGCGTCTGTGCCTCGTTGGTCTGGCTGCACGCAGCGAGAAGCAGGACCGCGCCAATGAGGGCGCACAGCCCACCAATGCCCGCCACTCTTCCGATCCATGTCATCTCTGTACCCCGTTGATCATCGGCAGAAGAACTCTTTGGAGCATCGTTTTCCGCATTTGTTCCGCGCCGGTGAATTGGTGGCCGACTATCAGGGATACGCCATCTGCCTGTCAAGAGTGCCCTGAACGGACCGATGAACGGCTGATCGTGGCAAGGCCAGGGAGGGAAAGGTCATGAAAAGATTTGGCCGCAGCCGGCGTTCGTCGGTGTAGGATTGGCCCGTTCCGGACGGCCACGTGGAAATCCTGATTATGAGGAGGATGAGGAAATGGAATACATCATCGGCAAGCTGCTCGAGGACTTCGAGCACGGAAAGATGACCCGCCGGCAACTCATTAAGACTCTGGCGCTCACGACGGCGGCGGCGTCCACGGCGAGCACTTTGGAAGCGGCCGCGCCGAAAGCGACCTACATCAACCACGTTTCCATGCAGGTCGCCGACTACACCAAGACGCGTGATTTCTATTCAGGTCTGTTCGGGATGAAGGTCACGGACGACAACGGCAAGACACAGTGCCGTCTGGAATTTGGGCCCAACATCCTCATTGCCCGCACCGCCAGCAGCCGGCCTGGTGGCAAGCCGGGAGTCGATCACATCGCGTACACGCTCGAAAATTGGGACACCGATAATAAGAGTGTCAGGCCAGCCATGGAAGCCGAGCTGAAACGTCGCGGGTTGAAGGGGACCTCGAACGAAGGCGGTTTCCACGTCACCGATCCGGACGGCATCGGGGTACAGATGGGCGGGAAAAAGCAGTAGAGGAACAGCGGCAGAAGCTTGGGGGCAGTGGGGCCGCATCTGACTTGCGACCCCGCTGTTACCCCTACGGCCGAGTGACTTCGGTCGCGGTCCTATTTCTTCCCAGCGGCCGCCTTCTCAGCGTTGTCCGCCGGGACGTCGCCGCCCGAGGAGCCGGTGAAGAAGTTCCTGCCATCCGCGGTCGTCACCGACCTGCCGTTCGCGGTGTTCGAACCATCCTTGGCCCGGTAACCCTGGACGGTCACTTCGACTCCCGCCGGGAAATCGGTCTTTCGCAGCCCTCGTCTCAACAACGCATTGGGGCCGCCAGTCTCGATCGCCCACTTCTCGACCTTCCCGTCCGGACTTTTGACGTCGATATGAATCCATCCGTGCGGGTTCACCCACTCCATCTTGGTCAGGGTGCCCTTCAAGGTGATCGGTTTATTGGCGTCGAATTCCGCCGAGAACGAGTGATGGGCAAGCACTGGCGTCGCGGCAGCCAGGAACATGCCGACACCTAACACGGACAAGCTTGCTCTCATCTGAATACCTCCGGTTTAAACGTACCGACGCTTATTAAGATACCAACAAACGCTAAATCACGCCAGACGCTGGCGTCAAGACGGCCCCACGAGGCCAAGGATGTACAGGGAAAGTGCGAAAAGGTCAAGAGATCATCGTATACTGCCCGGACCCGGCAGGAGCGGCTCGGGCGGGCTCGAAACCGCACGGAGCCGGGTGACACGGCGGACCCCAAAGTGGTCGAGAGAGAATTGTGGAAGGTTTCACATGAGAAATCGCTTGCGCGGTTCAACGATGGCTCTGGTGGCGACGTGGGCGGTCTGGTCGCTGGTGTCGATCCCCGCGGCCGGTCAAGAGGGCGCCAAGGCAGGGCCGACCAACTACGGCGGGTGCCCGACCGAGAATCTGGCATTTCACCGGTGCGCCCTCGAAAAAGCGAAGAGCTTCAATCCGCCACGTACGCCTGACGGCAAGCCCGATATACAGGGATACTGGCGCGGCCGCGAGGCCAAGGGCAATTACTCCGTCGAGGCCGTCACCGCCGATGAACCGCTCACGCGCAGCCCCATCATGCCGTGGATGGTCACGGACGGTATGCTCGTGGATCCTCCAGACAGAAGGCTTCCTTATCAGCCGTGGGCAGCCGCGATCGGCAGAAAAGGGGAGAACTTCAAGAAGTACATCGACCCGCGCACGGCTTGTGGTTCGGGCGGCGTGCCCCGCGTGCTGTCCGACCTCAGCCTGATCCTCCAGCCTCAGGGTGAAAATTCCGTGACGTTCCTCTTCGAGGATCAAAGCGTCTATCGCATCGTCCCGACGGACGGGCGTCCGCACATCGGAAAGAACATCAAGCTGACGAACGGGGATTCGGTTGGCCGCTGGGAGGGAAACACTCTCGTCATCGACGTGACCAATCTCAACGGCTACAATTTTCTCGACGACTCCGGGAATTTCTATACGGATGCCACGCACCTGACCGAACGCCTGACGATGATCGATCCGAACACGATCCACGTCGAAGCGACAATCGACGACCCGAAGGCCTACACGAAACCATGGAAGTTGGCGTGGCCCATGGTACGGGAGACCAACCCCGCGTTTGAGTTCCTGGAAGAGGCCTGCAGGGAAGGAGAACATGACGTGCCCAGGTTTCGCAAGGCTGGCATGAGATTCTACCGCGGGAACAACCTGCCGTCTTTACGTCCTCGCTGACAGGTTTCAAGTCTCAAGTTTCAATTCTCAAGTCTTGAATGAGACTTGAGGGTTGAGCCTTGAGACTTTTTTCGTTACCTCTTCTTCTCGTCCTCTTGTCTCTCGGACTCCTCGTCGATCAGACCACCGGCCTCGTACTCCAGGATGCGCACGTTGGGTTCCTTCCTGCGGTAGAGCGGCATGCTCATCTTCCACGGCTTCGTAAACACCTGCGGGTCTTCGACCATGACCTCGTAGTTGATGTGGTCCGGCCCGGCGAGCGTCAACCGTTCGACCAGGTGCAGGGCATCGCTATGGAAATTGCCGGCATGGTCGAACCATGTCTCGTCGTTGAAGTGAATGACGTCGACGACCAGCGTGTCTCCCTCCCAACGGCCGCGTGAATCCCCCATCCAGAAATCGATATGTCCCGCGGGATGCTGGCTCCCGTCGGTATAGACGATTCGCATGGTGCGCGTATATTCCGAAACGATCGTGACGTACTTCGGGGTTTGAGTAATCTGAAACGGAAACGGCAGGTACATCATTCTCGGCACACCCGGCAGGAACCCTCGTGCTTTCACGGGGTCCGCTGTCCGGCGGTTCTTGTAGTTCTCCTGCTTTCGCGCGAGTGCCTCCGACTTATATGGGATTTCATTGCCTTCGACGACACCCTGGCCGGGCGGGACGTCCAGTTGCGCCTGATGATCCTGAATGTCCCACGAGGCGGTGTTGAGTACCTGCCAGACGCCGTTCAGATTGGGGTGGCCGTCCGGTGTCCGCGGGAGCGCCGACGCCGATGCTCGCGGCGGAGAGGATTCCTGCGTCGCGACCCGGATCAGCGTGAGCGCGGCGATGGCAGCGATGATGATGACCAACGAAGCGATGAGCCACTTTCTCATCCGATAAACTCCTCATCCAGATATGAACCGGATCACTATACGAGCGATATAGGTACCAGCGAGAGAAATTTCTGCACCAGATCCAGAAATTTGGTCACCAAATTTCCAGTCGCGTATTCTGCGGGTCATAAATGAAGTTTGAGGCTTGCGTCCGGAAGTTTGAGGCTTGCGTCCGGCGCGAGGCCCATGATATACGCTCCATTCACTTTCAGTAAGCGCCGATTTTTTATGCGCAGGCGCCGATTCCTCTCGTTCGGCTGCATTCTAACCTCTCGCTGCTTTCATACCCGCGAAGATGTCATACCGCGAGGAATTCTTATCGCGAGTATCCGTAACGCCCCGCTTTCATTCGACGTTCTGTTGTCGCGCTCTCATTCGAACAGCGGCCGGCGAGGTCTTTCCGAGAGACTCCGCGGGGAGCGCACACATCGTGGTGTCGGAGGAGGCAATCATGAGTACCAGCAGGTCAGGTATTCGATGCGGGCTCGTCGTACTCGTTAGTCTGCTCGCATTCGCTGGTTCGACAGCCGCCGCCCAGGGCACGGGCGCGAGCATCATCGGTCAGGTGACGGACCAGAGCGGCGCCGTGCTCCCGGGCGTCACGGTGACGGCCACCAGTCCCGCCTTGCAGGTGCCGCAGGTGACGGCCATTACGAACGAGGTGGGCGAGTACCGCCTGGCGCCGTTACCGATTGGTGTCTATCAGGTCGCGTTCGAGCTGGCGGGCTTTCGGCCGGCGCAGCGACCAAATGTGCGGCTGACCGTCGGCTTCACCGCGAAGCTCGATGTGTCGCTCGGTCTGGCTACGGTGGCCGAAACGGTGACCGTGTCCGGCGCGGCGCCGGTCGTGGACGTCGCGTCGACCTCCGGGAGCACGTTGCTGACGAGAGAGACGCTCCAGCTCACGCCCACGAGCCGGAATGGGAACATGAGCTTCCTGACCTTGGCGCCTGGCGTCCGCAGCTTTCTCGATGTCGGGGGCAACCAGATGGTGGAGAGCTCGAACGCTCGCGTATTCGGGCAGGGCGGTGGGGGGTGGGCCACCCTCGAGGGAATTGCGACATCAGGCCTGTCGGGCGGCGGCAGCGGTGGCCAGTGGGACGAACAGACAATCGAAGAAGCGCGCGTCCAGACCCTGGGTACCGATGCGGAGTTCGCGACGCACGGGGTGCAGCTCAACGCCATCGTGAAGTCCGGCGGGAACGACTTCCACGGCGCCGGGAACTGGGCCCAGACCGACCACCATTTTCAGAACAACAACGTCGACGACAAGTTGAAGGCGGTGGGCATCACGCTCGGCAATAAGCTCTCGAAGGTGTACGACGTCGGTGGGGACCTGGGTGGCCGTCTCCGTCGAAACAAGTTGTGGTTCTACGGGGCAGCGCGTCGGCGCTACCGTGAAGATGAGCTGTTGAACGCCTTCAAGCCGGACGGGTCACCCGCCACCGACGTGAACGCGCAGTGGTGGAACACCGAAAAGGTCTCGTTTCAGGCGAGCCCTTCAAACCGGTTCATCGGCTTCTACCAGGGGCTGCACACGACCGAAGCCAGCAGGTCGTCCGAGCTCGTGGCATATGAGTCGCGAGAGGTCAAGAACCCCAGGACGCACTACGCCAAGGGCGAGTGGGAGGGCGTGCGCGGCAACTCGCTCATCGCCACCGTACAATTCGGTATTCGTCGTTATCCCCGGGGTGTTGTCATCCTCGGATCCGGCGTCGGAAGGACAGACCTCGAAACAGAGCGGGTCACTGGGGACGTCATTGTGGCCGGAGAGGATCAATGGACGAAGCGGGACCACACCACAGGCTCTCTGACGTGGTACAAACCGAATTGGTTCCACGGGAACCATGAGTTCAAGGCGGGCGTCGACCACAGCAACGACTTCGAAAGACCGGGCTTGGCCGCCAAGCCACAAAACTACCATTTGCTCTACAACAGTGGCGTTCCCTTCGAGATTGCCTTCTTCAACGCCCCGACCTATCCAAAGCTGGCCGCGCGGTCTCTAGCTATCTACCTGAAAGACAGCTGGACCATCGGGCGCCGGCTGACGCTGAATGCGGGGGCTCGGTATACCCATGACAATGGGTACGTCCCAGCCTCGTGCCGCGAAGCCGCAGCTCCTCCAGGAGACGTCATCTTCCCCGCCGAGTGCTTCGAAAAGGTGCAGCTCCGCGTCTTCAACAATGTGGCTCCGCGGCTGCACGCGGCGTACGATCTCTCGGGCAATGGCAAGACCGTGATCAAGGGCGGTTGGGGACGGTACGATCACCAGCGCCAGCTCGATCCTGACGCGCAACGGCTGAACCGCATTAACCAGGCCTATGGCATCTTCCTGTGGCACGACCTGAACCACAATAACGACTACGATGCCGGGGAGGTCAACCGCAATCCGAACGGGCCCGATTTTGTCGAAACCACCGGCCCCGAGTTCGACCCCACGGTTCCGAAGGCCGTGGTGAACCCCAACGAGAAGCGCTTCATGCAGGACGAGTTCTCGACGTCGCTCGAGCGGGAGCTGGTCGCGAATTTTGCCGTGCGGGTCACCGGAGTGTACACCCGCACGATGAACACCAATCGGATCCAGAACAATCTGCGGCCCTACGAGTCCTACAACATCCCGATCACGAATCGGGACCCGGGCCCCGATGGCGCACGGGGGACCGCGGACGATGGGGGATTGGTCACGTACTATGAGTTTTCTCCGGCGCTGGCCGGCTCCCAATTCGAGGAGTTCACCGTCATCAACGACCCGAAGGCCGATTCGAACTACAAAAGCCTGGAACTGGCGGCGGTCAAACGGCTCGCGAATCGCTGGCAGTTCATGGCCTCCTACTCGGCCACGAAGAAAGACAGACCCATGATTCGTAGGTTGGCGGTCGGCAGCTTGAACACGATCACGCAGATTGAGGCCGGGTTCTACAACCCCAATGAAGAGATCTACCGGGCCGATCGCACATGGGACTGGGATACCAAGCTCTCGGGCGCGTACATCTTCCCGGCCGAGGTGTCGGTGTCGGCGAACCTCCACTATTACAGCGGCGACCCGTACGCTCGGACCGTGCGATTTCGGGGCGGCAAGACCATTCCGTCGATTGTGCTGAACGTGGAGCCCATCGGCACCCGGCGCTTGCCGAATATCACCAACTTGACCGCCCGGGTCGAGAAGAGCTTCCGGTTGACGGCTGCGCACAAGGTGGCGGTACGACTCAATGTGTACAACGCGTTGAACGCGAACCCGGTGACCGAGATTCAGTCGCGCTCGGGCGACGAGTTCCTGCGGCCACAGGCCATCATGCCGCCGCGCCTGGCGGAGGTGAGCGCGTCGTACAGCTTCTAATTCTAAGGACGTCCCTCGCGACGTGATGCTCACGGGCCCCATGCGCTTCCGCATTGGGGCCCGTCTCCTGCCGTCTCGAACCTTCGCGTCACCCGACCATCTCGTTGCAGGACCATGCAGTACATGCCGCTGGTCGTCTGCTTGCATCCCAGCAGAATGACTCCGCAAGTTTCTGGGGTCTCACGGCAGAAGCTCTTCGCGCAGCTTAGGCAGGTTGCTGGCTTGGATCAGGGTTGTAAGACCTGGTCGATTTTTGTTACTTGCATTTCAGATGAGACCTCAAGCTCTTCGATACGTTCGCTCGACAGCACGGGTTCAGAACTTCGCATCGTGGTAATTCCCACTTATGAGCACAGCCCTTCGTCAACTTGCCATCGCCTTGAGCATCGGTTGCACGCTACCGGTGTTGGTCAACGCTCAATCAACCGGGGACCAGGCGCAGGACGCATTCCGCAGCTCGGTCGACGTGGTCACGATCCAGGCATCAGTCCGTGACGCACGCGGGCGCGTTGTGCAAGGTCTCAACCGGCTGGACTTCGAAGTCCGGGACAACGGACAACTGCGGCCAATCATCGAGTTCCGGTCCGACCGCCGGTCGCCGATCACGCTGGCGATCCTGGTCGATACGAGCGGCAGCATGGGCATTGAACGCAAGATCGCCATGGCTCGCCAGGCCTACGAATCGGTGTTGTCACAGCTTCGGCCGAACGACGAAGCCGGCCTGTTCACGTTCGACTCGTCGCTCCACGAGCGGCAGGGCTTTACAGAAGACCTCACACGATTGCGGGACGGATTGTCGGACTTCGAACCCTTTGGAACCACGTCGTTGTTCGATGCGACCGCGGCAGCGGCCCACCGCCTTGCGGAGCGCTCCGGGATACATCGCGCGATAGTCGTCTTGACCGACGGGATCGACACGAGCAGCAGTCTCACGGCATCGGAAGTGTCGGGGCTGGCGAGCTCCATCAATGTCCCGGTTTACATAGTGGCAACCGTGCCTTCCGTCGATCAACGTACGATGATGGAGGCCACTGAGCGTGCCGGGCAGTCAGATACTGCAGATCTTCGCGACCTGGCTGAATGGACCGGCGGACGGCTGCAATTCGCCAGCACGTTGACGGAGACGATTATCGTCACGGCAGGTATCGTCGACGAGCTCCGACAACAGTACGTCCTCGCCATCGAAGCCGCAGCGGAGCATGAATGGCGCCGCCTTCATCTTCGCGTCAAGAATCCTTCTGTAACCGTCAAGGCCCGAAAAGGCTACTTTGGCGGCTGATCACGGCCCGGCGGGAGCGTAGCAGCCAGCGCGCACTCGTGCGACAAGGCCGTCCGTTTGATGCGACAGGTTATCGGCCCGCCGGGGCCGGTCCTGAAGGTTCGATCGAGAGCAGTACGGGTCTACCCTTCGCCTGCCGAAGCCACTGAACGACCGGCAACTCCTTCCTCCCGGTAATCACAACACTTTCACCAGACTGCGCACGCACTTCCCAGTACTCGATCGGCTCCGCGATCGTGTTCCCATCCATCACGGTGCCCCGCATCTCGATGCCCGTCGACCCGCGTTGGGCGGCCATGCCCGCGCCAAACCCGACCAGCAGCGCCACGGTTATCGCGGTCCATTTCATGGTGTCATCTCCGATTTCTGGCCGATCGGCCGCACAACGGCGGACCTAAAGGTCCACACTACATTTTTGCCGTGCGCTGAGTTGCGCCGCGGCAAGGGTACCTTAATATGATTCCAGCAACACAGGGGCCGGCAAAAGGGTCACATGCTGAGCGCAACTCACGTCCGGGGCCAATCGGGGGTCGCCCTGACGCTCGGGGTTCTCCTCGTCTCGCTGCATGCTCAGCAGCCGACGCAGACGCCGGAAACCGAGTTCCGCTTCAAGAGTGGCGTCGAGCTCATTAACGTCACCGCAACGGTGTCCGACCGTGCCGGCCGATTCGTACCGGATCTTCGTAAGGAGGACTTCGCGGTGTACGAAGACGGCCAGCCGCAAACGGTCACGCATTTCAGCGCCGAGCGCGTGCCGGTCAGTCTGGGTATCGCGCTCGACACGAGCCGCAGCATGGCCGGGGAGAGAATCCGCGCGGCCCGAAGGGCTCTCGATCGATTTCTCTTTGAGCTACTCCACTCAGACGATGAAGTCTTTCTGTATCGCTTCGCCGATCGCCCGGTTCTGCTGCAGGACTGGACGACCGATCGGCAGCTACTCAGCCGGGCTCTGGGCCGTATCGGGGCCGACGGCACCACGGCGATGTACGATGCCGTGGCCCAGGCCATCCGCCTCACAGCCGCGGGCCGGAATCGGAAGAAGGCGCTGATCGTGCTCTCGGATGGCAACGACACAGCGAGCAATGTGAGGCTGCGAGACCTGAAGGAACTCATTCGTGAGAGCGATGCGCTTCTCTACGCCATCGGCATCGAGTGCGAAACCGGAGCAGACAGGCGCTCGCAACAGCAGTCGCAATTCCAACGCCGCAGGCCGATGCCATTTCCTCTCCCGCCGATCGGTCGTCGCGGCTGGCCGATCCCTCCACCGCCGCCGCCGATGCCCCTGCCACCGCCGCCAGGTCGCGCATTGAACCACGGCTGCGGCGAATCGGTCGACGCGAAGGCGCTGCACAACATGACAGACGACAGCGGGGGCCGCACCGAGATCGTCCACGATCCAGCGGACCTCGACGCCGCGACCGCTGCGATTGCCGACGAGCTCAGCCAGCAGTACTACCTTGGCTATCTCTCCAGCGAAAAAAAGGACGGCCGCTGGCACACCATCCGAGTGGACGTCCGCAATCAGACCTACCGCGTCCGCGCGCGGCGCGGCTATGTCGCCTCTTAGCCGGGGGGGTTCGATACGGAGCGTCTGGAGACCTTAGGGGAGCGCCAGGTTTACGCCCCAGATGTTCGCCCCGGACTTTCGAACGCGCCGGGGACTCTTTCGTAGCATAATCACCCAAACTTTCACGGCCAAAACCTGTTCGGGAGGAGAGGAAGCATGGCAAGAAGACTGTTGGTTCTCTTTGCACTATTGGCGCTGACGGTCGGGAACGCGGCTGCCCAGGACGCCAAGACGGTCTTGCAGGCCGCCTCCACGGCGATGGGCGCCAACAACCTGAAAACCATCCAGATTTCGGGAACCGGCTTCATGGCGGCAGTCGGCCAGAGTTACAGCCCGAACGACGATTGGCCGCGGTTTCAGGTGACCAGCTATACGAAAACCATCGACTACGACGCCAAGTCCTCGCGGGAGGAGATCACCCGCCGGCAGGGCACCTATCCCGCCCGCGGCGGCGGCGGCACGCCGATTCAGGGCGATCAGCAGCTGACGTACATCGTCAGCGGCAGCTACGCCTGGGACGTGCAGGGAACCAATCCTGTACCGCTGATGACGCGCCATCTGTTCGCGGTCCCCTACCCGGAGCTCCGGCTGCTCGACATCTGGCTCACCCCGCACGGCTTCCTCAAAGCCGCCCTCGCGCCGAACGCCAACCCGACGGCAACCTCGGTGACGGTCGTCGGATCGTCAAATCCCGGCATGACGCAGAATGGAAAAAAGGCGACCATCGTCTCGTTTACCGCGCTCGGGAAGTACAGGGTCAACGGCATGATCAACGACCAGAATCTGGTTGAAATGGTGCAAACCTGGATTGCCAACCCTGTCCTCGGGGACATGCTGTACGAAACCCGAATGACCGATTACAAGGATTTCGGCGGCGTGAAATTCCCGACGTTACTCCATTCGCATCAGGGCGACATCAGGCGGAACCCGGGCGAGAATTCTATCGAGATTCGAGTAAGCGACGTGAAGCCGAACGTGATTGCTCCGGTCATACCAATCCCCGACGCCGTTCGCACGGCAACCATTCCGCCGGTCCGCGTCGAGGCGCAAAAGGTGGCGGATGGCGTGTGGTTTCTTGGCGGCGGGACGCATAACAGCGTGGCCGTCGAGTTCCGCGATTTCGTGGCGGTGGTTGACGCCCCCCAGAACGAGGAACGCTCCCTGGCGGTGATCGCGCAACTGGAGAAGCTCATTCCGAACAAGCCCATCCGGTATCTGGTGAATACCCATCACCACTTCGACCATCTGGGCGGAGTCCGCACCTATGCCGCTATGGGCACGACGATCGTCACGCACGAACGAAATCGCGATTTCTATGAGAATACCGTCCTGTCCTCAACGCCGCGGACGATGCAGCCCGACAGGTTCTCTGCGGTGTTCCCGTACTTCGGTCCCGGCCGGAGACCTGCCATTGAGACGCTGAACCAGAAGTACGTCATCAGTGACGGCGTGCGCGTGATGGATATTTACGCGCTTGAGGGTCTTGCGCACAACCCGAACATGCTGATCGCGTATCTCCCGAAGGAGAAGATTGCGGTGAATGCGGACATGTTCTCGCCGCAGCCTCAGGGTCCGGCACCTGCACCCAATGCCAGCATGATGACCTTTTTCCAGAACCTCCAGCGGCTGAAGCTGGATGTCGCGCAGCACTTGCCCATCCACGGGCGGGTCGCGACCGCAGACGAATTCCTGAAAATCGTGCAGAGCGCAAAGACGCAGTAGGAAATGATGATCGAAGCGGAAACCGCGGTGTTCGCTGGCTGGCGCGCTGCGTCAAACCCAGGAGGTGAACGGTGATGCAACGAGTTCTACTGGCAATAGTATTGGTCGCTCCGTTGGCCGGCTGCAAAGCGCAGGAGGCGTCGGTGAGCACGTCCGCTGCCACGCTCGAAAACAAGGCCGCTCCGGCCGCTGATAACCCGCGCGTCCTCGGCACCGAAGTGGACGCTGAGACCCGAAAAGACATCATCCAACTCGATTTGGAGCAGAACGACGCGAATTCAATCGGCGACTCGGAGGGGATGATCGATCGGATGATGGCCGACGATACGCTTTGGGTCGGAGCCACCGGGCGCGTCGTCACCAAGCCGCAGATCCTGGCAGTGACGCGGTACAATTATCAAAAGAACCCTACGAAAACGAAAAAGGATGCCTCCCCGCACGACGACTTCGGCATCAGGCGCTTTGGAGACGTGATCGTCCAACACGGGCGCAGCAACACGATGAAGCCGGACGGGTCGAGAGGGGACGCCAGAAGATATCTGATCGTCCTTCAAAAGCAACGCGGCCAGTGGTGGATTATCGGTCGGGACACGATTCCGATCGACTACAAGCCTCAACCCGAATCACCTGAGATACTCGCCGTCCAGGCGCGAGCCAAAGCTTCGCCGACGAACAAGATCATCCTTGGCAAAGAGGTGGAGCCGGAGGTCGAGAAAGAAATTCTCAGGCTCTCCGCGGTTCAGAATCAAGCCGCTGGGACGGGGGACAGCGACAACGTGACGCGCGACCGTCTGCTTGCCGACGACATCATGTGGATGAGCTCGACCGGACACGTGCAGACCAAGGACGAGTTCATCGCTGGTGTTAAAGCGAACTTTGCCAAGAACCCCAAGCGCATCGTCAACAAACACGACGACTTTACGGTGCGACAGTTTGGAGACACGATCATTCAACTGGGGCGCAGCAACACGATTAATGACGATGGGTCTGCGGGACCTCGGCGCAGGTACATGAACGTCTTCATGAACAAAGGCGGGCAGTGGTGGTTCGTCGCGCACGGCGCGACGCCGATCGTGTCTGCGTCTACTGGAACGTAAGAAGCGCGTCAATCGGGCGCGGTTGAACGGCAACCGCGCCCGGCATCCCTTGGCGCCCGCCTTCGCTCGCGGGCCGCTCCACTTTGCCTTAATCCAATTACGTAGTGTCGGGCTTTGACCGCGCGCCTCAAGACGTAGTGTCCGGCTTTAGCCGGACCTGCGGATGGTCCGCCGAAGCCTTACGCGAAGGCGGAAGGCGGACACCACAGCACGTCTTCACCACGAGCGAGTCAATTAGAACTGTCAAACGTGTAGCACTCGAATTCCAGAAGCTGGAAACCCGGTTCGGTATGCCGGTAGATCACCATTCTCATCTTCCAGGGCCTCGTGAACACAGTGGGATCCTCGATGGTCACCTCGTAGTTGAGATGGTCGCGATCGATGAATGAGAACCGCTCGACGACGTGCAGCGCGTCACTGTGGTGATTGCCGGCCCTGTCGAACCAGGTGTCGGCGTTGAAATGCACACTGTCAACGACGAGCGTGTCGCCATCCCACCGGCCGCGCGAGTCTCCCAACCACCATTCAATCGGGCCACGGGGATGCGGCGTGCCGTTCGTGTAGATGTAACGAATGGCGTGGACATACTCGTACAGGATCGTCACCTGGCCGGGCGTCTGAAGGATCTGAAACGGAAACGGCATATAAGTAATGCGCGGCACCCCGGGCAGATAGCATTTGGATTCCGGATCATCGGTGGCCCGCTTCTTGAAGTTTTCCAATTTCTTCGCCAGCGCGGCAGGCGTGTACGGAATCTCATTGCCCTCGACCACACCCTGCCCTGCAGGAACTCCCTTTTGCGCCGGGTGGTCCTGGATGTCAAAGTTCGCCGTGTTCATCACCTGCCAGATACCCGAGAAATCGGGATGACCGTCTGCCGCGCGAGGGAAGGCGGGCCGGGGCGGCTGGGCCGCTGCCGGCGCCGGCATCCACAAACAAACAGCCAGGACTGCCGCGGTCGCGCTCATCCAGACGCCGGACGAATCTCTCACCTGGTACCTCCGGGCTTGTACTTCTCCATCCCGTTCACCACGCGCTGAAACGGCGGTGGCCACGGCATCGGCAGCAGTGCGTTTTGTGCCGCGAAAGTGTAACGCGGTTCGGCCTTTTTTGGTATTGTAACGGCGGGACGATGGGCCAATTAAGAATGAAGAATTTCTTCACCGGCTCATCGGGCGGCGACGTCCCGCCGGACAGCGCGGAGACAGGCGCGGCGAAAAAATAGGATGCGCAATCGCTTGGTCGTGCTCGGCATTTTGGGTACTGCTGCTGCGGTTGTGTGGCTGTCGCCACCAGCGGCCGCCGGGCAGGCGCCCGAGCCACAACACAGTTGCCTGTCAGACGACCCCGCACTCTTCTGGCGATGCGCGCAGGGCCAAGCGAAAACGTTCACTCCCCCACGTACGGCGGACGGCAAGCCGGACTTCAGCGGCTATTGGCGCCACAGGACGGAGGCGAAAGAGGGCCTCGAGGCGCCCTGGGACGACGCCACGCGGGCTGGAGTGGGCCGCAGAACCAGCGGCGATGTTCCTCTTGGGCCCGGCAAGAGCCTGGTGATCGACCCTCCGGACGGAAAGCTTCCACTCCAGCCGTGGGCGGCTGCTCAACGAAAAGAGAACGTCGCCAAATATATCGACCAGAACGTGCAGTGTTTCCTGTCCGGCGCCGTACGCCATATGTATGAGGCGCCCGCCTACCAGATCATTCAGACGCCTGAGTACATCGCGATCCCGTCAGAAGAGTCGCACGCCACGCGCATCATCACCATGGCGAACCGCCCGCATCTCGGCAAGAACATCCTGCTTTGGCAGGGCGATGCGCGCGGCCGGTGGGACGGTAATACCCTGGTCGTCGAATCGACGAACCACAACGGCCGGGTGTTTCTGGACCGGCAGGGCACGTTCTATACCGACAGCGCGATCCTGACCGAACGCTTCATGATGCTGGATCAGAACACGATCGCGTACGGGGCCACCGTGGACGATCCGCTCGTGTATACCAGACCGTTCACGATTGCGTTCATGCTCACGCGTCACACGACAAAAGGTTTTGAGATCCTGGAAGAAGCCTGCTTCGAAGGTGAAGCGGACGCGAAGCGCCTGAACACGCTCGGCCTCAAAACGTACCCGGGAATCACCTCCAAGGATGTTCCTGAAATAAAAGCTCGCACGCCGGCAGCGCGCTGACCGGCGTGTTCCCTCCGCCGGTCGACTCTCGTCGCAAACGCAGTACTCAATCCCGGAAGGCGCTCGTCTCAAGACTCCTGGCGGCCGTTCTTCCCGCTTGACAGGCGCGATCCGTTCGTGCCAGCCTGCCCGCCTTCAAAGAAATCACGGTAAGGCAACGCGGTCTGCCCGTTGTGCGTCGGATCGTTCGTGAAGGCTCAGGACAGACTCTGGCCGGCCGGATGTCGCCCCAGAACGTTTGCCGGCTGTGCACACTCATGGGGCCGGAGGGAACCAGCGATGCGCAGCATTCCTGCCGATACGTGCCGAGTTCGTTCCAGGCAGCAGTGCTGCACGAGGAAACATATGCGACGTTTCTGTATCGCGCTCGGCATCGTCGCCGCCACGTCGCTCCCCTTCGCGCAATCGGCGTCAGGGCCGTACAAGGTGATAAGGACCGCCAAGGTCGGCGGCGTGGGCGGCTTCGATTACGTATTCGCCGATGCGGCGGAACGCAAGCTCTACATTCCCCGGTCGGGTGCCGGTGGCCGCGTTACCGTGTTCAACCTCGACACGCTGGCGCCAGTCGGTGAAATCGCCAACACCAACGCGCGC
>Ga0070698_100003934_pt1 | contig 16335 bp, 15 predicted proteins | sample KBSK1502metaG_FD_65477 | JGI IMG/M metagenome (GOLD analysis project Ga0070698, IMG submission 65477) | Corn, switchgrass and miscanthus rhizosphere microbial communities from Kellogg Biological Station, Michigan, USA - KBS K1-50-2 metaG | ecosystem: Host-associated > Plants > Roots >...
ACGCTCCCGCAGCTGAGGCTCGGCCTCTCGGACGGTGCGGCGCGGACCCTCGCCTACGAGGTCTTCGAGAAACTCGGGTACGGGGCCGTCGCGGTGACGGATACGACCCGCGTCCTCGCCTTCGTGGGCGCCGGCGCAGACCACCATGCGCCCGGAGATGCCCCGATCCGCCCCGTCTTCGAGGCACTCGCCGAGAACGAGACACGCATTGCGCCGCTCGCATTCCGGGTCGCCTGCGGCCACTCGGCCTGCCCGCTCGGCGCGGCCGCGATCGTCCCGCTGCGCCTGAGCGACGGACCAGTCGGCTCGCTCATCGCCTACGCGACCGACGGCGCGCCGCTCGGCGACGACGATGTCGACCTGCTCATCTCGCTGGGCGATCAGCTCTCGGCGCAGCTACAGCTCTCCGAGCTCGCCGGCTCTGCCCGGGCCGCCGCCTCCGCCGAGCTGAAGGCGCTGCAGGCAGAGATCGAGCCGCACTTCCTCTTCAACTGCCTGAACACGATCGCGAGCTTCATCCGCACCGACCCCGACAAGGCTCGCGAGCTGGTTCTCGCCTTCGCCGACTACTGCCGTTGGACGCTCGCGCGCCCGGGCGAGTTCATCTCCCTCGCCGAGGAGCTCAAGCACGTTCAGAGCTATCTCGCGCTCGAGCAGGCGCGCTTCGGCCCGCAGCTCGAGGTCGCGATCGACGCGACCTCCGAGGCGCTCGCGGTGAGGTTGCCGCCGTTTCTCGTCCAGCCGCTGGTCGAAAACGCGGTCAAGCACGGCAAGACCGAGCACCCGCTCCGGCTGGTGATCAGAGCGCGCGTCCGCCGGGGGAGGCTCCGCGTCACCGTCCGAGACAACGGCCGCGGGATCGCTCGCGAGGCGCTCGACCGGGTGCTGGAACCCGGCGTCGGCGAAGGCGACGGCGCCGGCCTTGGCCTGGCCAACGTCCACGGACGCCTGACCGCGTTCTACGGCGAGGGTGTTCGGCTGAAGTCGGGCGGCTTCGGAACCGTCGTCAGACTGGATGTCCCCGCCGGATGATCCGCGCGCTGGTGGTGGACGACGAGGAACCGGCCCGCGGCGAGCTGCGCTACCTGCTGTCGGCGCATCCTGAGGTCGACGTCGTCGGGGAAGCCGCCAGCGCCGGTGAGGCCCTCGCGCTCGCCGAGAAGGTTCGCTATGACGTCGTTTTCCTGGACGTCGAGCTACCCGGGATGACGGGGCTCGAGGTGGCACGGCTCGTCCTCGAGCGCGCCGAGCACCCCGAGGTCGTCTTCGTCACCGCGCACCAGCGCTACGCGGTGGACGCCTTCGCCGTCGAGGCGTTCGATTACCTCGTCAAGCCCGTGGAGCCCCAGCGCCTTGCGCGTGTGGTCGAGCGTCTCTCGCAAGCGCGCAAGCGCCAGGGTCCCGAGGTCGAGAAGATCGCCGTTGTCAGTGCCGGCGGCGCGCAGACGCTCGTCGACTATGACGGCGTCTACTGGATCGAGGCCGACGGCGACTACAGCCGCGTGCACACCTACGACCGGTCCTACCTCTCGACTTCGTCGCTCCGCGAGCTGGCCGAGCTGCTGCCGTCGTCCCGGTTCTCCCGAATTCATCGCAGTCACGTCGTCAACCTGGGAAAGGTGGCGGAGGTCCGCCGGTCAGGACCGGACCGCCTCCTGCTCGTGCTCGACGATCAGCCGCGGACGAAGCTCGACGTCGCTCGCCGGCAGACGCGTGCGCTGCGCGAGCAGCTGCGCCTCTAAAGCCGGCGGAGCAGCTCTACGAGCCTCGCCGGGCTCTCGACGACGAGGTCTGCGGCCTCGACCAGCGCCGGTGGCCCTTCGGAGGATGCGACCGCGATCCGCACCGAGAGATCCAGCCCGTCGAGCCCGCGGAACGCATCGAGGTCGGTTGTGTCATCTCCTGCGTAGAGCGCGCGTCGCAGCCCTCGCTGCTCGAGCAGTGCCCGCACGGCGGTTCCCTTGTTCGCGGCAACGGGCGGCCGGACCTCGAGCACCTTGCGGCCGAACTGCGCCTCTAGCCCGAGCGCGGTCGCGCGTGCCGCCACGCGTTGCAGTTCGGCGAACGCCGCCTCCTCGTCCGCCGACTCCCGGTAGTGGAAGACCACGGCTAAACCTTTGTCCTCGACAGGCCAGTCGACGCTCTCGGCGAACTCGCGCAGAGGATCACGCCACGCCTCGGCCTCGGATGCGAGCTCGAGGCCGTGGACGCCGACATACACGGGACCGTCGACTCCGACCACACGAGCGGCGTCCTCGCCGGTCCGGCCGCTGATGCAGGCGACGAGGGCGTACCGGGTGACCAATCGGCGCAGTTCGGCCCGGGTCTCCTCCGGGACGGTGGCGAGCTCCGGCCGCGAGACGATCGGAGCGAGGGTTCCGTCGACATCGAGCAGGATCGCCGCCTCGTCGGGACTCTCGGCCAACGACGCGAGCAGGTCCTCGGCAGCCACGGCCATACGATACGAAGAGTGGTGCTCCTGCTCGCGATCGGCCTCGTCGCCGGTGTCTTCAGCGCACTGTTCGGCGTCGGCGGCGGGATCGTGATCGTCCCTCTCCTGGTCGCGGGCGCCGGTCTCGAGGCCCGTCGCGCGACAGGGACGTCGCTCGCGGCGATCGGCATCACCGCCGCCGCGGGAGCGGTCGCCTACGGGCTTCACGGCGACGTCAAGCCCGGCGCGGCCGCGCTCATCGGCTTGCCGGCGGCCTTCGGCGCGGTCGCCGGCGTGACCCTGCAGCAGCGGCTACAGACCCGGACGCTGACGCTCGGCTTTGCGCTCCTTCTGACGGCGGTCGGGATCCGCCTGCTCGTCTGATGTGGATCCTGGCTGCGGCCCTCGGCTTGCTCGGCGGCGTGCTCTCCGGCCTGTTCGGAGTCGGGGGCGGGATTCTCTTCGTCCCGGTGCTCGTCCTCGTGCTGGGCCTGACCCAGGTTCATGCCGAGGCGACCTCGTTGCTCGCGATCCTGCCGACGGTGATTGCGGGGGCGTGGCAGCAACACCGCTACGGGAACGTCGACTGGCGTGCTGCGCTGCTCGTCGGGCTCGGCTCGATCGCGGGCGTTGAAGGCGGCGTCAAGCTCGCGAAGGCTCTGCCGGAAGACGTGCTGCGGAGGCTCTTCGCAGTCTTCATGCTCGTCGTCGCCGCCAATCTCGCCTGGCGAGCCTGGCGGAGTGAGCCCTATCCTTCAGACGATGGCAGCGAGTGCTAGCGAATCTTGCCCTTGGTCCGGGTTTAAGCGGCCGGGACGGCAAGGCCGCCCCGGCCTCGAGAATAGGAATCGCAAGCGATGCCTATGTTCGAACGATGAAGCGGCCTGAGGACGTCTGGATCCCGCTCGTCGACGAGCCGATCGGCACGGTCGTCGCGCAGATCCAGGACGAGCACCCAGAGATCGGCGAGCTCGTGGACACTCCACAGCGGCTGCTCGCCTTCAAGACGTTCGCCTACATCCGGGTCGGGCTTCTGCTCGGCGAGCTACTGGTCGAGAACGAGATCGACCCTGCCAACGCCACGGATACGTGGATCGAGCAGCTACTCGGCAATCCCGCCTACAAGGAGCGTGTCGTGCAGGAAGTGCGGTCGGTCGCGGAACAGGTCGCCCGGGACACTGCCGATGAGCCGCCGCTGGGCCCTAACGAGGCCGCGCGCAAACGCTTCCGCGAATTCGCCCGCCGCCAACGCGGGCAAAATGTGACCTAGCGATGCGGTTTCCGCTCGTTCTCGCGCTTTCCTCGGTGCTGCTGCTTGCCGGCTCCGCCGGCGCGTCGTCAAATGGGTCGCAGGCCGCTGCTACGGCGAGCGCGTTCGGGGTCAAGATCGTCTCCGCTCAGGGCAATTCGATCTCGACCTCGGTCTCCGCACCCCCCGACGCGGTCGGTTACGGCTCGGGGTTCGCCTACCCAAGCGACGGCTCCGTGCTGACCACGGGCCCGCTGTCGGTTTCCGCCTCGACGAACGCCGCAAACAACGCCCGTTCGACGGCCGCGAGCTCGGTCAGCTCGCTGTCCCTCTTCGGCGGGGAGGTGACGGCATCGACCGTCACCGGGAACGCGCAGGCCTCGACGACCGGGCAGACCGCGACGGGCAGCCTCAGCGGTGCCACGGTGACCGGTCTGACGGTCGGCGGCGTCGCCCAAGCAGCGAGCCCGAACGGGCGGGTGACCCTCGGCGACTGGGGTTATGCGATCACGCTGGAGCAAGCCGAGGTTCGCTCGGCACCGGGGACGACGCAGAGCTATCGCGGGTTCGTCACAGGCCTCGATATCCACGTCACAGCCGACCACGGCGGCCTCGCGGCGGGCAGCGAGATCCTCGTCGGTTACGCGGAGTCGTGGGTGCAGGCCGCAACGCCTTCTCCGGTGGTCCCGACACCGCCCGCCAAGCCGGCGAAGAAGAAGCCGACGAAGCCGGCGCCAAAACAAGGACAGACGCCGAGCCTCCCCTCGTCGCTGCATCCGATCCCGGTCGGACTACAGCCGCAGCTGACCGCCGGCCCCTACGTCTTCCCCGTTTATGGGCTGGACTCGTCCTTCACCGACACCTTCGGGTCGTTCCGCGGCGACGTGCCCGGGAACTGGCATCACGGCGACGACATCTTCGCCCCGCTCGGCACGCCAATCCTCGCCTGCGCCGACGGAACGGCGTTCTCGGTCGGCTGGAACGGCGTCGGCGGAAACCGCCTCTGGTTGCGCGACGGCCAGGGGAACGAGTTCTACTACGCGCACCTCTCTGCCTACTCGCCCGCCGCGAGGAACGGCAATCGCGTCAAGGCCGGCGAGGTGGTCGGCTTCGTCGGAAACACCGGGGATGCCGAAGGCACGCCCTACCACCTCCATTTCGAGGTGCACCCGGTCGCCTATCTCGGGCTCGGCTACGACGGTGCCGTCGACCCGACCCCGTACCTCAGCGCCTGGCAGCAGCAGAAGAATCTCTTCCTCGCACAGGTCGCCGGCTACGCACGCGGCGTCGCCGGCCCTGCGCCGAAGCCGGGAGCGATCCTCCTCCAGTCGACCGACATCTCCCAGGCGAACGGGCTGGACCCTGCCTCGCTCAGGCGCGCGTTGCTCGCACCGCTTGCAGGCGGCGAGGGCGGCCGGCTCGGGACGGTCGACTCGCTCTTCGGTGACTGACCAGCGCTACGAGCTCGAGTTGCCCTGGTAGCCGAACTCGTCGTCGTCGCCGACGACGGCTCCCTTCAGCCACCTGCGGGTGTCAGCCCCGGTGATCGGATTGAAGAGCAGGATGCCCAGCGCGATTCCGGTCACCACAAACAAGCTGCGGCCCTTGTGACTCTGTCCATGCTGGATTCGATCGGCGGCGCTGCGGAGATCCTCGATCGCCGAGCGCAGGTTCTCCCGCATGTCCTTGTCCGATGCGACCCGGGCGGCCTTGCCGCTGACGCCGCGCGGCCCCATCAGCTCGTCGTAGACGTCGCGGGCCGCGACAAACGCACTCTTCAGGTTTTCGCGGAACTCCTCGTCCCTGATCGCACGCTCGACGTACGGCTTCACGTCGGAGACGCGATCTCTTGTCTTTGGCATACCAGCGTTCCTTTCGCTCGTTTCCGCGGTCCTGTACCCCGTGGAAACTAACCGCTAAACAGGGGACGCCGCTTGGCGTTCGGTCGCGACCGGACTCGAGCGCTGCGCAAGGGCGAGGCCGTCGAAGGCCGCGTCGAGCACGTCGTCGATCGTATCCGCAAGCACGAAATCGAGCTCCTGACGGGTCTCCTTGGGGAGTTCCTCGAGATCCGGCTCGTTCTCGTGCGGGACGATGACTCGCTTGATCCCGGCGCGCTGGGCCGCAAGCGTCTTGTCCCGCACGCCGCCGATCGGCAGGACCTGGCCTGTCAGCGTGATCTCTCCGGTCATCGCGACGTCCTCCGAGACCGGGATCCCGCGGACGAGAGAGACGATCGCCGTTGCCATCGTGATGCCGGCGGACGGTCCGTCCTTCGGAATCGCGCCGGCCGGAATGTGCAGGTGGATGTCATGGTCGGCGAACCACGTCGGATCGAGTCCGAGCGGGACCGCGTGTGAGCGGACCCACGAATGGGCGGCAGTCGCAGACTCCTGCATGACGTCGCCGAGCTGGCCGGTGACGGTGAGGTGTCCCTTGCCCGGATACGCGGTCGCCTCGATGAAGAGGATGTCTCCGCCGACGGCCGTGACGGCCAGCCCGGTGGCAACGCCTGGGTCGGAGGTGCGTTTGCGGACCTCGCCCGAGAAGCGCCGTGGCCCGAGCCACTTGCGCACCTTCTTCTCGTCGACTTGGATCTTCGTCTTCCTGCCTTCTGCGACCTCCCGGGCGGCCTTGCGGCACAGGTCGGCGATCCTGCGCTCGAGGTTGCGAACGCCCGCCTCGCGTGTGTACTCACGCGTGACCAGCTTCAGCGCGTTGTCGTTGATCGCCACCTGCTTCGGATTGAGCCCATGTGCCTCGACCTGCTTCGGGACGAGGTACTTGCGCGCGATCCCGAACTTCTCCTCGTCCGTGTAGCCGGAGAGCGGAATTACGTCCATCCGGTCGAGCAAGGCGATCGGGATCGTCTCGAGCTGGTTGGCGGTGCAGATGAAGAGCACCTTCGAGAGGTCGTAGGGCAGGTCGAGGTAGTGATCGCGGAAGGTCTTGTTCTGCTCGGGATCGAGCACCTCGAGCATCGCGCTCGCAGGATCGCCGCGGAAATCGGCGCCCATCTTGTCGATCTCGTCGATCAACATCACGGGGTTGCTCGACTCGGCGTCACGGATCGCACGGATGATCGTCCCCGGCAACGCTCCGATGTAGGTGCGTCGGTGGCCGCGGATTTCGGCCTCGTCTCGCACTCCGCCCACGGAGATGCGCGTGAACTTGCGTTCGAGCGTCCGCGCGATCGACTGGCCGAGCGAGGTCTTCCCCACGCCGGGCGGGCCGACGAAGCAGAGGATCTGGCCGGAGGCGTCGTTGCGGAGCTTCGAGACCGCGAGGTGCTCGATGATTCGCTCCTTCACCTTCTCGAGGTCGTAGTGGTCCTCGTCCAGGATCTCGCGTGCGCGCTCGAGATCGAGGTTGTCCTGAGTCGTTTTGCTCCACGGCAGCGTCGCGATCCAGTCGAGATAGGTGCGGATGACTCCGTACTCGGCCGCGGCGGAGGGGAGCTTCTCGAGCCGGCCTAGCTCGCGGTCGACGGCCTTCCTCACTTCCTCCGGAAGCTCGAGCTCGGCGAGCCGCTCGCGCAGCTCGTTGACCTCCGCCTGTTCGGCGTCACCTTCTCCCAGCTCCTCCTGGATCGCCTTGAGCTGCTGCCGCAGGAAGTACTCGCGCTGGCCCTTCTCCATCTCCGACTGGACCTGCGACTGGATCTTCGAGCCAAGCTCGACGACCTCGAGCTCGCGACTCAAGATCACGGAGATTTCTCGCAGCCGCACCCCCACGTCGGTCAGCTCGAGCAGGTGCTGCTTCTCGTCGGTCTTGATCCGCAGAGTCGAAGCGACCAGGTACGAGAGCGCGCTCGGTTCGTCGACGTTCGCGGCGGCGATTTCGAGCTCGTCCGGGAGGTACGGCACGGAGGCGATCACCCGGCCGAAGAGGGTCTGAACGTTCCGCGTCAGCGCTTCGATCTCGGGTGACTCCTCGACCTCGTCCGGCACCTCGGCGAACTGGCCGACCAGGTACGGGTCGTCTTGGATTCGGCCTTCGAGCCGGATCCGGCGGACGCCCTGCACGAGGATCCTCAGGGTCCCGTCGGGAACGCGGATCATCTTGTGGACGACCGCAGCGGTGCCGACCTCGTAGAGGTCGTCCCAGCCCGGCTGCTCGGGCTCGTTGTTCTTGGCGGTCACGAGCGCGAGCAGGCGGTTGCCGTCGACGGTGTCCTCGACCAGCTTGATGGAGCGCTCCTGGCCGATCGCGAGCGGCGTCATCGACTGCGGGAACACGACGGTTTCCTTGAGCGGCAGGACCGGCAGCTCGGACGGAACCTCGAGCTCCTCGATCCGCTCCTCTGTCAAGAGGTCCGTCAAGCGGTCCTCGCGATCTGGATCGAAACCTTTTCTTGAGCCTGCTCCCGCTCGGCGATCGGGAGCGTCACGGTCAGGAGGCCACGCTTGTACTCGGCGCGTGCGTTGGCGGGATCGACCTGCTGGGCGAACTGGATTCGCCTCTGGAACGGCCCGTGCTCGATCTCCATGTGGAAGTAACGGCCGTGATACCCGGGCGACCGTGTGCCGGCGACGACGAGCGTCTGGTCGTCCGCGAAGATCCGCAACGTCTCCGAGTCGGCTCCGGCAAGCTCGATCACAACTCTGAACTCCGGCGGGTCGTCGGTGCGCACGACGTCTACTTGGGGTCTGAATCCGCGGCGGAGGCCCGAGAAGCGCGGTACCTGCCAGAGCTCGTCGATGAGCTCCTGGATCTCGCCCTGCAAACGATCGAGCTGGTCTTTCTTTCGCGGCATGTCGCTAAGGGTAGAACGGCGGGTGCATGACCGTCGATTCCCGATTGGCCGGTTGGCTATCGCTAGCTTGTGATTCGAGGAGGGCGGATGGAGCGCTGGACTCAATTCGTGCTGCGGTTTCGCTGGCCGATCCTGGCCGGCTGGCTAGCCGTGTTGCTCGTCGGCGGCTTCGCCTTCTTGCACCTGAGCTCGCTCCTCTCGAACGAATTCTCGGTGCCGGGCACCGATTCCGAACGCGCGCGAACGATTCTCGAGCGACACTTCGGCGACCGGAGCGACGGGGCGTTCACGGTCGTTTTCCGGCTTCGCGACGGGGTTGATCGCCCCACCTACGTACGCCTGCAGGGTGTTCTCGACCACGCAGCTCGAACCGTTCCGGATTCGACGCCTCGCCAGCTCGTCCCGGCCGGCCGGCACATCCTCTACGGCGACGTCGTCTCGACTCTCCGCCTCGCAAAGGCGAAGGCCTATACGGATGACCTCTACAGGGCGCTACCGCACAGCCACGGAGTCGAGTCCTACGTGACCGGACAGGCCGCGATCCAGCACGATCTCGACCCGATTTTCTCCAAGGATCTGCGCAAGGGCGAAATGATCGCCCTGCCGATCGCCGTGCTCGTCCTGCTCGCGGTCTTCGGTCTCTCCGTCGCCGTGACGATGCCGTTCATCTTCGCCGCCTGCACGGTGATGGCGACGCTTGCGGGCGTCTACGTCTACGCGCACTTCCTGACTACGGCGACGTACGTGACGAATCTCGTCTTCCTGATCGGCCTGGGAATCGCGATCGACTACTCGCTGCTCGTCACGTATCGCTTCCGTGAGGAGCTGACGCGGCGCGACGACGTGGAGGCGGCGATCGTGCGCACCATGCAGACCGCCGGCCGCGCCGTGATCTTCTCCGGCGCGACGGTTGCGATCGGGCTCGCACTGCTCTTGTTCATTCCGCTCCCGTTCATCCGCTCGATCGGCGTGGGCGGCTTCCTGATCCCGCTGACCTCGATCGCCGCCGCGCTGACCCTGCAGCCGGCCCTGCTTTCGATCTACGGCCGTCGCGGCGTGGCGCGAATTCCCGTGTTGCCGGAACGGTTCGGCCGACGTGACACTGACGACGGCTTTTGGCACCGCCTGGCAGGCGCGATCATGCGCCGGCCGCTCGCGTTCTTGGGCGTGGGAGCCGCGCTTCTGGTCGCGGCTGCGATTCCCGTTTCCCAGCTGAGGCTGACGCCCGGGTCTGCCTCCGGGATCCCCCAGTTCCCGCAGTCGGTGCGCGGCTTCGACGTTCTCAAGCATTCGATTGGCCCGGGAGCGACCTCGCCGACGCAGGTCGTCGTCGATTCCGGGCGGGCGGGAGGGGTGCGCGCGCCCGAGGTCCAGGCAGCGATCGGGCGCCTGGCGGAGCGGATCAGGGCCGACCGGGAAACGGCCTCGCTTCAAGTTGCTCCACGGCCGCCGTTCGTCGACCGAAGCGGCCGTTACGAGGAGGTGATAGTCGCCGGCCGCGACGAGTACGGCTCCCAGGCGGCACAGAGCTTCGTCCACCGCCTGCGTGGGCAAATCATCCCGGCGGCGGGGTTCCCGAGCAGCTCGCGCGTGCTCGCCGGCGGCGGGCCGCCGCAAGGAGTCGACTTTCTCGACCAGGCGTACCGCTACTTCCCGTGGCTCGTCGCCGGGGTGCTCGTCCTCACTTACTTCCTGTTGATGAGGGCTTTCCGGTCGGTGCTGCTGCCGCTGAAGGCCGTGCTCCTGAACCTGCTCTCGGTCGCCGCCAGCTACGGGATGCTCGTCGTCGTCTTCAAGTGGGGCGTGGGGAACAGCGTGCTCGGGCTGTACCAAATCAACCAGATCGAAGGCTGGATTCCGATCTTCCTGTTCGCGATGCTCTTCGGGCTCTCAATGGACTACGAGGTCTTCATGGTCACGCGCATGCGAGAGGAGTGGGACAACGGCCGCGACAATCGGGACGCTGTCGCCTACGGGCTCGAGCGCACCGGTCGGATCGTGACTGCCGCGGCGATCGTGATGGTCGCGGCGTTCTCGGGCTTCGTTGCGGGGCGGATCGTCGGCCTGCAGGAGTTCGGGATCGGCCTCGCGGTCGCGATCTTCGTCGACGCGACGCTCGTCCGCGCGCTCCTCGTTCCGTCCTTGATGGCCATCTTCGGCCGTTACAACTGGTGGCTCCCGGCCACGCTCGCTCGCGTCGTGCGCGTGCCCGAGTCGCCGCTCGAGCGGCCGCGGCGGCCCGCTTTACGGCCCACCGGCCGTTAGACCACTAGCATCTGCGCGCGATGAAGGGCGTTATCTTGGCCGGCGGAACGGGCTCTCGGCTCCATCCACTCACGCGGATCACGAACAAGCATCTGCTGCCGATTCACGATCGGCCGATGGTCAACTTTGCGATCGAGGCACTGGTCAACGCCGGGATCGACGAGCTCATGCTGGTGACGGGCGGCACTCACGCGGGCGAGTTCTTCCGCCTGCTCGGCAACGGGCACGAGCACGGCATCGACCGGCTCTTCTATGCCTACCAGGAAGAGGCGGGCGGCATCGCCGAGGCGCTCGGGTTGGCGGAGCGGTTCGGAGCCGGCGACCGGATCTGCGTAATGCTCGCCGACAACGTGCTCGAGGGCTCGCTTCGACCTGCGGTCGAGAACTTCGCGGCTCAGCAGAGCGGGGCGCGGATTCTGCTCTCTCCGATCGAGAAGGTCGAGCATCTGCAGCACCTCGGCGTGCCGGAGTTGAACGGCGACGGACGCGTTGTTCGAATCGTCGAAAAGCCTGCCGACCCGCCGAGCAACTTCGCGGTCACGGGGATCTACTTCTACGACGAGTCGGTCTGGGACGTCATTCCGACGCTGAAGCCGTCCGGACGCGGCGAGCTCGAGATCACGGACGTCAACAACTGGTACGTCGACCAGGGTGCGATGGAGTACGACGTGCTGGAAGGCTTCTGGGGCGACGCGGGGGAGTCGATCGACGCGTACTACGAGGTCAACGACTTCGTGCGCGCCCACGGGGCCAACAAACGTTGATCGACGGCGTCGAGCTGTACCCCCTGAGTCGGCGAGAGGACGAGCGGGGCTGGTTCCTGGAGCTGCGGCGTGAGAGCTGGCTGCCGGCTCCGACCCGGCAGACGAACGTCTCCTTCTCACGGGAGGGCGTGATCCGTGGACTTCACTACCACGACCGCGGCCAAAACGATCTCTTCGCCTGCCTGCAGGGGACAGCACGCGTGGTCGTGCTCGACCGTGAGGCCGGCGAGACCTTCACCGTCGACATCGGCGATGAGAATCCGGTCGGCGTGTGGATACCGGGGCGGCACGCCCACGGGTTCGAAGCCTTGACCGATCTGCTCTTCTGCTACCACGTCACCGAGGAGTACGACCCGGCCGATCCGGACGAGCACGAAATTCCCTGGGACGACCCGCGGGTGAAGCACCTCTGGAGCACGCAATCGCCGATTCTGTCGAGCAGGGACAAGGGCGCAGCGTCCTAGTCACGGGCGCGGGCGGTCAGCTCGGGACGGCGCTCGTGGAGGCGTTCTCGGGGGATGACCTGTCGGCGGTCGGGCGTGCGGACTGGGACGTGAGCGTGCCGCCGCCGGACGGTCTTGGGCCGTTCGACCTCGTGCTGCATACGGCTGCCTGGACCGACGTCGACGGTGCCGAGGACGACCCGCAGGGCGCCGCTGCCGTCAACGTGGGCGGGACGAAGCACGCGGCCGAGTTGGGCCCGCTCGTCTACTACTCGAGCGACTACGTCTTCGACGGGCAAAAGCGCTCGCCCTATGTGGAGTCGAACGCCCCGAACCCGCTCTCTGCGTATGGGCGCTCGAAGGCGTTCGGCGAGGCAGCCGCGGGCGAGCAGGCCTGGATCCTCCGCTCGTCATGGCTCTTCGGCCCGACCGGTCACAACTTCGTGCGGACGATGCTGCGACTCGGCGCGGAGCGGGACGAGGTCTCGGTCGTCGACGACCAGGTCGGCTGTCCGACCTACGTCGGCCATCTCGCCGACGCGACTCGCGCGGTGGTAGCGCTGCCCTTCGGGATCTGGCACGTCGCGGCCGACGGAGAGTGCACGTGGGCCGAGTTCGCCCAGGCGATCTTCGAGGAGGCGAGGCTCGAGTGCCGCGTCGTGCCGATCACCACCGTGGAGCTCGGGCGTCCGGCGCCTCGGCCCGCCTACTCGGTGTTGCGGAGCGAGAAGCCGAACGCGCCGAGGCTGCCCCACTGGCGAGTCGGCCTCCGCGAGTGCCTGAGCCGCCTCGGCGCCCGTTAGGCGCCTGGCGGTTCGCCGCGCTCTCGCGGCGGTGCGGCGCAGGTCCGCGTTTGGGTCTGACCCCACGAACTGCCGCAAGCGGACATGGCAACTGAAACAAGAGTGTGACTTTTTGTCCCCGGACACGGCCGTTTGGTTCACACAAAGCCCGAACGTCCGTCCTCTAGGCTTCGGCGGATGCGTATCCTCGTCACCGGCGGAGCGGGCTTCATCGGCTCGCACTACGCCAAACGCCTGGTCGCCGGAGGCGACGAGGTCGTCGTCCTCGACAAGCTCACCTACTCCGGCAATCGGGCGAATCTCGAGGGCGCCGACGTGGAGTTCGTGCAGGGCGACATCGCTGACCGCGACGTGCTTGCGACCGCGGCCGCAGGCTGCCAGGCGATCGTCAACTTCGCGGCAGAGACCCATGTCGACCGCTCGATCTTCGGCGCCGCAGAGTTCATCGAGACCGACGTGTTGGGCACCTACGTCCTCCTCGACTACGCGCGCGAACATGGCTTGCGCTTCGTCCAGGTCTCGACCGACGAGGTCTACGGCGACGTGCCCGACGGCATCGCGTCGACCGAGGACGATCCGCTCCGCCCCTCGAGCCCCTACGCCGCCTCAAAGGCGGGAGGCGACCTACAGGTGCTCGCCGCGGTTCGAACCTACGGCGTCAACGCGTCGATTACTCGCGGCTCGAACACCTACGGTCCGAACCAGTACCCGGAGAAGATCATCCCGCTGTTCATCACGAACGCCCTGGACGGTGAGTCGCTCCCCGTCTACGGTGACGGCCGCCAGAGACGCGACTGGATTCACGTCGAGGACCATTGCGCCGGGGTCGAGCTCGTCCTGCACGAGGGCGAGCCGGGCGGGGTCTACAACGTCGGCGGCGGCGAGGAGGTCGAGAACCGCGACCTGACCGCCCGCATCCTCGAGCTGACGGGCGCCGACCACTCGCTGATCCGCCATGTCGAAGACCGACCCGGCCACGACCGCCGCTACTCACTCGACACCTCCAAGCTGCGAACGCTTGGCTGGGAGCCGAGGCGTACGCTCGCGGACGGCCTCCCGGAGACGGTTGCCTGGTACCGCGACAACCGCGAGTGGTGGGAGCCGATCAAGTCGGGCGAGTACCTCGCGTACTACCGTCGGCAGTACGCGGCCCGCCTGTCCTAGACCACAGGGTCTAGTCCTTGCCGCAATGCTTGGCAGCCTTGATGGCGTCCTGGGGCTCGTGGCGCTGCGGCTCGAGCTGCTTCGCCGTTTCGAGGTACGGCATGGCTTCGTTGCACTGCCCAAGCTGAAGCAGGGTGTAGCCGAGGTTGTAGTTCGCGTAGGCCTCGTACGGGAAGCCGGCGCCGCTTAGCTTCGTCACCGCCTGCTGGAGCAGCGGCAGCGCGCCGCTGTAGTCGCCTGCCTTCTCCTTCAGGAAGCCCGCATTGTTCAGCGCAGGACCGCTGAGGGACGCCTGGCTCGACGCGGGTGTTGTCGCGGGCGCCGTCGTCTGCACGGTCGTCCCACGGGTCACGACGGTGGTAACAGTCCGCGGCACCGGAGGAGCGGCTGCGGGCTTGCTGGTTCCGTCCGCCAGGACGATCGCGGCGATCGCTCCACCGATCGCTCCCAACGCGAGCAGCGCCGCGAGCGCCGCCCAGCGCGACGGCCGGGACCGCCGCGGCAAGATTGGCGCGGTCGCGGGCACCACGCGTGAGCTGACGGCGACGGGCCGAAGCGTCCGCGTCGTTCCGGCGGCCTCCGCCAGAGCGGCCCGGATCGCCGAGACGAACTCGGTTGCGCTGTCGAAACGCTCCGCCGGGTCCTTCGCCATCGCTTGCCGGAAGACCGGGTCGAGCTCATCGGGCAAGCCCGGGCTCACGGAGGCGATCGACGGCACAGGCGCGTTCACGTGTGCGGCCGCCTCCGCGGTGATCGAATCGCTGTCGAACGGCCGCTCCCCGCTCAAGAGCTCGAAGGCGAGCACCGCGAGTGAGTAACGGTCGCTCGCGGGAGTTGCGCGTTCGCCCTGAGCCTGTTCTGGCGAGAGGTATCCCGCCGTGCCGAGCACGGTCCCGGTCATCGTCAGCGATTCCATACCAGCCGCACTCGCGATGCCGAAGTCCGCTACGTGGACGTTCGCGTCCCGATCCAGCAAGAGGTTCGCCGGCTTGACGTCTCGGTGGACGACCCCGTAGCGGTGAGCCGCGTCGAGGGCCGAGGCGCCCTGCTCGAGCCACTCGAGCGCTTGTCCGGGCTCCTGCGCGCCGGTCGCTCGGATCCGCTCCTCGAGCGAGCCGCCACTCAAATACTCCATGACGATGAACGGCCTGTCGGCCTGCTCGCCGACGTCGAAGATCGTGACGATGTGAGGCTCTCCCGACAGCCTCGCGGCAGCGAGCGCCTCGCGCGTGAACCGTTGGCGGATCGCGTCGTCGCGGGAGTATCGCTCGGCGAGCAGCTTGACGGCGACGGCGCGCCCGAGCGTCGAGTCGGTGGCGCGGTAGATCTCGCCCATGCCTCCACGCGCGATGCGTTTCGGCGAGCGATAGCGAGGCGGCAAGAGCTCTGTGTGCACAGTCATTGACCAGCTAGCTCCATGCCCACGCTACACGGACCGAAAACGCGTGCTCAGGGCGAGATTAGGACGCTGTAAAGGATTGCCAAGGCTTGTTCACGAATGCGCTACCCTCGACCCCTTCCGGGGTCCCGCGGCATGTTCATTCGCCCCTTCGCCATAGTCCTCCTCGCTGCGCTCGGCCTCACTGCCGGGGCAGCGCCAAGCGGCTCGACAACGGTGCCGGCGCCGACGATTCGCACCCAGCCGACCTTCTTCGTCACCGGACACGGCTGGGGACACGGTCTCGGCATGAGCCAGTACGGCGCATACGGCTACGCCCAGCACGGGTGGAAGTACGACGCGATCATCAAGCACTACTACACCGGGACGACGATCGGCCAGGCGCCGGTCACCAAGGTGCGCGTTTTGCTGGCCGACAAGGCCAAGCAGGTGACTATCGCCTCGAGCCTTCCGTTCCAGGTCCTTGACGGAACGGGCTCGAAGCACGCGCTGGACGCGGGAAGCTACGTCGTCGGCGGCGCCTACAAGTACACCGATCCCACGAATCCGCAGGCAACCCCGCAGGCGCTTCCCTACCCGTTGGAGTTCAGGCCCGGCGCGACCGCGCTCACCTTCAACGGGCGCGGCTACCGCGGGTCCCTCCGCCTGTTGAAGCTTGCGCCCGCCAAGGTTCGCGTCGTCAACGTCGTCGACCTCGACCTCTATCTGCGCGGCGTCGTCCCCTCCGAGATGCCCAAGACCTGGGCGCCGGAGGCGTTGAAGGCACAGGCCGTCGCTGCGCGCTCCTACGCGCTCTCGCACCTCCACGCGGCTGCCGCGTTCGATCTCTACGCGGACACGCGTGACCAGGTCTATCTCGGAATCCCGCACGAGGCTCCCGCGACCACGGCAGCCGTGAACGCGACGGCGAGGCAGGTGGCCGTCTACAAGGGAAAGGTCGCAAGCACTTACTTCTTTTCGACCTCCGGGGGCCGGACCGCATCAATCCAGGACCTCTACCCGGACTCGCCTCCGATTCCCTACCTCGTTTCGGTCCCTGATCCCTACGACTCGATCTCCCC
>Ga0070698_100003935_pt1 | contig 16335 bp, 13 predicted proteins | sample KBSK1502metaG_FD_65477 | JGI IMG/M metagenome (GOLD analysis project Ga0070698, IMG submission 65477) | Corn, switchgrass and miscanthus rhizosphere microbial communities from Kellogg Biological Station, Michigan, USA - KBS K1-50-2 metaG | ecosystem: Host-associated > Plants > Roots >...
GCGCCGCTGCGGGTGAAGCACGCGACCGTGTCGCGCACCCACGCGAAGGTGGTGATCAGCGAAGACCGCAAGACCGCGCTCCTCGAGCACGCGGGAGGCGCGAACGGAACGCGCCTCAACGGCCGGGCGATCGACAAGGCCGAGCCCCTCTCCGACGGCGACGAGATCGGCATCGGCGAAGTGACGCTGCGCGTTAGCCTGAAGCGAGGCTAAAGAAGCAACGCCGGCCTACGTCTCTTCGCGCATGTCGATGCCGAGCTGCTTGCACTTCTTGTAGAGGTGGCTTCTTTCCAGGCCCAGGCTGCGGGCGGCGTTGGTCACGTGGCCGCCGGCGACGCGCAGCCGCTCGCGGATGACCTCGCGCTCGAAGGCGTCGGTCAGGTCGCGCAGGGAGCCGGTGGGAGGAGGCGCCGCCGAGCGGGGGGCCGCGCCGGCGGCGGGCAGGGCCGCGCGCACGTCGCCGGCACCGATGGGATCGGCGTCGGAGAGGATCAAGAGCCGCTCCACCACGTTGCGGAGCTCGCGCACGTTGCCCTTCCACGGCTGTTGGCGGAGAAGCTCGAGCGCCTCCGGCGAGAGCCGCCGCGGCTTCCAGTGGTTCCGCCGGCACGCGCCCTCCACGAAGTGCGCGGCGAGCGCGGGCACGTCGGCCGAGTGCTCGCGCAGCGGCGGCGTCTTCACCGTGAGCGTGCTGATGCGGTAGTAGAGGTCCTCGCGGAATCGGCCTTCCGCGAGCAGGGTGTCGATGTCCTTGTTCGTGGCCGAGATGACCCTCACGTCGACCCGGATCTCGCCGGTGCCGCCCACGCGCGAGATCTCCCCGTCCTGCAGGACGCGGAGAAGCTTGGCCTGCATGGGCGCGGGCATGTCCCCGATCTCGTCGAGGAAGAGCGTGCCCCCGTCGGCCTGCTCGAAGCGGCCGCGGCGCTGCGCGACCGCCCCCGAGAAGGCTCCCTTTTCGTGGCCGAACAGCTCGCTCTCCACCAGCTCGGCGGGCACGGCGGCGCAGTTCATCTTCATGAACGACTGGCCGCCGCGGGGGGAGAGATCGTGGACGGCGCGGGCGACCAGCTCCTTGCCCGTCCCGTTCTCGCCCTGGATGAGGATGGGCACGTCGGAAGGGGCGGCCCGCTCGACGAGGGAGCGCAACGCGGCCATCGACGTGCTGTCTCCGATGAGGGCCAGCTCGTCTTGCCAGTACCGCTGCAGCTCGCGGTTCTCGCGCTGCAGCCGGTCGAGGCGCAGGGCGTTGCGCAGCGTGAGGAGCAACCGGTCGAGGCCGACCGGCTTCTCCACGAAGTCGAGGGCGCCCATCCGGGTCGCCTTCACCGCCGTCTCGACGGTCGCCTGGCCGCTCATGAGGATGACCGGCACGTCCGGCGCGCGCTCCTTCACCCGGGACAGGAACTCGAGCCCGTCCATCTCGGGCATCACCACGTCCGAGAGCACGGCGTCGACCGGCTCCTCGGCCAGCCTCTCGAGGCCGCGCGCGGCGGAAGGAGCGGTGACGGCGGTGTAGCCTTCGAGGGCGAAGGCCCGCGAGAGCGAAGCGAGGGTGCCCTGGTCGTCGTCGACGATGAGGATCTTCGGTTTCATGCCGGGCGCTCCCGCACGGGAGGAGAGCTTACAACCGACGCCGGGTCGCGCGGGAGGTAGAGGCTGAAGGTCGTGCCTTCGCCGGGCGCGCTGCGCGCCTCGATGCGGCCGGCGTGGTCGGACACGATGCCCTGCACGATGGCGAGCCCGAGGCCGGTCCCACCCTTCTTGGTGGTGTAGTAGGGCGTGAACAGCCGCGTGCGCTGCTCCGCGTCGAGGCCAGGGCCGGTGTCGGCGACCTCCACGACCACGCCGTCTTCGGCGGGCGCGGCGCGTACGCGGAGCGTGCCCCCCTCCGGCATGGCCTCGAGCGCGTTCGCCACCAGGTTGCCGAGCGCGCGGGCGAGCAGCGCCCGGTCCGCGCTCACCGTCGCCCGCCCCGGAGCGAGGTCCTTCTCGATGCGCACGCCGGCCGCCCGCGCCTGGTAGAGCGCGAGCACCTGTTCGACGACGGCGGCCACGTCCACCGGCTTCAGCTCGGGACGGGGCATGCGGGCGAACTCGCTGAACTCCTCGATGATGCGGCGCAGCGATTGCAGCTCGTCGAGCACGGTGTCGCTCGACTCGCGGAAGAGCGCGGCGAAGCGCTCGCGGCCGCCGGGCTCGTCCCACGCGCGGCGCAGGGTCTCGATCGAGAGCTGGATGGGGAAGAGCGGGTTCTTCAGCTCGTGGGCCAGCCGGCGCGCCATCTCGCGCCACGCGGCCACGCGCTCGGTCTGGAGCAGGCGCTCGCGGGAAGTGCGCAGCTCGGCCGTCATCGTGTTGAACGCGCGGGCCAGCTCTCCCACCTCGTCGCCGGCCGGCGCGTCGACGGCGGCACCGGGGTCGCCGGCGGCCACGCGGCGGGACTGTTCGGCCAGCTCCCGCACCGGGCGGGCGATGCGTCCGGACAGCAGCACCGCCGCCAGCACGGCCGCCACCAGGGCGGAAGCGGCGAGGCCGAAGGCCAGACCGCGCACGAGCCCGGTGAGGCGGTCGAGCTCGCCGCGCGGCAACGCGGCCACGAGCCACAGGTCCGGGTTGCGCGCCACGGCGGCGAAGCGATACGCGGTGCCGCCGAGGGACACCTCGCCCTGGGCCTGCTTCCCCGTCAGGGGGGGCTCGCTCCAGGCGAGCAGCGGCGAGCTGGGCGGGGCGATCCAGCGCTGGCGGCGGCGGTCGCGCAGCCCCAGCCGCACGCCCGTGAGGCCGGACATCTCCGAGAGGAACTCGGCGTCGACGAAAGTGCCGCCCCGGACGACGACCGGCGCGCCGTTCAGCATCGACGGGCGCGAGGCCATCACCGCGAGGCGCTCGGCCTCGCCGTACCCCTGGCCCACCCTTTCCACGCGCAGCGTGTCGTCGCCCGGGAAGAGCCCGTCCTGCTCGGGGAATCCATACCCGGCGAGCCAGTGGCGGGAGGAGACGACCCGCCCGCGGGCGTCGACGATCTCCAGCGCGGGCAGAGCGTGGCTCTCGCCGATGGTCTGGGCCAGGACGAGCAGCTTCTGCGCGTCCGCCCGCCTGTCCGGCAGCTCGGCCGCGACGCCCGCGACCTCCGCCTCGGACCGCTTGAGCTGCCGGTCCACCTGGCCGAGAGCGGCCGTGAGCGCGTCGCGGAGCCTCGCGTCGCCGGACTGCGTGAAGCTCCGGGCGAGGATCGTGGTGACCGCGGCGGTGAGCAGCAGCAAGGGCGGGACCGCGACGAGAACGAACGCGGCCAGCAGGCGGCCGCGCAGGCCGCCCGTCACGGCTCCACCCACGCGTCCTCGAGCACGAGGCGCCCGGCGAGGTCGATCGCGGCGCCGTGGAGGCCCGGCCGCGTGCGGTACGAGACAGGGACGCTCGCCAGCGGCACGAGCACCCAGTCCGAACGCAGCGCGGCCTCCGCGCGGTGCAGGCGGGCGCGGCGGCGGCTGGGCTCGGTCTCGTCGAGCGCCGCCGCGAGCTCTTCCCGGGCCGCGGGCCGCGGGTGCGCCAGGGCCGCGAGCTCCGCCAGCGCGAGGCCGGCTTCGGGCACTTCCGGCGACCACATCAGCAGGTGGGCGTGAGTGGGCGCGGCGAGGACCGTCGCCGGGCTGGAGGGCACGACCGCGACCCGCAGGCCGAGCGTCGTCAGGTGAGCCACGACGCGCTGGCTCGCGACGGGAGGGACGTCGAGACCGACGGCCAGCGTCGACGTCCCCGTCACCCGTCCGGCGGAGGGTGTCTCGCCGAGCCCGAGGGGCGGGAGAAGCGCGGGCACGAGGAGAGAGGGCGCGTCGTCGCCGCCGGGAATCAGGTGCCGCACGAGGTCTCCGCGGTCGATCGCCGCCGCCACCGCGGCTCGGGCCGCGGGCCGGTCGAACGGCGGCCGCGACGGGTCGAGGATCAGCAGCAGGGTCGCCGCGAGCCTGCTGATTCCCGGCTCGCCCGGAGCCGCGTCGATCCGCCCCGAGGCCATCTCGGACGGGACCGACGACGCGTCGGGCAGCGCCACCACCTCCACGCGGTCCAGGTAGGGGCGCCCCCGCACGTGGCCCGCGAACGCGGTGAGCGCCAGCCGTCGTCCCGGCACGGGTGCGGCGGGAACGAAGGGTCCGGCCCCGGCCCCGCTGGCCCCGGTGACCGCGGCCGCGGGCGACGCCAGCGGCGCGAGGGGCAGCACTTGCGCTTGCCCGAAGCGAAGGACGATGCGCCGGAGGTCGGGCGCGGAGACCCCGGCCAGCTCGTCGCCTCGTCCCGCCCGGAAGGAGCTGCCGCCGTCCAGGCCCTCCGCCATCCGCGCCGCGGTGCAGGACGGAGAGCGCAGGAAACGGCGGATGCTCCGCGCGGCATCGGCGGCGCCGACCGGGCGGCCGTCATGGAACGCCGCGCTTTCCCGCAGGCGAAGCGTCCACTCCCGGCCGCCCGCCGCCGTGCTCCAGCCCTGGGCGAGAGCCGGGGACGGGAATCCGGCTTCGTCGACGCCCACCAGCGTCTCGTGGGCCAGGATGGACAGCAGGCCCGCGCCGACGCCGCGCCCCGCCGTCGGCTCGGCGGTGGCCGGCAGCTCCGTGACCCCGACCCTCAGCTCGCCGCCGTAACGAGGTCCGAGGGCGGCGTGGAGGAGGAGCGGCCCGAGGGCGGCGAGCGCCGCCGTCGCGACGCAGAGGGTCGGGCGCCTCACGGCGTGAGCGGCGCGAGGTCGATCAGCACCAGGTGGATCCCGCGCTCCTCCTCGACGGCCGCGACCAGCCGCATCTTCGCCGACGTGCCCCGTGCGCCGAGCGCGCGCACGGCGCCGTCGACGGGCAGCGACTGCAGCGGCGGACGCGCGGGGTCGCGCGCGTCGAGAAGGAGCACGGCGTCGCGGGGCCCGGGCGGCTCTCCGCCCCCGACGGCGATCAGCTCCGGCGCCGGGCGCGCGAGGCCGCCGCCCACCTTGACGTCGATCGCGCGCGGGCCGTCGGGCGAGCCCATCCACAGCCGGCCGTCGGGAGCGACCGCGGCGCCGCGCGGGTCGAGCCGCAGGAACGGGCCGTCGCCGAGGTCCGCCACCGCGCCCTCGAGGAGGTTGGTGCCGGGCCGGTAGCGCAGGCCTCGCGGCGTGCGCGGCCAGAAGAGCGCGTCGGCCTGCTGCCGCTCGTCGAGGCGACCGTTGTCGAGACCGAAGAGGACGGCGCGCGGCGAACGGCTCGTGAGGACCCAGGCCGCTCCCTCCGCGGGAGGAAGGTAGATCGTTCCGCCCGGAAAGCGCACGGGCAGGGACGGCGCCGGCAGCTCGCGTCGCGACAGGAGCGCGAGCCCCGTATCGTCCAGCCGATAGAGAGCGAGCGCATCTTCGTAGAGGACGAGCACGCGGTCTTCGCCCACCGGGGCGACGTCGAGGACGCGCCCCTCGACGGGAGGAGTGCGCCGGAACGCGACGACCGCGAGCGGCCCCGCGCCTCCGGCGGGCCCCGCGGGCACGAGCGACAGGAGCATCGGATCGGCTTCCGCCGACGCCGCCAGGACGTCCACCAGCCGTCCGCCCGGCTCCTCGGTCAGCCGGGCCGAGACCCACAGCCGGCCCGGCCCTTCGGCAAGGACGGAGTCGACCCGGATCCGGGGGCCGGAGCTCACCAGGCGGACCCGGCCCTCGAGGCGGGCGCGCAGGAGCGACGCGAGGTCGAGGGCGAGGGATCCGCCGCTGCGGGTCCGATCCTCGGGGGTCGCGACCTCGACCGCGCTCCCGTGGGCGGCGCCGGCGATCTCGCCGGCGAGAGTGTCGGCGAGCCGCGCCAGGGGCGCGGCCGCGTGCGCGGACGCGGCGATCGCCGCGAGGGTCAGGAGCGCGGCGGTGATGCGAGAGGCGGGAGCGAGGATGCCCAAGTCCCACGAAGGATAGCGCGAAAACGCGATATCCTTGGTCGATGCCCGAGCGCATTTCTCTCGTCGATCGGATCCAGCAGGACCTCACCGCGGCCATGAAGGCGAAGGACGCCGACCGCACCAGCGCGCTGCGCATGGCCAAGGCCGCGCTCGTGAACCGCGAGATCGAGAAGAAGGCGCCTCTCGACGACGCCGAGACCGTGCGCGTGCTGCAGGGGCTCGTCCGGCAACGCGAGGACTCCGTCGTCCAGTTCCGCAAGGCGAACCGGCCGGAGCTCGTCCAGAAGGAGGAGAAGGAGATCACGCTGCTGAAGAGCTACCTCCCCGCGGAGGCCTCGGACGCCGACATCCAGGCGGCGGTGGAGAAGGCGGTGGCGGAGACGGGCGCCGCTTCGCCCAAGGACATGGGCAAGGCGATGAAGGCGGCGATGGCCGCCCTCGAGGCCCAGGGCAAGCCGGCGGACGGCCGCAAGGTCAGCGACGCGATGCGCAAGCGGCTCGGGGGCTGAGGAGGGCGCCATGCGGGAGAGCGTGCGCAAGGCGGGGCAGCGGCTGATGGTGGGGTTCCACGGCCACGAGGCCTCCGCCGACGTCAAGAGCATGATCCGCGACTACGGGGCGGGCAGCGTGATCCTGTTCGCGCGCAACGTCGCTTCGCCCGAGCAGGTGGCCGAGCTGGTGCGGGAGCTGCAGTCGGAGGCGCGCGCGGCCGGGCACGACCTGCCGCTGCTCGTCGCGGTGGACCAGGAGGGCGGCCGCGTGGCCCGGATGCGCGCCCCGTGGACCGAGTGGCCTCCCCTGCGTGCGCTCGGGCGGCAGGGCTCCGACGAGATGGCTCGGAAGATGGGGGAGGCGCTGGCGGCCGAGCTTCACGCCTGCGGCATCCGCCTCGACTTCGCTCCCGTGGTGGACGTCGACACGAACCCGAAGAACCCGGTCATCGGCGACCGCTCGTTCGGCGCCGATCCGGACCTGGTGGGCCGGCTGGGCGCCGCGATGATCCGCGGCCTCCAGGGGGGCGGGCTGGCCGCCTGCGCTAAGCACTTCCCCGGCCACGGCGACACCGACCTCGACTCCCACCTCGAGATGCCCACGGTCGAACACTCGCGCGCGCGGCTGGAGGACGTGGAGCTGCGCCCCTTCCGCAAGGCGATCGAGGCCGGCGTGGCCTCGATCATGACCGCCCACGTGCTGGTGCGCGCGCTCGACGAGGAGCTGCCGGCGACGCTCTCCCCGCGCGTGGTCGACGCCCTGCTGCGCAAGGAGCTGAAGTACGACGGCGTGATCGTGTCCGACGACCTCGAGATGAAGGCCGTGGCCCGGCGCTGGGCGCCCGGATCCCTGGCCGTCCTGGCCGCCAAGGCCGGCTGCGACCTTCTTCCTGTCTGCGCGACGCACGACATGCAGGTCGAGTCGCTCGAAGGCCTCGTGAGGGCGGTCGAGTCCGGCGAGATCCCCTGGAAGGCGATGGACGAGGCCGGCGGGCGGATGCGCCGGCTGAAGGAGCGCTTCCTGCTGCCGTGGCGCGACCCCGACCCGAGGACGGCCCGCGCCGCGGCGGGGGCGGGGGAGCGCGTGGCCCTCGCGCGCGAAATCGCCGACCAGGCCGGCATGGCGATCTAGCCCGTGGACCTTGGCCTGAAGGGGAAGGCGGCGGCCGTGGCGGCCTCATCGCGGGGGCTGGGGCGGGCCAGCGCGCGCGCGCTCGCCCTCGAGGGCGCCTCGGTGGCGATGTGCGGGCGCGACGAGCGCCGCATCCGCGAGGCGGCGGACGAGATCGCGCGCGAGACCGGTGCCTCCACGCTGCCGGTGGTGGCCGACGTCGCGGTGACCGACGATTGCCGCCGGTTCGTCGAGGCGGCGGCCGACACGTTCGGCCGGCTCGACATCCTGGTGACCAACACCGGCGGCCCCAAGCCCGGGGCCTTCGACGCGATCGACGACGCGCGCTGGGACGACGCCTTCCGCACGACGCTCTCCAACGTCTTCCATCTCGTGCGCGCCGCCGTGCCGCACATGAAGAGGAACCGCTGGGGTCGCATCGTCAACATCGCGTCGCTCTCGGCGAAGCAGCCCATCGACGGCCTCCTGCTGTCCAACGTCTTCCGCCCCGCCATCGTCGGCCTGGCCAAGACGCTGGCGAGCGAACTGGGTGCCGACGGCATCCTCGTCAACACGGTCTGCCCGGGCTACACCCGCACCGACCGCCTGCAGGAGGTGACGGAGGCGCGGGCGAAGGCCGCCGGCACGACGCCGGAGAAGGTGCTGGCCGACCTGGCCCGGTCGGTGCCGCTGGGGCGTCTGGCGGAGCCGGAGGAATTCGCGGCCGTCGTCGCGTTCCTCTGCTCGGAGCCGGCCTCCTTCCTCACCGGCCTCACCCTCGCGGTCGACGGCGGGGCGTGCAAGGGACTCCTCTGAGGGAGTGGGTCCGGCCGCGGGCGCTCCGCACGGGCGATCTGGTCGGCGTGTGCGCGCCGGCGGGACCCGTGGATCCGGCGGCGCTCGACAAGGGGGTCGCGGAGCTGGAGGCGCTCGGTTTCCGCGTGCGGCGGGCGGAGGGCGCTCTCCATCGCCGCGGCTTCACCGCCGGGCCCCTGGCCACGCGACTCGCGGGCCTGCGCGATCTCTTCGCCGACAGCGACGTGAAGGGCATCTTCTGCGCCCGCGGCGGCGCGGGCGCCGCGTCGCTGCTGCCGGCCCTCGACGCGGAGTGGTTCCGCGCCCGACCGAAGGTGTTCGTCGGCTACAGCGACATCACGCTGCTCCACCTGTTCCTGAACCGGCTCGGCCTCGTGACCTTCCACGGCCCGATGGTGGCCAAGGACCTCGCGGAGCATGCGTACGACCGCGACAGCCTCCTCGGGGCGATCACCGGTGAAGGCGAGCCCTACCGCAGCGATGCCGAGGACCTGCTGCCGCTGCACGGAGGCGAGGCCGAAGGCCGCCTGCGCGGCGGCTGCCTGAGCCTCCTGGCGGGGGCGGCGGGGACGCCGTGGGCCCTCGACACGGTGGGCGAGGACACGATCCTGTTCGTGGAGGACGTGGACGAGCCCCCGTACCGGATCGACCGGATGCTGCGGCAGCTCCGCGAGTCGGGGGCGCTGGCGGGCGTGCGCGGGATCGTGTTCGGCGACATGAAGGGGTGCTCGCCCCGCCTCGAGGCCGATTACACGCTCGAGGACGTGGTGAAGGAGGCGCTCGAAGGGCTCGACGTTCCCGTCGCGCTCGGCCTCTCCAGCGGCCACAGCACCGGGCCCAACGTCACGCTTCCCTTCGGCGTGCGCGCACGGCTGTCGTGTTCCGCCGACGAAGCGCGGTTCGAGCTGCGGGAACGCGCCGTCTCGTGAAGATCCACCTGTCGGGCATCGCGGGGACGGCGATGGCCTCGCTCGCGGGCCTGCTGCGCGAGAAGGGCCACGCGCTCACGGGATCCGATCAGGACGTCTACCCGCCGATGTCCACCCAGCTCGAAGCCCTCGGCATCCCGGTGCGATCGCCGTACCGCGCCGCCAACGTGCCCTCCGACGCCGACCTGGTGGTCATCGGGAACGCCTTGTCCCGGGGTAACCCCGAGGTGGAGGTCGTGCTCGACCGCAAGCAGCGCATGGCGAGCATGCCGGCTCTGCTCGCGGAAGAGTTCCTGCGTGGGCGCACGTGCCTCGTCGTGGCCGGGACCCACGGCAAGACCACGACCACGAGCATCCTCTCCTACATCCTCCACCACGCCGGACGCGACCCGTCCTTCCTGATCGGCGGCGTCCCGGTCGACTTCGAGCGCAGCTACCGGCTCGGCCGCGGCCCGCACTTCGTGGTCGAGGGCGACGAGTACGACACCGCTTTCTTCGACAAGCGGCCGAAGTTCGTCCACTACATGCCCGACGTCGCCATCATCGGCAACGTCGAGTACGACCACGCCGACATCTACCCCGATCTCGCCTCGGTGCAGCGGGCCTTCGTCCACCTGATGAACCTCATCCCGCGCCGCGGCCTGCTGGTGGCCGGGCTCGAGACGCCCGCGCTGCGCGACATCCTGGGGAAGGCGCAGTGCCCGGTGGAGACCTTCGGCCTCGGCGAAGGCGCGGACTGGCGGGCGGTGGACGTGAAGCCGGCGGCCGACGGCGGGCGCTTCCGGCTCCTCCGCCGCGGAGCGGACCTGGGCGAGTTCCACCTCGGGGTGCCCGGCGAGCACAACCTGCGCAACGCCCTCGCCGCCGTCGCCGCCGCGAGCGCCGCCGGCGTGGATCCCGCGTCCACGCGCCCGGCCCTGGCCGGCTTCGGCGGGGTGAAGCGGCGCCTGGAGATCCGCGGGCGCGCGCGGGGCGTCACGGTCTACGACGACTTCGCCCACCACCCGACGGCGGTGCGGGAGACGCTGCGGGCGCTGCGCAGCCTGCCCACCCCCGGCGCCGGCCGCCTGGTCGCCGTCTTCGAGCCGCGGTCCTACACCTCGCGCACGCGGATCTTCCAGGAGGAGTTCGCCCGCTCGTTCCAGGAGGCGGATCGCGTCATCGTGTCCGCCGCGCACCTGCCGGGGAAGGTCCCGGAGAAGGAGCGCATCTCGGAGAGCGAGCTGGTCCGCGGCATCTCGGAGCTGGGCAAGGACGCCCGCTTCGTGCCCGGAGTGGACGACATCGTCTCCCTGCTCGCCGCCGAGCTCCGCGAGGGCGACCGGGTGGTGGTGCTCTCCAACGGCGGCTTCGGCGGCATCCACGAGAAGCTTCTGCGCGCGCTGGACGCGGGCGCGGGCTCACGGCCGGCCCGGTAAAACCTGGCGGCGCGTCCGTCCATATGGTATAGACTTCGCCGTCGCCGCCTGCTCCTTCTATGACATTCGCCAGACCGTCATGGGGTGGCGCTCGTCGCGCGGCCGCGGCGCCAGGATCGCGGTCGACGCCTCGCACTCGAGCAAGGAGGATGGTATGAAAGGGTTGTTCCCCGCCGTCAGCCTCGGCCTCCTGTGGGCCGTCGCGGCCGCCGCGCAGGAGCCCAAGCCCACTCCCTCCCCGTCGCCCCAGAAGGAGCAGGACCAGACCATCAAGCGCGAGGAGACGATCGTCGTCAGCGCCGGCAAGGTCGAGACCACTCTCATCAACGCGCCGGCGACGATGTCGGTGATCCCGGGGGACGCGATCGTCGACGCTCCCGCCAACAACTACGGCGACCTGCTGCGGTCGGTGCCGGGGATGAACGTCGTCCAGACCTCGGCCCGGGACGTCAACGTGACCTCTCGACAAGCCACGGGAACCCTGACCAACTCGCAGCTGGTCCTCCTGGACGGCCGCTCCGTCTACCTCGATTTCTTCGGCCTGGTGCTCTGGGACTTCGTCCCCACGAACGCCGCCGACATCAAGCAGATCGAGGTGGTGCGGGGACCGGCCTCGGCGGTGTGGGGAGCCAACGCGCTCACCGGCGTGATCAACATCATCACCAAGTCACCGCGTGAAGCGGAGGGTTTCGGAGCGACGCTGACGGGCGGGATCTTCGACCGGAGCGTGGGCTCGCGCGCGGACGAGGGGAACGGCAAGAGCTTCGGCGGCAACTTCAGCATCGCGCGGGCCCCGAACGAGAAGATCTCCTGGCGCCTGTCCGCCGGCTACTTCGACTCCGACCCCTACTCCCGCCCCCAGGGGACGGTACCGAGGATACCGAACCCGCTGCAGCCGAGCTTCATCGTGGGCGGCGGCGCCTATCCTCCGGACCGCGACGTCCTGGGCGGATACCCGAACAACGGGACCAAGCAGCCCAAGGCCGACCTCCGCGTCGATCAGGAGTTCGCCGACGGCGGGCGCATGACCTACCAGGGCGGCTACGCGGGAACGACGGGCATCGTCCACACGGGCATCGGCCCCTTTGACATCCAGAGCGGCTCGTACCTGGCCTACGGCAAGCTCCAGTACAACAAGGGCGCCTTGAAGATCGGAGGGTTCGGCAACTTCGTGGACGCCAACGCGCCCAACGAGCTGGCCCGCGGGCCCGACGGCCGGCCGGTGGTGCTGGCGTTCAAGACCCAGACCTACGACTTCGAGGTGGGGCACTCGACGGTGCTGGGCGGGAAGCACCTGCTGAGCTACGGGGGCAACGCGCGCCGGAACAACTTCGACATCACCCTCGCGCCGAACAGCAAGGGCCGGAACGAGTTCGGGGCCTACTTCCAGGAGGAGTACTTCGTCAACCAGTGGCGGCTGTCCGCCGGCGTCCGCGTGGACAAGTTCGGCAACCTGAAGGACCCGTTCTTCTCCCCGCGCCTGAGCCTGATGTACAAGCCGCTGACGAGCCACTCCCTGCGGGTCTCGTTCAACCGGGCGTTCCGCGCGCCGTCGGACATCAACAACTACCTCAGCCAGGAGATCCTCGCCCGGCTCATCGACCTTCGGCCGCTCGCGCCCCTGCTCCCCCCGGCCCTGCGCCCTGCCGTCGCGACGCCGTTCCTCCTCATCGTCAACAATGTCGGCAACCCGAACGTCAAGGCGCAGTCGCTCAACGCCTACGAGTTCGCCTACACCGGCCGGGTCGGCGACACGACCCTGGGATTCGCGGTCTACCAGAACGACATGACCAACGACATCAACTTCACGAACCTCACCACGCTGCCGCTCGACCTCGCGCTGAGGAGCGGCCTGACGTTCTACTCGGCCGCCAACCCCGCGCGCGGGCTCACGGTGACCGGCCAGCCCATCACGCTGCCCCCGCCCCTGATGACCGTGCTCGCGAGCATTCCGGCGCAGCTCGGCGGACCGATCCTGTTTCCCAGCATCGTGAGCACGTACCTGAACTTCGGCCCGCTGCGCCAGCGCGGTCTGGAGCTGTCCGTGGAGCACCAGATCACGCACGACGTCAGCGCGTTCGCCAACTACTCCTACCAGAACACGCCCACCGTCCTGGACACCAGCGCGGACCAGATCCGCTACCCTCTCACCGAGATCAACATTCCCGCCAAGAACCGCTTCAACGCGGGGGTGAGCGCGAGCACCAAGCGCTTCATCGGCAACGCCCAGGTGAGCTTCGTCGACAAGGCGTACTGGCAGGACGTCCTCAACCCGGACTTCGCCGGATTCACCAAGTCCTACACGCTGGTCAACGCGACGGTGGGGGCGCGGTGGGCGGACGGCAAGGTCGTCACCAGCATCAAGGGGACGAACCTGCTCAACCAGACGATCCAGCAGCACGTCTACGGCGACATATTGAAGCTGGGCGTGATGGGCGAAGTGCGCGTTTTCGTGAAGTGAGACGGTAGCAGCGAGCCACAGCCGCGAGCGGAGCGCGATTCACTCGCGCGTAGCGAGCGGGGGGTCTGGGGGGTGCGCCGCTAGCACCCCCCAGCTTCAGCGGGACGGGGTCGCCTCTAGAACAGAGTGTAGATGAACGGGGCCACGGCCGACCCCTGGGTAAAGATAACGAGCAAGCCAAGGAGAGCCAACATCATGACGATCGGGCCCAGCCACCACTTCTTGCGGACCCGCATGAAGGCCCACAGCTCGCCGATGATCCCCAGCTTCTCGCGTGATTCCTCGAAGGCCATAAATTGCTCCTCGGCAGCCGCTAATCCAGCTCATACTGCGTCCGCCAGTCCACGTCCTCGCGCAGGGGCGGCTGCTGCTTCTTCTCCAGCAGGTGGTGGCCGAGCACGAGGTGATCCATGTTCGTGCGCATGAAGCACAGGTACGCGTCGTGCGGCGTGCACACGATGGGCTCTCCGCGCACGTTGAACGAAGTGTTGATGATGACCGGCACCCCCGTCAACCGCTCGAACTCGCCGATGAGCTCATAGTAGAGCGGGCTCGCCTCCCGGGTCACCGTCTGCAGGCGGGCCGAGTTGTCTACGTGGGTGACGGAAGGGATGCAGCGCTTGCCCTCCCGGACCTGCGCCACCAGGAGCATGTACGGGCTGTCGCAGTCGATCTCGAACCACTCGGAGGCCTTGTCGGCCAGGACCGAGGGCGCGAAGGGACGGAAGCCCTCCCGGAACTTGATCTTCATGTTCAGGGTGTCGCGCATCTTGGGGTCCCGCGGGTCGGCGAGGATGCTGCGCCCCCCGAGGGCGCGGGGCCCGAACTCCATCCGGCCCTGGAACCATCCAATCACCTTGCCGTCCGCGATGAGGCGCGCGGTCTCTCGCACGACATCGCCGTCGGAGAGCACCCGGTACTTCGCTCCCTGGCCGTCCAGGTACTCGCGGATCTCCGCGTCGACGTACTCCGGCCCGAGGTACGCGTGCGTCCACGCCGGGCCGCGCGGCTGATTGCCCAGCGTGTTGTAGACGTAGTGGGCGACCCCCACCGAGCCGCCGGCGTCGCCGGCCGCGGGCTGCACGAAAAGCTCCTTGAAGGGGGTCTCCCGGATCACGCGTCCGTTGGCGACGCAGTTCAGGGCGACACCGCCGGCCATGCAGAGGCGGGTGAGGCGGGTCTGCTCGTGGATGTAGCGGGCCATGCGCAGCACGATCTCCTCGCAGACCTTCTGGATGGAGGCGGCGATGTCGAACTCCCGCTCCGTCATCCAGGTCTCGGGCTTGCGGGGCGGCCCCCCGAAGAACTCGCTGAAGCTCCCGTTGGTCATGGTCAGGCCGTAGTCGTACGAGAAGTACTTCATGTTGAGCTTGAAGGAGCCGTCCTCGTTGAGGTGGACGATCTCCTTCATGATGCGGTCGAAGTGGACCGGCTTCCCGTAGGGGGCGAGGCCCATGACCTTGTACTCGGCGCTGTTGACCTTGAACCCGAGGTAGTACGTGAAGGCGCTGTAAAGGAGACCGAGGCTGTGGGGGAAGCGGATCTCCTTGAAGAGCGTGATGTCGCTGCCCTTGCCCACGCCGAAGGAGGCGGTGGCCCACTCGCCGACGCCGTCCACCGTGAGGATGGCCGCCTCCTCGAACGGCGAGACGAAGAAGCACGAGGCGGCGTGGCTCATGTGGTGCTCGGCGAAGAGGATCGGTCCCTTGTAGGGTCGCAGCTCCTTCCGAATGATCGACGGCACCCACAGCTTCTCCTTGATCCACACCGGCATCGCCTTGCGGAACGAGCCGAAGGAGCGGGGGAAGGTGGCGATGTAGGTCGAGAGCATCCGCTCGAACTTCAAGAGCGGCTTGTCGTAGAAGCCGACCGCGTCGAGGTCCTCGGCGGCGATGCCCCCCTGCTTGAGGACGTACTTCACCGCCCGCGCCGGGAAGTCCTGGTCGTGCTTCTTGCGGGAGAGCCGCTCCTCCTGGCAGGCGGCCACGACGACGCCGTCCCGGAGCAGGGCGGCCGCCGAGTCGTGGTAGAAGCAGGAGATTCCGAGGACGTTCATGCTAGAACTGGTGCCGGGCCGCGGCCACGGCTCCCAGCGGATTGGCCTCGTGGGCCTTCCAGAACGTCGGGTCGTCGCCGGCCGCCCGGTCGAGCAGGTCCTTGCGCGTGAGCTTCATGAAGAGGCTGACGGGTCCCACCGACACGAGATACACGACCGAGAGGAGGACCGCCGTCCACACCGCGCCCACGGCTTCGATCCCCTTCGTCCACCGGGCGTAGGCCTTCGACCGGGGTCCGAACCGCCGGAAGGCCAGCTCCACCAGCAGCACGCACGTCGCGAAGGTCAGCAGGACCTTGGTGTGCGTCGGAAGGTGGGCGAGCCGCGCCCCCAGACGGCTCAGGTAGTCGGTGAGGTTCACGGTCTCCTTCCTCGATGACGACAGAAACCATGATAGTACGGCGCGCGGCGGTCGCCGGTCAACGAGGAGGGGCCTCAGGCCGCGGGTGCGCGCAGCGCGGCCAGGAACCCCTGGACGTCCCGGGTGTTGAGGACGTCCTCGGCGCGCAGCCAGCCCCGCCGGGCCTGGTCGACCCCGTAGCGCAGGTTCTGGAAGTCGTGGACGGCGTGGCTGTCGGTGGAGACCACGAAACGGACGCCCCGTCGGCAGGCGGAGTGGACGAGGGCGTCGGGCAGGTCCAGGCGGTCGGGCTGGCTGTTGATTTCCAGGGCGACCCCCCGGCGCGCCGCGGCTTCGATCGCCCGATCGAGGTCCACGCTCACCGGCTCCCGCTTGCCGAGGAGCCGGGCCAGGGGATGGCCCCAGACGTCGAGGTGCGGGTTCTCGAAGGCCCGGACGACCCGCGCGGTCATCTCCTCGCGCTCCATGTTCAGGCGCGAGTGGAGTGAGCCGACGACGACGTCCAGCTGCCCCAGGACCTCGTCGGCCATGTCGAGCCGCCCGTCGGTCAGGATGTCGACCTCGATGCCGGCCAGGAGGCGCAGGTCGCTGACGCTCTCCTGGAGGGCGCGGATGCGGGCCAGGTGCTCCAGACAGCGCGCCTCGTCCATTCCCACCCCCCGTTTCGGGGAGGGAATGGCCCGGGAGTGGTCCGTGATGGCGAGGTAGCGCAGGCCACGGCGGCGCGCCGCCTCGACCATCGCCTCCAGCGTGTCCTTGCCGTCGCTCTCCTGGGTGTGGGCATG
>Ga0070698_100003936_pt1 | contig 16331 bp, 9 predicted proteins | sample KBSK1502metaG_FD_65477 | JGI IMG/M metagenome (GOLD analysis project Ga0070698, IMG submission 65477) | Corn, switchgrass and miscanthus rhizosphere microbial communities from Kellogg Biological Station, Michigan, USA - KBS K1-50-2 metaG | ecosystem: Host-associated > Plants > Roots >...
TGGCATCGGCTCCGGGCTCGTAAGGCATGTCAAGGGTTGGATTTCCAGGGACTTGTGATGAGCATCCTGTCGCGCCGCCGCTTCAGTTTCCTATCGTCCCTTGGCGGGCTGCGCTTTTCGGATGGCCAGACAATGAAACGCACCAAGTCGAGCCTCTACCTCGCGTTCCTCACGCTAGCCTCGTGCGGCCGCGACGCGGTCGATCCCGCCGTCGGGGCGATCGAGCAGATCGTCGTGACGCCAGCCATCTCGACGGTGGCGATGGGTTCGAGTATCGGACTCAGTGCCCAGGTCCTCGACGGCACTGGAAACCTGCTGTCGGACCGGCCGGTGCATTGGGCCTCGGAGGACACCGAAATCGCCACCGTCGGCGCTGATGGAATGGTCACCGCGCTGAAAGTCGGGTCCGTCCAGATTGCGGCCAGCACGGGGGGACTTAGCGGCATAGCACAGGTGACGGTGACGACGACACCGGTGGCCTCTGTCCACGTCTCGCCCGGGAACAAGTCGCTTTTCGTCGAACAAACCTTCCAGTTCGCCGCCGAGACGCGCGACGCGGGAGGCGCAATACTGGCCGGCCGTCCCATTGCCTGGTCCAGCAACAACGAAAGTGTGGCCACCGTCAGCCCCACCGGCCTGGTGACCGCATTGTCGCCGGGTGGAGCGATCATCACCGCCACGTCCGAGGGCCGGAGTGCCCCGGCATCGGTGACCGTCGCCGCCATCCCAGTTGCCTCAATGCGCGTTCAACCCGCGTCGCAGTCCCTGGTCCAGGGACAGACCGCTCAGCTCCAGGCGCAACCGCTGGACGCGGATGGAAAGCCACTGGTCGGGCGCGTGGTGCTGTGGTCGACGAGCAACGCGTCGGTCGCCACCGTGACCTCCACCGGTTCCGTCACTGCGCACGCGCTTGGCACGGCCGTGATCACGGCGACCTGTGAGGGGAAAACCGGCTCCACGACCGTCACGGTCAACGCGCCAACGCCTAACGCGGTGATCGTGACCCCGGCGCAGGTGCTCGTGCAGGAGGGCGCGACATCCCAGCTCACCGTGGAAGTCCTGGATGCGGCAGGACGCCCGTTGCCGAATAGCCTCGTCACGTACTCCTCGTCGAACACGGCCGTCGCGTCGGTGTCAGCGAGCGGCCTGATCACCGCCGGTGTTCCCGGGAAGACGACCGTTTCGGCGACCAGCGGTGGCAAGACAGGGACCGCCGAGGTCACGGTCACGTCGACCCCGGTGGATTCAGTGGCCGTGACACCATCGACGCCCTTCATCGTGGTCGGCCGCACGACGACACTGACGGCGCAGGCGCTCGGACCGAGCGGCCAGGTATTGACGGGGCGGACGATCACCTGGTCGAGCAGCACGCCTGCGATTGCCGAGGTTTCCTCGTCAGGCGTGGTCACCGCCAGGGCACAGGGGAGCACGATCGTCTTTGCCAGCATCGATGGCGTCCTGGGCTGGGCCAACGTCACCGTGGTCCCCGTGCCGGTGGCGACCGTCACCGTGGCACCGGCGACGAATAACGTCGCGATCGGCGAGACCAAACAGCTCTCGGCGACCCTCAAGGACGCCAGCGGCAACACGCTGACGGGTCGGGTGGTCACGTGGACGAGCAGCCAGGCGTCCGTCGCCACCGTCACGACCGCGGGGGTCGTGACGGGAGTCTCGGCCGGCACCACGGTCATTTCGGCGACGAGCGAGGGCAAGGTCGGGACCGCCTCGGTGGTGGTCGCGGCACCCGGCGTTCGCACCGTGACCGTCACGCCTAACGCGGCAACGATACCGCCGTTGGGCAACGTGCAGCTCACGGCCACGGTCCGCGATCCATCGGGCGCCATCATCACGACGTCGATCACCTGGACGAGCAGCAACGGCCTGATCGCCAGCGTGTCGTCCAGCGGGAAAGTGACCGCCGGCATCTTCGCCGGCACCGTGACCATCACCGCCAAGTCGGGATCGGCGACGGGAACGGCGACGATCACGGTGCAATGAGTTGAGGGAAGCGAGAGGGGCGAGTGTGAGCAGTACCAACGCTCACACTCGCCCCTTTTGTCAGTCCTGCGCCTTTCGATCCCTTACGGGTTCGGGTACATGGCCACGGGCAGTTTCGTGATGCCCCGCTCCTTCTTCTGCTTCTCCACCATCTTTGCGACGTCGGCCAGGAGCTTTTTCGCGTCGTAGACGATGCCATCCTTGATCGTCCACTTCACGCCGCCGACCCGCTCCACTTTCCCCGTCTTGTCGTTGAGCCGGACGAACCCGTTGCCATAGAGGACTTTCAGGTTCGCAATCGGGTTTTCACCAACGATCGCCATGTCGGCGAGGAGGCCGGGGCGCACCACGCCATATTCGATCGGCCTGCCTAACGGGCGGAAGATCTCCTCGGCGGCATGCAGCGTGCCGGCACGAATCACCTCGAGCGGATGGAATCCCGCTTCCTGGAAGTTCTCCAGCTCCTCGATGTACGAGAAGCCGTAGGTGTTGTAGATGAAGCCGGCATCCGTCGACGGCGTCACCCGGCCACCCATGTTCTTGTAGTCGTTGATGAACTCCATCCAGACCTGGTAGAATTTCTTCCACGCCACTTCATCCCACGTGGTCCAGTTGTAGAAGTAGGCGCCGTGATTCTCGCGATTGGGCGTGTAGAAGTCCCACAGCGAGGGCAACGTGTACGTCTCGTGCCATTCGGCGGTGCGGCGCTTGGCGAGGTCCCGGCCCGACATGTAGGTCGTCATCGTCGGATCGAGGGTGGCGTCGTTGTCCTTGAGCAGCTTGAGGAACGCCTTCCACTTCTCGCTCCTCGGTGTCACCAGGTTCCACTGCCGGGCCACCTGACCGAAGCGCCACTGCTCATCGTTGTAGTTGTACGTGTCGGGATACGGCTGGATCGAGGTGTCGTCGTACATCGCCTCGAAAATGCCGTAGTAGTGCGTGACGGCGCCAAGTCCGAGCTTCACTGCGTCGGCGGCATTCATCTGGGCGACGCCGGTCTGTGCGAGGTGCGCCGTCGTTCCGAGTTTGTTCTTCTTGGCTTCGTCGATGAGCGCCGCCATGATCGCGGGCTCGTGCGCGCCCAGCTTGAGGCAATCGGCCCCGGCCTGCGCCGCATAACGAACCCACTCACGGGCCTTTTCTGGCGTGAGGATCTGACCACCGGTCCAGCCCTGCCCCGTTCCCATCCGGTGGCAGGACACGAGGCGAGGCGCCGTGATCTGGTTCGCCGCGCTGCGCGCCTTCTCCTTCAGTGAATACTCGAATCCGCCGAACGGAACGCCGCGCACCGTGGTGATGCCGTGACCCATCCACAGCTTGTAGACGTATTCGGATTCCGGCGCCTTGGGGACTCCGCCGGTGTGTACGTGGAGATCGATGAATCCGGGAAGGACATACATGCCTTCCGCCTGGATCTCGCGCGCCGGTCCCTCCGGTCGCCCGCGCTGGCTGATCGGCACGCCGGGGAAGCCGACGTCGACGATGCGCGTAATGCGATTCTTCTCGACCACGATGTCTACGGGACCACGAGGTGGAGCACCCGTGCCATCGATCAAGGTTGCGCCGCGGATGATCAAGCGATCGAATGGCCCTTCACCTTCAGCGCGGTTGGGCGCCGGCGCCGCGTCCTGTGCCAAAACCCGCGCGGCCGGAAGAATCAGCGTGGCTGCGGCCGCGATGGGCCACAGGAATCCCTTCACTCGTGAAAACATGGACGTGAGCTCCGCCTCGAGGTAAACGCGTGGGGTGGACCGGTCAGAAAGGGACAGGTCCGGGCCACCGGCAGTCAAGTATCGCGTTTAGCGCGGTCGCTGTCAGGGGTGTGCCGCGACCAGCCTGGCGCGCCTCGGGACCACTACCAGGAGGGCGGCGGTAGCTCAGTCCGACGACGGGATGCAGGACCGCTGCCGGCCACCGGCGCAGTCCAGCCGGAATGGCCGGCTGGGAACAGGCAAAAGCGCGGACGCTTTCATTCGCCGCGCAATGCCTCCTGCGGCCCCAGGCGCGCCGCCGAGCGCGCCGGCAGGACACACGCCGCGACCGCCGATACGACCAGGACGGCCGTCACGGAGACAAACGTGATCCAGTCGCGCTCCGGCACGTCGAACAGGAGTTCCGTGAGTTGGCCGGCCAGGCCCATCGCGGCCATCACGCCTAACGCCAGCCCGAATGCCGCCAGCGTGAGCCCTTCGCCCACCACCATGCGGACGATCTGCGCCGCCGATGCACCCAGCGCCATGCGGACTCCGATCTCCCGCGTTCGCTGGCGGACCGTGTACGCGATAATCCCGTACACCCCGATGGCTGAGAGCAGGAGGGCTGCCGTCGCGAACGCGGCGATCACCATGAGGTAAAAGCGTGGCTGGGCCAGCGACGCCGCCACCAGCGTCTCGCCGGTCGTCAGGTCGAAGATCGGAAGTTCGGTATCGAGTTGCTGGACCAGGTCGTGAATCCCGCCTGCCAGTGCAACCGTGTTGGTCGTTCCCCGGACAACGAAGGTGGGCTCGTCGATCGGCCATTGGTCCGCGACCGCGTAATAGGCCGGCGGCGCGTCGATCGAGAGTCCGAATTGCTTCACATCGCCCACGATGCCGACGATATCCCCGCCCAGCTTTCTCCCCTCGCGCCCCCAACCGGTATCGAGCCGGTGGCCTATCGCATCACCCTTCGGGAAAAACCGGCGCGCCAATTCTTCGCTGACGACAATGACCTGCGGCGAATCCCAGCGATCCTGGGGAGTGAACGTCCGGCCCTTCACCAGCGGAATCCCCATCGACTCGAAGTAACCGGGCGATGCCACGCGAATCTGACCGCGAGGTTCGTTGTTCGCGTCGCCATCCTTGCCATCGATGGTGAACGTGAGCTGAAAGCGCGCATCGGTCAGCGGCAACCCGAATGAGGCGGCCGCGTTTTCGACGCCGGGGATGGCGCGCAGGCCCTCCAGGGTACGATCGAGGAACTGCCGCTGGTCCACCAGCCGCCCATAACGAGATTCCGGCAGCGTCACCGTGAACGCGGTCAGCCCGCCAGGCCGGAATCCAGGATCCACGCGCTGCAACTTTGCAAAGCTCCGCAGCAACAAGCCGGCGCACACGAGCAGCACGATCGCCACCGCCAGCTCCGACACCACCAGCACACGTCGCAACCGGGTCCCCCCGAACCGCCCCGCCGCTCCCCGACTCTCCGCCTGGAGGCGGCTGCGCACATCGTGTCGCGAGGCCTGCAACGCGGGTGCGAGACCGAAGACCAGTCCGGTCATCAACGCAAGGCCGAAGCTGAACGTGAAGATCATCCGGTCGATACCGACGTCAGCCAGACGCGGAATATCAGGCGGCGCGAACCGCACCAGCAGCGATGTGCCCAGGACGCCCAGGCCGAACCCGAGAGCGCCACCAGCGATGGCCAGCACCAGCGCCTCGGTGACGAGCTGCCTGACGATGCGACCCCGTCCCGCGCCCATGGCGGCGCGCACCGCGATCTCGGTGTCGCGAGCCGCCGTCCGTGCCACCATCAAACCGGCGACGTTGGCGCAGACGACGAGCATAACGAGTCCGACGGCGCCGAGCAGGACGTACAGCGGCCGCCGATAGTTGCCGATGATCGACTCCTGCAGCGGGCGCCCGAACGCCGTGTAGCCCGTGTTGTGCCGGGGATCCTTCTCCACGAGGAGCTTGGCGACGCGCGCGACGTCGTCGTTCGCCTGCTCGACGGTCACACCAGGCTTGAGGCGGCCCACGACGCGAAGCCATCGCGCCCCCCGCTGCGCGTTGGTGAATTCCTCGGGCGCAAACCTCGTCGTCATCCAGAGCTCGACGTTGGCGGGGAAGGCGCGCTCACCATCAACGATGCCGACCACCTCAACGGGGTTCCCGTCCAGGCGCAACGTGCGTCCGACAATGTTCGGGTCGCCGCCGAATCGTCTGCGCCAGAACGCGTCCGAAAGAATGGCGCGACGCGGCGCTCCGTGCTGTTCTTCGCCGTCAAGGAACGTCCGTCCGGATTGCGGCCGAACGCCGAGCAGGTTGAACCAGTTGTCCGTGACCCGCGCTGCTTCCAGTCGCTCCGGTTTTCCCTCACCACTGAGATTGGTGGTGCTTTCGTACCACGCGGCCACGCCGTCGAACGACGCAACCTGGGCGCGAAGATCCGCGAAGTCGGCGACGGACACGGCCGTGGGGCCCAAGCGCTCGTGACGCGAGTAGATGCGCAGCAGCCTTTCCGGTTCCTCGAACGGCAGCGGACGCAGGATGATGCCACGCACGGCACTCATGATCGACGTGGTGGCGCCGATGCCGATCGCCACAGTGAGGATGGAGACCGCGGCGAAGAGCGGACTTCGCAGGATCTGACGAAACGCGAACCTCACGTCATGAGTGAAATCGGCGAACCAGCGGGCGATGCGCCGGTCGCGCTGTGCGGCCCGATCCATCCGGCCTAACGTTTGCTTGAGCCGGCTGGCGTCGCCGAATTCGGAAGCCGCTTGTTGCCGCGCTTCCGATTCTGACCGTCCTATCCGCTGCAGGTCCCGGACGCGCATTTCGAGATGGAACGCGACTTCATCTTCGAGGTCGCGATCGATCGCCGGTCCGGATCGTGTCGGGAGCCCGATGAGCCGCCGAAACCGTCTGCCGAAACTCATGGCCATTCCTCAGGCGGGGTCGAGCACCGCCGAAATCGCGCCAGCGTAGCGGCGCCAGTTCTCTGCTTCGCGTCGAAGCACTCGGCGGCCCGATGTGGTCAGCGAGTAATACTTCGCCCGACGGTTGTTGTCCGAGACGCCCCACTCCGCCTCGATGCTCCCCTTTCGCTCCAGCCGGTGGAGCGCCTGGTAGAGCGCCGCATCCTCGACGAGCAGGACTTCGTTGGTGCGCTCGCGAATCAGGCGCGAGATGCCGTAGCCATGCATTTGTCCCCAGGCCAGCGCCTGCAGGATGAGTAGATCGAGCGTGCCCTGGAGAAGACTGAGGTTGGACTCGCCATCTTTTCGATCCGCCATGGCCTATCCCTTAGATGATGAGGGGAAGGAAGGCGATGGGCGGGTTCGCGTCAAGTCCGCGGTTGCCCCGGTCGGTGACCGTCCGACGCAATCACATTTCCAACGAGACCCCGCTCAGATCGGTCAGTATCCCGTTTCGATTTCCAACGAGACCCCGCTCAGATCGGTCAGTATCCCGTTTCGATTGGCGGCGCGAGCCGCGCCATTCGATATTGGACGCGGCTGCCCCCAGCCCACCACCATCACGGCCGAACGCCGAAGGCAGGAGTCATGTCAGCCGGACCGTACAATTTGGTGCTTGCGGGATTTGCAGCAGTGGCCATGCTCTGCTGGACACCGATCGCGGACGCGCAGGACGCGCCGGTTCTGGTAGGAACCTGGACCCTCAACATCGACAAGACCGAGCCCGCGAAGGACATGGTCGTCGAAGACGCGCGAGATAGGCGCGCGACGCGGGGCAGCAGCAGTGGGAGCCAGTCGAACGTCCGCCTGGTTTTTGGCGGCATGACGATGGCGTCGAAGACACTCAAGGTCACGCAAGCCGACTCGATCGTCACGATCGAAGACGAGGACGGGCCGTTGTTCGTGAACTTGCGTGCGGACAACAAGACGCTCGAGGAAAAGCTGCCGAATCAGAGCGTCGTGAAAACAAAAGCGCAGTGGCGGAAGAACGAGTTGATCGTTGAGCGCGTTCACAATACCGACGGCTCGGCGCGCATGATCATCAGGATGGACCCGAAGAACCCGAAGGTCCTGATTGTCGACTTCCACTACGAGCACAAGCGGCAGGGCCGGACCATAGACCAGCGACGAGTTTACGAAGCGGGAATGTGAGCTTGAAACCGCGAGACCTAAACCCAAAACGCTCCTCAAACGGCGCAGTGTGTGTACAAGACAGCGCCGTTTGAAGAGCGTTTCAGGTTTGATGAACGGCGCCGTTAGAAAGTCGTTTTGGGTTGAACCGCCTCGAACGGTGCAGTTGTGTCAACCCAAAACGCTCGTCAGACGGCGCAATTGCTGAGAGCAGCTATCGCACCGAATTGACGCCCGGCGGCACCACCACAACTCGCAGCGTCTGCGCCATTCGCTGCCCGCCCACTTCAAGCACCACGCGATAGTCCGCCGTCACGGCCGGAGCAATTCCGCCGAACGGAGCACCTCCACGACCGCCGCCGGGTCCTGCGCCGCGTCCTCCTCCACCACCTCCACCTCCACCTCCACGGCCACCACCACCACCAGCCGCGGCCAGTGCGCGCGCCTGTGCCGTCGGGCTGCCTGACGAGTCGGGAGCCGACTGCGACTCTGCTGGACGCGGATTGAATCCTGGTGGGAAGCCGGGAACGTCGGGCGGTGCGGCCGCACCACCGCGACCACCACGACCGCCTCCGCCGAACTGGCCGCTGGGGCTTACCGACATCGGCCACTCGACGCGGTTGAGCCCAGCGCTGCCCGAGCCTCGCAGCCGGGCAATCGTGTCACCGGCGGTATTGACGATCGAGATCCGCGCTGAATCGGCGTTCGCCAGCAGGCGGTAGGAGATCACGGCACCCGACGGTCCGCCGTCCACCCGCCACGCGCGATGCGCGCGCGGTTCCGACGGCGCCGGCATCTGGCCGTACTGCAGGGCAACCGCCGGCGAGAACAGGTACGCCGGGCGTCCGAGTACGTCAGCGTTCATCTGCTGCAATGGCGCGACGTCGATCACCAGGATGCCGCGGCCGTGGGTGCCGGCGATCAACTCGCGGTCGCGGGGATGCACCTTGAGGTCGTACACGGGCACGGTGGGCATGCCCGACTTGAGCGGGAACCAGGCCGCGCCCTTGTTGAGCGAGGCATACACGCCCAGTTCGGTCCCGACATAGACCAGGTTCGGGTTCACCGGATCCTCGGCCACGACATACGCCGACCCGGGTCGATCGTTAGGCAGACCGGCCGAGATGGAGCGGAACGTGCGGCCGTAATCGGTGGACGCGAAGACATACGGCTTGAAGTCATTGACGCGGTGATTGTCGAACGTGACGTACACCGTCCCCGTGTCATGATGCGACGGCGCCACCTTGCTGACGTGCGTGAGTGGCGGCACACCAGCAAACCTGCCACTCAGGTCTTCCCACGTGCCGCCGTCGTTCCGCGTGAGCCAGACCTTTCCGTCGTCGGTGCCGACGTACAGCATGCCGGGACGCAGCGGCGACTCGTCGATCGTGACGATCGTCGCGTTTTCCTCGGCGCCCGTTGCGTCGCGGGTCACGCCGCCTGACGGGTCCGTGGCGGGATTCGCGTCGGCGTCGAATCCACCGGAGACTCGCAACCAATCCGGATTCTGCGCGGAGAGGTCGGGCGAAATCGCGATCGCTCCCTCGCCGCGCTTGACCGACTTGAACAGCTTGTTCGCGCCGGCGTAGTACACCATCGGGTTGTGGCGCGACAGGATGAACGGCGTATTCCAGTTCCAGCGGTTCGCCACGGTCGGATCGGCCATTTCCGTGCGCATCCGCTGCCGGATGTCGGCGACCTGCTGCTCCTGCTCCGGAGTGAACGGCCGCGTCCCGTCGCCGCGGATCTGCGCGATCTGGCCGCCGTACTGATTCACGCTGACCGTGCGCGGCCGGAGGTTCGCCGTCTCGCCGGTGGCCAGGTTCCGCCGCGCGATGTTGCCGCCCTGCGATTCGTAGTACACGAACTCGGGGTTCACCGGGTCCTGCGCGCTCTGCAGTCCGTCGGCGGCGAAGATCGCGAACCAGTCCGTCATCTGTATCTGGCCACCACGCCGACGACTGATGCCGCACGAGGTGCCGTTGTCCTGCAAGCCGCCGCAGACGCGGTAGGGGACCTGGAAGTCGTAGCTGATGCCGTAGAACTGGCCCATCGCGAAGTTGTTCAGGGCATCGTAGGTGCCGCCCTTGTCGTGGGTCTGGAACAGGCCCGCGTCCCCGGCGACGATGAAGTGATCCGGGTCGTTAGGGTTGATCCACATCGCGTGATAATCCTCGTGGATCCCCAGCATCCCGGACCGCCACGAATACCCGCCGTCATCGGACAGGGCGAAGTCGACCGCCATCCGGTAGACGCGATTCGGGTTCTTCGGATCGACGCGGATCTGCGAGAAGTAAAACGGACGGTTGTTCGTGACGCTCATCCAGCGCCAGGTGTTGCCGCCGTCGGCCGACCGATAGAGGCCACTGCGCAGTCGCTGCGGCTTTTCGCCGCGTACGCTGTCCGCTTCGACCATGGCATAGACGATGTTCGGGTTGCTGGCGGCAATGACCACGCTGATCCGGCCCTTGGTCGTCTCCGGAAAGCCGCCACCCTTGACCTCACGCCACGTCGTGCCGCCGTCGGCGGTGCGCCACAGGGCCGACCCCGGGCCGCCGCTCTTGAGGAAATACGGGCCGCGCACACGCTCGTAGCTGGCGGCGAAGAGCACATTCGGATTGCGCGGATCCATCGCGAGGTCAATGAACCCCGCCTTATCGCTGATGAACTTGCTCAGCGTCCACGTGCGGCCGCCGTCCGTGGTCTTGTAGAGTCCCCGTTCCGGGTTGGATCCCCACAGCGCGCCTAACGCCGACACCCAGACGATGTCCGGGTTGGTGGGATGGACGATGATCCTCCCGATGTGCTGTGTCTTCTCCAGTCCCATCGAGCGCCAGGTCACCCCGCCGTCCGTGGACTTGTAGATCCCGTAGCCGGGCTGCACGGAATTGCGCGAATCATCTTCGCCCGTGCCCAGGTAGATGATGTCCGGATTGCTGGGCGCGATCGCGACATCGCCCAGCGATGCGATCGGGCCGTTCTCCCAGAGCGGTATGAACGACGTCCCGGCGTTGATGGTCTTCCACAGGCCACCGGTCGCGCCAGCGACGTAGAACACCTTCGGATGGCGCGGGTCGGCTTCGACGTCAGTGATTCGGCCGGCCATGTTCACCGGCCCGATCGAGCGCCAGGTCAAGCCGGCGAGGGTGGCGGAATCCGGGACCTGTGCGCTGGCCGCGGACGCGCACAGCGCGACGATTGAACCGACGAGGCCCTGGGTCAACGAGGAAGCTCGCATGGCGGTAACGGGAGTCGGGTGTGAGCTTGAAAAAATGGCGACGCGTCTTCTACGTCTCGGCATCGAGCGGCGTTGCCGTCAGCCGCCTCGCATCGGCGGTCGCTGAAGCTATGCGCGCGACGTCCATTCGCCCAGAACATGGTCACGACGTCGAACCGCAGTCGAAGGGATCGGGGTCAGACTCCTAATGAAGCAATTCAGGGTCAGACTCCAAACCGCGGGATTGGAGTCTGACCCCGATCTCAAGACTGGCCGGCGTTATCCGGCGTGGGCAGATTCCGACTGCCGCCTGTCGAGCTGCATTTTCTCCCCCACCCCTCCCCGTCCCCCTCCCACAGTCGAGGAGCCTGGATGCGCCCACTGGAAGCCCTGTTCGTTGCCGCGTTGGTCGCCACCCTCGTCATGCGATGGCTCCAGCCGCGCAACCGACAGGTTACGGCCACGTTGCTGGCGATGACCGGAATCCTGGCCGCGCTGCACCTGGCGTTCGATGGCGTGCGGTGGGAGATGATCCCTGCCTACGCGATGTGGGCTGTCGTCAGCTGGATCCTGTCGCGCGACTTGCGACGTGTCAGCGGGGCGAAAGCCGGCGACAGTTCACGGTGGGCCGCGATTCCCTCCACCGGCCAGCGGGCGACGTGGGGCGTTTTGCTTGGCGTGGCCGCGATCGCCGCCGTCGTCATCCCCGCATGGGCCTTTCCGCGAATCAACCTGCCGGAGCCGGACGGACTGTATTACGTCGGGCGACTCGACGTCACGTTGACCGACTCAGCCCGAAACAGCCGGCCCGTGGACGTCACGGTCTGGTATCCGGCCGAGGAGCCTAACGGGCGAACACTCCGGTATCATCCACAGCCTGGCCGGCTGGCGTCCGCGTTGGCCAGCGGTACCGCGCTGCCCGGATTCACCTTTCGGAACCTGACGGCCGGACGCACACACTCCACGAACGGTCCGCGATTCAGCACTCGTGAGGGTCGTTCACCGATTGTGCTGGTCGCGCCTGACGACGGTGGCGGTCGCTATGAGGGAACAGCGCTTTACGAACGCCTGGCGAGTAACGGATACGTCGTCGCCAGCGTCGGCGACGATGGAACGATCACCGCTGGTGACAGCGGGAACATGGCGCAACGTGTCGCCGACCTCGCCTTCGTGCTGGATCGGATCGTGCGGCTCCCCGCCGGTGGGGCCATCGACACACTCGCCACTCATGTTCGTGTCGACCGGATCGCCGTGATCGGGCGGGGAGCCGGTGCCGCGGCTGCGTTGGAGCTGGCCGCTACGGAGCCGCGAGTGACCGCCGTTGTCGCCGCCACACCGGGCGCCCTCGGCGAGGCGGCGCAGCGCGGCGTGCGACGGCCGTTCCTCCTCTTCAGTGTCGGCCAGTCGACGTCAAATCTCGATGATGTCATGCGCTACGGCGGCACCGAGGCGCAACTCGAGGGAGCATCGCCGGCGACGCTGTCAGACCGCGCGCTGCTCGGCAAACCCGTCACCAGCATGCTCGGCATAACGTCCGGCGACTCGCCGCAGGATGTACACGCGGCCGTGTCGGCGCTCACGCTGCGATTCCTCGATCAGTACCTGAAGGAGAGGCGCGAACAGACCGAAGTCGACCTGCCGTCGCGCGTGCGCGTCCACATTGTTCCGCACCCGCCCCGGGAGAGCTAACCGCCCCGGAGCTCCATGACGAAGCAGTGTTTCTGGCCGACCGTCCACTCGTCGTCGGACACTTTCGCATAACGAGCCCGCTTCTCCGGATACCGGTTGATGTCGCCAAACCGGAATCCGCATTGCTGGAAGAGGTTGTCGGAGAAGGAGACGGCGAAGAGTTCCGGATATTCGCGCCGGCGGGCGAGGTCCACCGCGGCCGCGATCAGCGTGCCCCCGATCCCCTTCCCTTGCTGCGCTGGTTGCACGGCTAGCGACACGAGCTCCACCAGCGACGGCGAGTAGTCGTCCAGGCACACACACCCCAACACGTGCCCGTGTTCGTCGCGCACGACCCGATAGTCGTCAATGTGGCTCGAGACCCACGATTCGGCGCGCGGCAACGTCAGCCCTTCCGGAGCAAAGCGGTTGTTCAGCTCCGAAAGCGCTGCAATGTCATCAACGTGAGCGGCTTCGATACGCATCATGCGGAGACGCGGAGACGCTGAGAGAAAACCGGAAGGTCCTTACGATTCACGAGTCACGAGTCACACGTTCAAGATTTTCGCTCGCCTTCGTCCAGTCCTGCAAGGCCACATCAAGATCCCGTTTCGCGACGTCAAGCTCGATACCCAGCTTTCGTGCTTCATCCACGCCGTTGGCTTTGGTGTAAAGCGCCGGATCTTCGAGCGCCCCGGTGAGCGTCGCGACCGTGCCCTCCAGCTCGGCGACGCGCAGCTCGAGCCGAGCCAGCGTTTCCTCAGCTGCGCGGAGCTGGCGCCGCCGATCACCTCCGGCGGTTTTTTCGCGCGCTCCGCTTCGTGCCACTTTCTGCCGCTCGTGAACCCGGCGCAACGCCTCGTCCTCCGCGGCCCGCACTGACGCGGCGTGTGCCCGTTCAGCACTCACGACCTCCCAGTCGGCAAAGCCTCCGTCGAACTCAGTCACGTGCAGGTCGTGCAGGACCCACACGCGTGTGGTCAGCGCGCGGAGCAGCTCGCGGTCGTGACTGACCAGTATCACCGTACCCTGGTACCGCTCCACGGCATCTTCGAGCGCCTCGATCGACTCCACATCGAGGTGGTTTGTCGGCTCGTCGAGCACCAGCAGGTTATGTCGCGATAGCATGAGCATCGCGAGCGCAACTCGAGCGCGCTCGCCGCCGGACAACGCGCCGGCTTTCCGTTGTACTTCATCGCCCGAAAAGCCGAAACGCCCCAGGTGTCCCTGGATGACGCGCCGCTCCCATTGCGGGCGAAGGTCAGCGATGGCGTCGTAAATCGACTTGTCGAGCGGGACCTGGCCCATGTCCTGTCTATAGTAGCCGGGATTGATCGATGCGCCGAAGCGCAATTCGCCGTCGGCCAGAGGATGATCGCCGAACAGCGCCCGGAGCAGCGTCGTCTTGCCTGTCCCGTTAGGGCCTAACAACCCGAGGACGTCGCCGCGGTGCAGCGCGCCCGTGAATCCGCTCACGAGTGTTCGATTGCCAACCATCACGTTCACTCGGGTCGCGCTGACGACGATGTCGCCGCCTCGTTCGCCCGAGTCAAACCGTAACGCCATGGAGTCTTCGTCCTGCACCGGTGGACTCAGTCGCGGCATTCGCTCCAGCCGCTTTCGACGACCCTTGGCCTGTTTGGTGTTCTGGCCGGCGAGGTTCCGCGCGATGTAGTCCGACTCGGCGGCGACCTTTCGCTGTTGCTGCTCGAACGCACGCTGCTGCGTCAACCGGCGCTCCGTCCGCTGCATGACGAAGTGTCCGTAGGATCCGGCGTAGGGAATCGCGGTGTCGCCTTCAAAGTGCAGCACGTGATCGACCATCGCGCCGAGGAACGCGCGGTCGTGGCTGACCAGCAACACCGTCCGATCGATGTCCCGCAGGTAGTCCTCGAGCCAGCGTGTGGTGTCGAGATCGAGGTGATTCGTGGGTTCGTCGAGCAGCAGGACCTCGGCCGTACTCACCAACTGCCTGACGAGTCCCAGTCGGCCGCGCTCGCCGCCGCTGAGCGCGGAGACCGATGTCGTCCGCGCCTGTTGCGGATCGAAGCCGAGTCCGTGCAGCACGGCGTCGATCCGCGACGTGACGGCGTATCCGCCTTCCCGCTCGAATCGCTCCAGGTCACGGCCATACCGATCGAGTGCGGCCGGCGAGGCGTCCGATCCCAGCGCCGCGGCCTGTTCGACGAGTGAAATCTCGAGGGCGAGAAGTTCGCCGAGTTCACCAGCGGCGGCTTCCCACACCGTGCTCGCTTCACCGAAGTCGCGGTGCTGCTCGAGCAGCGAAACGCGCAGCCCCGGCTGACGCGAAATGGATCCGCGCGTCGGTTCCAGCTCACCGGTGAGCAGGCGAAAAAGCGTGGTCTTGCCAGTGCCGTTGCGGCCCACGATCCCCCAGCGATCGCGCGCCGCAACGGTGAACGTGACGTCCGAGAACAGCTTCAGTGCCCCGAAGTCGACTCCGACACCGGAGAAAGCAAGTTGGGTCATCTAATGGCAGCGACTAGCGACCAGCGATCAGCGATCAGCGGGAATGCTATTGCCATCGCCGCCAGTCGATCCACGTGCAATCCGGCTCGAGCCAACGGAACCAGTCCATCGCGGGCTCGCCAATTGGCGCTCCCGGTGGTGCCGTCGGCGCGGCAAATCGCGTCGCAACCGGATTGGCCGGGCGTGTCAGGAACCGGTTGATGTCTGCCGCGATCAAATTGCCGTGTGCCAGTTCGCTCTCGTTGCCACTATTGCCGTTGTTGCCGTTGGCGGCCGCGATCGCGGTCGCCGTTACGCGGCCCAGCTCATTTGCTCGCCGTTGCAGTTTGAGGGTCGCGATGGCGCGCACCTGTGACATCGGCGCCGATCCGGCCAGGTCCATCAATTCGTCCACCACCACCCGCTCCACGGCGCGCTTCACCTCCGACTCGTAAGGCGTGCGCGCCGTGGCGCCCGCGCTGGCCGCAAACAGCGCCTCGATGACGTCCTCGAGGCCCGGCAGCGTTGGATCGATCGCCTTCTGTTCAACCAGGCGTGCCGCCCGGTCGCTGCTCAGCAGGGTTCCGACGAGGTGATCCGCGGCAGCGACGGCAGGTGACACCGCGTCGAACATCAACCCCGTGTACCTCGGAAAGAGTTCCCTGGTGCGGCCATACCCCGATGGACGCGGTGGGATTTTTTTCAGCAGATCCGTCGGCAGCACCAGAGCGGAGGGTGAAATCGACGCCATCAGCGCGTTCAGCGCCGCTCGCTGTTCTGCCGCCGAAGCCATGCGCACCGGTTCGCGCCCGTCACCGCGCATCGCGTAGATGTAGTGCATCCCGCCCACCACGTTCGTCGCCGCCTCGACCTGGTAGCGATGGTGCAGGTAGAGCGGCACGAGGACTTCCTCGATCTGCGCCATCGGCATCCCGCGCTTGATGGCGTTTTCGCCGAACCGCGAAAGCGCCGCCTGCCTGACGGCCAACATGCGCGTCAGCTCGGTGGCTGCGTTGGTGCCGTTGGACCACTGGTTCACGCGTGCATGAGCACCCAGGTCCTGGTTGGTCATGTACCTGATGTCGCGTGTCCAGGCCTGGTCGAGAACCCGCTGCAGCGCCTGCGTTTCGTTCGTGCCGTCCGGGAAATCCTGGTAGCCCCAGGCAATCG
>Ga0070698_100003937_pt1 | contig 16326 bp, 12 predicted proteins | sample KBSK1502metaG_FD_65477 | JGI IMG/M metagenome (GOLD analysis project Ga0070698, IMG submission 65477) | Corn, switchgrass and miscanthus rhizosphere microbial communities from Kellogg Biological Station, Michigan, USA - KBS K1-50-2 metaG | ecosystem: Host-associated > Plants > Roots >...
CCTGAGGCATGCGACTTCCTCGCCGGCAATCCGCAAGAGATCGCGATGCCGGAGTACGTGCGCAGCATTCAGCGCGCGCTTGAGCCTGACTCGCCGTCGTATTACGCGTACGGTCCACCTTGGCGCGGTGCGGTCGAAGCCGTGGCCGCGTCGCTTTCTGTGCGGCTGGGGCTGGACCTCGACCCCGACGACCTGTTCCTCACGCGAGGTGCGGCGTCTGGCCTGTTCCTCGCGCTACGGACGGTCGTCGACCCAGGCGACCATGTAATCGCGTTTTCCCCGCCCTGGTTCTTCTACGAAGCCATGATCCTCGGCGAGTCAGCCCAGATGTCAAGGGTGCCGCTGACAGAGGAGACGTTCGACCTCGACCTGGACGCCCTTGAGCGAGCACTGACGCCCCGTACCCGGGCCGTGATCATCAACACGCCTCACAACCCGACTGGTCGGATCTATCCCGAGGATCAGCTACGAGGGTTGGCCGACGTCCTCGAACGCGCCTCGCAGCGCAACCAGAGGCGGATCTATCTGCTGAGTGACGAGGCGTACGCCAGAATCCTGTTCGACGGTCGCCAGATGCTGACCCCGGCGCGCTTCTATCCCGCGACCTTTGTTCTCCACAGCTATTCGAAAACCCTGCTGGCGCCGAGCCAGCGAGCGGGCTACATGGCGATGCCGCGCACGATGCCACGCCGCGAACAGCTGCGTCTGGCGTTGATTGCCGGCTCGCTCGGCGCCGGTGTCACCCCCGACACCGCTATGCAGCGGGCGATGCCCGAGCTGGAGCGCCTCAGCATCGACATCGCCGCGATCGAGAGGCGTCGCGATCGAATTGTCTCCGAGCTGCGGCTACTCGGGTACCGGGTCGCGTCGCCAGAGGGGACGTTCTACGTGTTTCCGCGTACCCCGATTCCGGATGCCTCGGAGTTCTGCGACTGGCTGGCAGAACGGCGTGTCTACACACTGCCGGGCGAAGCTTTCGAGCGGCCCGGCTACTTCAGGATTTCACTCACTGCAACCGACGCGATGGTCGACCGCGCCCTCCCGGTTTTCGGTGAGGCGATGCGTGAGTTCGCGCACGCCGGAGTACAGACGGTTCCGGAATAGAAGCCCAGCCCGCGCGATATCCGATCGTGGATATGGCTGTCACGCAGGACGAAATCGACGCTGCCCTGGAGCACGGTCAGACCATCGACATCACCACGACGGGCCGGCGGTCCGGCCGCCCGCGCCGGCTCGAGATCGTCTTTCACAACATCGACGGGCGCATCTACATCAGTGGCACGCCAAGCCGGCGGCGGCGCAGCTGGCTGGCCAACCTCGAGGCCAACCCCCGGTTCACGTTCCACCTCAAGGGGAGGGTGAAGGCCGACCTGCCGGCGACCGCGCGGATCATCGATGACGAGGCGGAGAGGCGGGAGGTTCTGTCTCAGGTGGCCCGCGCCTGGGGACGCACCGACCTCGACGCGATGGTCCGCTACAGCCCGTTGATCGAGGTCACGTTCGAGGACGCCGCGGCCTAAGTCGGATCCAGAATCGACGCGTGCGTTTCGGCCAGAACGTGCGTAATTTCACGCGGTCAGAGGGCCGTTTTGCGCAAAACGCACGGAATTTCGCCGCGGTGCCGCCGCGGCTCAGGGCGTCTGCCTGAAACGTGAGCGCCGCCCCCCGCGGGACGGCGCTCAGCTGGGGAGGGGAAATTGGCTCTAGCTGCAGCCCGTGGTGGCGCCGCAGTTCAGGCACTTATAGCAAGAGCCTGACCGCACGGTGATGGCGCCGCAGTCCGCGCAGGCGGGCGCGTCGCCGGTGTTGACGAACGCGATCTTCTGGGGGGTGGCGACTCCGTTCGTCGCCTTGGGCGCCGCGATGACCTTGAACTCAGGCGAGACCGGTTTGGGATCTGGGTCGCTGGTGGCTGTTGGCGTCGCAGCGTCCTCGCGTCTGATGACGCCTGCCTCGTCCTGCTCTTCGACCGGCAGGAAGTGGCTCGCCATCCACCGGAAGATGTAGTCGACGATCGACTTGGCGATGGGGATCTCTCTGTTCTTGGTGAAGCCCGACGGCTCGAACCGCATGTGGCTGAACTTGTCGACCATGAACTTGAGGGGCACCCCGAACTGCAGGGCGTAAGAGGTCTGGGTGGCGAAGGCGTCCATCAGGCCCGAGATGGTCGAGCCCTCCTTGGCCATGGTCACGAACAGCTCGCCCGGCGTGCCGTCTTCGTACAGGCCGACGGTCAGGTATCCCTCGTGGCCGGCGATGTCGAACTTGTGCGTGATCGCCTTGCGCTCTTCGGGCAGCTTGCGCCGGACCGCGCGGTACTCGACGTCGGCGGCAGTCGGAGCGACGGTTTTCTTTTCCTTGTCGAGCGAGGTCGACAGGGGCTGCGAGCGCTTGCAGCCGTCGCGGTAGATGGCGATGCACTTCAGGCCCAGCTTCCAGGACTCCATGTACGTCTGCTGGATGTCCTCGATCGTGGCGTCGGTCGGCAGGTTCACGGTCTTGGACATGGAGCCGGAGATGAACGGCTGGACCGCGGCCATCATCCGGACGTGGCCCATCGGTGCGATCGAACGGGTGCCCTTGACCGGCTTGAACGCGCAGTCGAACACCTTCAGGTGCTCGTCCAGCAGGTGGGGCGCGCCTTCGATGGTGTCGTTCTCGTCGATGTACTCGACGATCTCCTTCACCTTGACCTCGTCATAGCCGAGCTTGCGCAGCGCGGCCGGGACCGTGGTGTTGACGATCTTCAGCAGGCCGCCGCCGACCAGCTTCTTGTACTTGACGAGCGCCAGGTCGGGCTCGATGCCGGTGGTGTCGCAGTCCATCATCAGGCCGATGGTGCCCGTGGGCGCCAGCACGGTCGCCTGCGCGTTGCGGTAGCCGTGGGCGCGGCCGAGCTTGACCGCCTCGTCCCATGTCGTTCGGGCGGCGTCCACCACCTCCGCGGCCTCGGGTGAGGTCGTGATCTGGTAGGCCGCGGCGCGGTGCTTCTCCATCACGCGCAGCATCGGCTCGCGGTTCTTCGCGTACTCGCTGAACGGACCCTTGACCTGGGCCATGCGCGAAGACTGGGCGAAGGCGCGGCCGGTCATGATCGCCGTGATCGCGCCCGCGAAGCGGCGGCCTTCGTCGGAGTCGTACGCCAAGCCCATCGACATCAACAGCGCGCCGATGTTGGCGTAGCCGAGGCCGAGCGGCCGCAGCGCCTCGGAGTTCTTGCCGATGGCGGGAGTGGGGTAGGAGGCGTTGGAGACGAGGATCTCCTGACCGGTGAACGTCACATCGACCGCGCGCTGGAACCGTTCGACGTCAAATTTCCCCTGCTCCGTCTGGAACTTCATGAGGTTCAGGGAGAGGAGGTTGCACGCGGTGTCGTCGAGGAAGACGAACTCGCTGCACGGGTTGGTCGCGTTGATGCGGCCCGTGTTCGGGACGACGTTCCAGTCCTGGATCGTGCTGTCGAACTGCAGGCCAGGGTCGCCGCAGATCCACGCCGCGTCCGCGATCGCCTTCCACACGTCGCGCGCCTTGTAGGTGTCGATCACGCGGCCGTCGACGACCGCTTTCGTCGTCCATTCCTTGTCGTCGATCACGTCGCGCATGAAGTCGTCGCTGACGCGGACGGAGTGGTTGGCGTTCTGGAACTGCACCGAGTCGTACGCGCCGCCGGGGACGTTGAAGCCCGCGTTGTAGCCGGCCTCGATGAGCGCCCACGCCTTCTTCTCTTCCTCCGCCTTGCAGCGGATGAAGTCCATGACGTCCGGGTGGTCGGCGTTGAGGATGACCATCTTGGCCGCGCGCCGAGTCGTGCCTCCGGACTTGATGGAGCCGGCGAATGAGTCGTAGCCCTTCATGAAGGAGACCGGGCCGGAGGCGGTGCCGCCGCCGGACAGCTGCTCCCTGGACGAGCGCAGGACAGAAAGGTTGGTGCCCGTGCCGCTGCCGAACTTGAACAGCATGCCCTCGGTCTTGGCCAGGTCGAGGATCGACTCCATGGAGTCGTCGACCGAGTTGATGAAGCACGCCGAGGCCTGCTGCTGCCGGCCCGGCACCCCGATGTTGAACCAGACCGGGCTGTTGAACGAGGCGTGCTGGGTCACCAGCAGGTAGCGGAGCTCCTCGCTCCAGTTCTCGGCGTCTTCGTCGGTGGCGAAGTAGCCGCCCTCGCGCCCCCACTGGGCGATGGTGTCGACGACGCGGTCGATGATCTGGCGGACGCTGGTCTCTCGTTCGGGGCTGCCGGGGCTGCCCCGAAAGTACTTCTGGGCGACCACGTTGATGGCCAGCTGCGACCACGAGCGGGGGACCTCGACGTCCTTCTGCTCGAAGATGACCTGTCCCTTCTCGCCGGTGATCGAGGCCGTCCGGTGCTCCCACTCCACCAGGTCGTACGCGTGGCTGCCCGGAGGCGTGAAGAAGCGGCCAAAGCGCAAGCCTTTGGCTTTGCCGTGTCCATTCCCGTTGCGGACAGACCGGGCCCCGCTGACGTCGGCGAGATTCTTGGCCATCTAAGAGAAAAGCCTCCTTAAATCATCCCCGGACAGGGTGTTTTTGAAGCGCGTTGCTGGGACGTTGGCTGGAGTGGTTGAACTTGTTGCGATTGGGGATGCAAGAGGCCCCAGAGCATGCCCGCCACTTATGCCCCAGGGCCTCGATGTAACGGGTCTGAATATACGACCGCGTTGGGGGCTTGTCAAGCCCAAAACACAAGATATTTGGCCTCGGCAGGCCTTGACCCCCTACATGTTGGTGGATTACCTGTGGAAAGGTCTGAGGACGAGTTGGGCACAGGGTGGGTAAGGACTGGGGGAAACAGGGCATGGCGGCGCCTACTGAACCGAGTCGAGAAGGGCCAGGCGGAAGGGGTCTGTGGAAACGTCGGCCGGCTCGGCCTGGGCGGCTGTGGAAAGCTCTTCCACAGGCCCTTCCACGATCTGGACGCCCTGGGCCGAGGCGCGGATCTTGGCCGACGCCTGCTTGCCCTCGGTGTAGGCGTTCTGGAGGACGGTGAGGGAGCGCTGGAGGCGGTTCTCGAGGATGCCTTCGAGCACGTCCACCTGGCGCTCGATGTCGATGAGGGCCGACTGCAGCTTCTCCGTGTCGACCGTGCGCGAGAACTGCATGTGCAGCTGGTAGAGCGTGAGCAGGTACGGCAGGGCCATCGCGTACCCGACCACCATCACATGCCTGCGGTGGGCGTTGACGATGGCGCCGCGACACACGTCATAGGCCGCGTCGGGGATCACCGCCAGCGCGAACGGCGAAGTTACGGCCGGGTCGAGGTACTGGCTGACCTCCTTGACCCGTCTTTCGACCTCGCGCTCGATCTGGCCGACCAGCTGGGCGCGCCGGTTGGCGTCGAGCCCGGGCTCGGCGAGCTGTTCGAGCGCGGGGCTCGACACCCACTTCGAGTCGATGGGCAGCAGCTTGCCGCCGGGCAGCCGGAGGGCGAGCTCGACGACCTTGCCCGCGACCCATACGTTGCGCTGCAGCATCTCAGGTGGCAGGTGGCGCAAGGCCTCCTCCAGGATGTGCTCGCCAGCCGCGCCTCGGGTCGAGCTGCCGGCGAGGATGTGCTCCATGCGCCGGAGCGCCGCGCGGTCCTGCTCCTCCATCGCCTGGCGCGCCGACAGGGCCGAGCGCAAGCCCTCGACCACCGTCTGCGTGTGCGAGATGCCCTCGCGAAGCGCCGCGGACTGCGTGTCCTGGGATTGGCCGCCGGCCACCAGCCGCGCCTTGAGCTCGGCGACGTCGCGGGCCTGGTTCTCAGAACGTCGGACCAGGCTCCACACCAGGACCCCCACCACCGCCAAGCCCGCCACGAGGCATACCAGAAGCAGCGCGAACAACAGTTCGAGCACCGACATCTTGCGCATTGTAGCCCCGAGTCGGGGTATAAACAAGCCCGTTAACATGACCTCGATGGCCGAGATCCAGCCCTTTCCCGAAGCCGAAAAGGCGCCCGACCGCATCCCCCTCGAAGAGGTGTACATGCGCATGGCCGAGGAGCTGGCCAAGCGCTCCACGTGCGCCCGCCTGCAGGTGGGGACGGTGATCACGACGCCCGACCTCACGCAGGTCCTGGGCATCGGCTACAACGGCAACGCGCGCGGCTTGCCCAACCGCTGCGACTCGACCACGCCGGGGTCGTGTGGCTGCATCCACAGCGAGATGAACGCCGTCGTCAAGGCCGGCGCGCAGCTGCCCGGCAAGGTGATGTTCGTCAGCGCCTCGCCGTGCGTGATGTGCGCCAAGCTCGCGATCAACGCGAACGTGAAGAAGGTCTACTACCGGGAGGCGTATCGCGACCCGGCCGGGCTGGATGTCCTGCGCCAGGGCGGGGTGGAGGTCATCCAGTACGACCAGTGGCGCGGCCTCTGGCGGTGACGGCTCGGCCGCGGGGCCGGGAATTCCGTGCGTCTTGCGCAAAACGCTCCTTTGGCAGCCGCACGAGACGAGCGTTTTGCGCCAAACGCACGTATCAGCGGATGGGTTGGCCCTTCGGGCTAGCCGCCGTTCCGCTCCCATAGCCGAAGCACCTCGAGGGCTGCCTCGCGAAGGGACGCGTCGTTGACGACCACTGGTGCCTCCGGCGCGACCGTGTCCGTGCGCCTGGTCATTTCTTCGATCTCTTCCAGGTGCTCGTCGAGCTCTGTGCCCGAGTCGCGAGCCCGGATCCGTTTCTGAAGTGTTGGTAGCGGTGCTTGCAGGCGGACCACGGTCAGCTTCCAGCCGGGCAGAGCGCGACCGATTGCGACCAGGTTCGACGACGAGACTAACGCTCGAGCGAGGACGAGTCTCTCTATGCCGGCGGCGCTGTAATTGGCGGCCACCAGGGCAAGGTTGCGGTTGATCAGCTCGTCGACCGAGACCGACCCGCCTGAGGCCCATCCAAGCCAGTCGAGGTCGATGGCCGCCACCGAGAGGCCGCGCTCGGCGGCGATGGCAACAACCTCTTGAGCCGTTGCCGTTTTGCCCACCGCAATGCCTCCCGTGAGCAGGAGGGCGTGCTTTGCTATCGGACGACTTCCCATCCACGCTCGGTCTGAACCAGGCGCGGCTCGACGGTCGGAATTTCCTCGAGCGCCCTCGCGCGCGCGAAGAGAGTGTCCACGTCGGGCGCGCCGGCCACGGACTCGAGGACCGCGCGCGTCGCGTAGACCAGCGTGAGCTCGGCGGACGCGAGCGCCCGTGACGGCGAGACCCACAGCCAGTCCACCACCTCACCTGCCTGCGGCGTGACCGACTGTCCCTCCGGCAGGCGCGCGAGGTAGAACCGAGCGTCGAACCGACGGCGCAGCAGGGCCGGCGTCACCCAGCGCGCGAACATCACGAGCGCGTCGAAGTCGGGTGACAGGCCGGCCTTCCGCAGCGCCTCGCCGAAAGACGCACCGCCCTCCAGCGATCGGCGCACCCCCGCGCATTCCGCGTCCCCGGCGCCGCGCGCGAGCAGGATGCCCGCCTCCTCAAACAGCTCGCGCACCGCCGCGGCGCGAATCTCGTCCTCGAAGTCCCGATCGTCCTCGTGGACCGTGCCGCCCGGGAACACGTACGCGCCTGGGGCGAAGTCCGCGCCTCCCGGGCGCTGGACCATCAGCAGCTCCCACGGGTCGCCGTCGCGAACGAGCAGCACCGTGGCCGAAGGCCGCGGCGTGACGGGCGGCCCTTGGTTGATCGCGGACGGTGGCAGCACCTCATTAGCATGCAGCGAGCATGGACTTCGGAATCGAAGGCAAGGTCGCGCTCGTCACCGCGGCGACGCGCGGCATCGGCCTTGCGATCGCCCAGGCCCTGGCGCGCGAAGGCGCGCGTGTGGCCGTCGTCGCCCGCACCGCGGCGGACGTGGAGCGCGTCGCGCGATCCCTCGACGGTTTCGGCGTCGCCGCCGACGTGACGACCGAAGAGGGCTGCCGGAAATCAGTGGCCGAGACCCAGCAGCGTCTGGGACCGATCGACATCCTGGTCAACAACTACGGTGCGCGGGCAGGCACTTCGTGGCAGGACACCGGCGTGCAAGAGTTCGCGACCGCGTTCGCGGGCAACCTCACCGTGAGCCTGCGCATGACGCAGCTCGTGCTGCCTGGGATGGTCGAGCGCGGCTGGGGTCGGGTCGTCGTCATCACGTCCGTCTGGGGACGCGAGGCCGGCGGCGCGCCCGCGTACAACGCAGCCAAGGCGGCCGAGACCAGCATGGTCAAGTCGCTCGCCCGGGAGGTCGCGAGCCAGGGCGTCACCGTGAATGGGGTGGCGCCGGGCTCGATTCTGTGGGAGGGAGGCGGCTGGCAGCGGCGCCGGCAGGCCGACCCCAAAGGCATCGCCGACTTCGTGCGTCGCGAGATGCCGTTGGGTCGGTTCGGTACGCCAGAGGAAGTGGCGGGCGTGGTCGCGTTTGTGTGCTCTCGGCAGGCGAGCCTCCTGAACGGGGCGAGCATCCCCGTCGACGGAACCCAGGGCAGGTCGAACATCTGAGTTGAAGGCCTTTGCCCTGGTCCTGGTGGCCGTGTTTGTCGCGGCGTGCTCGCAGTCCGCGCCGCAGCGACCGCGTCCGGCTCCGACCTCGCTGACCGGTTCGATCGGGGCCGCGCAGTACGAGATCGACGTCCCCGCGGGCTGGAAGGGAGACCTCCTGCTTTACAGCCACGGCTACGTCGCGCCCGGCTCGCCCAACGGCGTCCAGGCCGCGCCGACGCCCGACTCGAAGACGTGGCTGCTCGCCCACGGCTACGCCATCGCCGCGTCGTCCTACAGCTCGACCGGCTGGGCGCTGGAAGATGCCTTCCAGGACCAGATCGCGCTCCTCGACTTTTTCAGCGCACACGTCGGCAAGCCGAAGCGAGTGCTCGCGTGGGGCGTTTCGCTGGGCGGGATCATCACCGCCGGCCTGGTCCAGCTGCACCCGGAGCGGTTCGCCGGCGCAATGCCGCTGTGCGGCGTGCTGTCGGGCAGCGTGGCGACGTGGAACTCCGAGCTCGATTCGGCGTACGCCTTCAAGACGCTGCTGGCGCCTGGCTCGTCGCTGCAGCTTGTCAACATCACCGACCCGCTCGCCAACAGCGACACCGCGTCCCAGGCGGCCGGCGCCGCGGCCGCGACGCCGCAGGGTCGGGCACGCCTCGCGCTGGTCGCGGCCCTCACCGACCTTCCGGGGTGGTTCGATCCGCGCCAGCCCGAGCCGGCGGCGGAGGATTACGACGGCCAGGTCGCCGCCCAGATCGTGTGGGAGACGCGCGTCGATTTTAACTTCGCGTTTCGCTATCGGGCCGAGCTCGAGCACCGCGCGGGCGGCAACCCTTCGTGGAACGCAGGCGTGGACTACGCGGCGCAGCTCGCGCGCTCGCCCGACCGCGCCGAGGTAGAGGCGCTGTACGCCCAGGCCGGACTCGACGTGCGCAAAGACCTGGCCGCGCTGAACGCGGGTGTGCGCGTCAGGGCCGATCCGGCCGCGGTGGCGTACCTCACCCGCAACATCGCGTTCGACGGCAGGCTGGCCGTGCCGGTGCTCTCGGTGCACACCACTGGCGACGGGCTGGTGATTCCTCAGAACGAGGCCGCGTACTCGGACGTCGTCGGCGCGGCCGACCGGCAGGACCTGCTCCGCCAGGTCTTCGTCCATCGCGCCGGCCACTGCACCTTCACGACCGCCGAGGTCATCGCCGCGCTCAACGTCCTGGTCAAGCGCATCGACACCGGGCGCTGGGACGAGGCCGCGCTGCAGCCTTCCGCGCTCAACGCGCGCGCGACAGCGCAAGGCCCGAGCGCGAACCAGATCTTCGGTCTGTCCTTCGCGCCTGCCTACGTGGCGTACGCGCCCGCGGCGTATCCGCGTCCGTTCCCCGCGGGCTCTACGATCCCTGCTTGATGGCGCGCTTCGAGGCGGTCCTGCAGCCCGACCCCACCGGTACCGGCACCTTCATCCGCGTCCCGCGCAAGCTCAACGCGAAACTGGGATTGAAAGGGCGGCCGAAGGTGCGGGCCGTACTGGCGGGGCACCCGTATCGCGGCTCGCTGATGCCGGCGGGTGACGGGACGTTCATGCTCGGCGTCCTCAAGGCCATCCAGGAATCGGCGGGCGTGACGCGGGGTGACCGGATCACGGTCGAGCTCGAGCTGGACACGGCGCCGCGCGAGATCGAGCCGCCGCCGGAGATTGCGCGGCTATTTGCGCGCGACCGGAAGGCCGCCGCCGCGTGGGACAAGCTGTCGCACACGAACAGGCGCGAGCTGACGACCGGCATCACGGAAGCGAAAAGGCCCGAGACGCGCGAGCGACGCGTCGCGATGGCCATCGAGAGGCTGCGCGCGTGACCGACCCCATTCATGAAAAGGACCTGATCGAGTCGACCCTGCAGGACGTGCACGGAGCCGCGTCCCGCTACCTCGCGCGACTCGACGACCTGCCGGCGAAAGACCCGCAGGCGGATGCCCTCGCGCGCGAGTTCGAGGGCGAGCTGCCGGAAGACGGGCTCGGCAGCCTCGAAGCGCTGAAGGCTTTGCTCGGGCGCGGTCAGATCGCGGCGACGCGGTCGGCCGGCCCGCGATTCTTCCATTTCGTCATCGGCGGCTCGACCCCCGCGGCGCTGGCCGCGGACTGGTTCGCGTCGGCGCTCGACAACAACGCCGGCCTGTGGGTCAGCTCGCCGCTGGCCGCCCAGCTGGAGAAGGTCTCGCTCGCGTGGCTCAAGGACCTCTTCGGCTTGCCAAACCAGTGGGGCGGCGTCCTGGTGACCGGGGCGACGATGGCCAACTTCACCGCGCTCGCGGCGGCGCGGCAGTGGTGCGGCGAGCGGCACGGCGTCGACGTGGCCAGGGACGGCCTGGCTGGTCTGCCACCGGTGGCTGTGCTTTCCAGCGGGTTCATCCACGCGAGCGCCGTCAAAGCGCTTGGCATGCTCGGCCTCGGCTACGGCTCCGTGCGGCGGTTGGCCGCGGACGCGGCCGGCCGCATCGACCTGGAGGCCCTGGAGCGATCGCTGGTGTCGCTGCGCGGCGCGCCCGCCATCGTCATCGCTACGGCCGGAGAGGTGAACGCGGGCGGCTTCGACCCGATCGAGGCGATGGTCGACGTCGCGCACCGGCACAACGCGTGGCTCCACGTCGACGGCGCGTTCGGCCTGTATGCGCGGTTGTCACCGCGCCTTGCCCACCTCGCCGCGGGAATGGAGCTGGTCGACTCCGTGATCTCCGACGGACACAAGTGGCTCAACGTGCCTTACGACTCCGGGTTCGCGTTCGTGCGTGACGAGCGACTGCTGCACGCGGTCTTCGGCATCGGCGCTCCGTATTTTCCCGAGGCCATCGCGGGCCGGCCCGATTACCTGATGCTGGGCCCGGAGATGTCGCGCCGAGCGCGGTCGATTGCGGTATGGGCCACGCTGGCGGCGTACGGGCGGTCGGGGTATCGCGAGATGGTCGAGCGGCACGTACAGCTGGCGCGGCGGCTGGCCGACCAGGTCAACGCGGCCGACGACTTCGAGCTCATCGAGGAGCCAGTGTTGAACGTCGTGTGCTTTCGCTACCGGCCCGGCGGTGTTTCCGATGACGAGCTCGATGAGCTGAACCGAAGGCTGGGCCAGGCGGTGATCGACGACGGCCGCGTCTACTTCGGGACGACGGTCTACGCGGGCAAGGTCGCGTTCCGCCCGGCGATCAGCAACTGGCGAACGAGCGACGTCGAGGTGGACGAGATCCTGCCCATCGCCCGCGAGCTGGGAGCCAGGCTCCGCGCGGGAGCGGCTACTTAGGAGAGATCGGCCCCGCGCCCAGCTGCCCGGCGATCAGAAGCGTCGTCGGATACACGCCGAGCAGCACCGACGCCGCGCCGCTGAGTACGACGGTCGCGGTGCTGGCGACCGAGGCGGGCACCCGGTCGAGCCGGGTCGAGGGCGCCCATACCGGAACGAGCACGCGGACGTAGTAGAACACCGACACCACGCTCATCAGGACCGCGAGGACGACCAGCCACAGGTAGCCGGCCGACACGCCTGCGGTAAAGAGAAACAGCTTGCCGAAGAAGCCGACCGATGGCGGGAAGCCGGCGAGCGAGAGCATGAAGATCGTCATCGCGACGGCGAGCACGGGGTTGCGCCGCCCCAGTCCCTCGAGGTCGGCGAACGAGTCGCGATCACCATCAGGTCCGGCAAGCAGCGTCACGACCGCGATGGCGCCGAAGTTCATGAACATGTAGACGAACAGGTAGTAGAGGACGGCGCCCAACCCCTGCGGGCCGCCCGCGATGACGCCGATCAACACGTAACCCGCCTGCGCGATGCCCGAGTACGCGAAGAGTCGCTTGAGGCTCGTCTGGACGATCGCCTGGAGGTTGCCCCACACCATGCTCGCGGCGGCCACGAAGGCGAGCAGCGTCTGCCACTCGGGGGCCAGATGTGGCAGCCCACCGGCGAAGACGCGCACGATCATCGCGAAGGCGGCGGCCTTCGTCCCGACCGACATGAAGGCGGTCACCGGAATGGGCGCGCCCTGGTACACGTCGGGCGTCCACATGTGGAACGGCGCCGCGGACACCTTGAACGCGAACCCGACTCCCATCAGGAGGATGCCCAGGATGAGGAGCGGGTTGGTCGCCGAGGACGTGGTGAGGTTCTTGGCGATGTCGGGGATGACGGTCGTCCCCGCACCCCCGTAGACGAGGGCCATTCCGTATAACACGAACGCGCTGGCGAAGCCGCCGACGAGGAGGTACTTCGCCGCCGCCTCCTGGGCGCGGAAGTCGGTGCGCGCGAAACCGCTGACGATGTAGAGCGCGAAGGAAAGGATCTCGAGGCCGAGGAACACCGTGACGAGGGACGTCGCCGAGCCCATCACCATCATGCCGATGACCGCGGCCAGGATCAGGATGTGGAACTCGCTCGCGAGAAGCCCGCGCCGCCTCAGGTACGAGTGAGATACGGCGACGGTCAGGATGCCCAGGCTCGCGAACAGGATCTCGAAGAAGAGCGCGAAGTCGTCGCCGGTCGCGAACCGGTGATATGCGTAGCCTCCTCCGCCGTTGGCCCACCGATACCCCGCCGTGCCGAGCGAGTATGCGTAGCCCACCACGGCCACCATCGCCACCGCGTTGCCGCGGCGCGCGCGCGGCAGGACGAGGTCGGTCACCACGGCGAGCAGGAAAAATCCTGTGAGCGCGACGATGGGCGAGATCTGGGTCAGGTCGGACAGCGCCTGCGACCACGTGTAGGTGAGGTCGGTGCCGGCAGGCATGTCAGCGATACAGCCCGGTCTGGCCGAGCGACGTCATCAGGTTGGTCAGCACCGCGGGGTCGAGCCCGATGGCGAACATGAGGACGACGAGCGGCGCCAGGACCAAGAGCTGGCCCGCATAAATATCGGATTTCGGCACCGGGCCCGCAGGCGGGCCCTGCATGAGCCCCTGGAACAGGCGAAGCATGTAGATCGGCGCCAGGACCAGGCCGATGGCGCCGAAGGCCGCCAGCACCGGCGAGCGCTCCCACGCGCCGAGCAGGGTCATGAACTCGCCGACGAAGCTGTTGAGGCCCGGCAGGCCCAGGGCCGCCATCGTGACCACGGTGAAGACGCCTGTCATCACGGGCATGCGCAGGGCGAGGCCCGCCATCGCCGACCGTTCGCGTGTGCCCGTGCGGTCAGCGATCCAGCCGGCGATCAGGAACAGCGCGGCGATGATGATGCCGTGGTTGACCATCTGCACCACCGCGCCTTGCTGGCCCTGGACGTTGAACGCGAAGATGCCCAGGACGATGAACCCCATGTGGCTCACGCTCGAGTAGGACACCAGCATCTTGATGTCGTTCTGGACCAGCGCCATCAGCGCGCCCCAGATGATCGCGGCCACCGCCAGCACGGGCAGGACCCAGCGCCAGTCCCACCAGTCCACCGGCTGGGGGAACAGCGGCACCGCTATGCGCAGGAAGCCGTACGCGCCTGCCTTGCCCATCACGCCGGCGAACGTGATGAGCATCGGTGTGGGCGCCGCGTTGTAGGCGTCGGGCAGCCAGCTGTGGAACGGGAAGAGCGGCGTCTTGATGGCGAACGCCAGCGCGAAGACGAAGAACAGGCCGAACTGCAGCGACGGCGCGGGCGCGAGCGTCGCCAGCTGCGTCAGGTCGAACGTCTGGTGGCCGGTGGCGACGTACTCGCCGATGACGCCGACCAGCATCAGCAGCGACCCCGCGAGCGTGTACAGGACGAACTTCAGCGCCGCCCAGCCTGGCCGCGTGCCCTCGCCGTACAGCCACAGCAGAAAGTAGGCGGGGATGAGCATCGCCTCCCAGAACACGTAGAAGAGGACGAGGTCGACCGCCATGAACACGCCGGCGAGCCCCGCCGACATCGCGAGCATGAACGCGACGAATCCGGCGGTGCGTTTGGTGACCGGCGTGGCCAGGACGGCGATGACCGTCAGGAACGCGTTCAGGACGACCAGCCACAGGCTGATCCCGTCCACACCCAGGCGGTAGAAGATGCTGAGCTGCGGGATCCACTGCACCTTCTCGGTGAACTGGTAGCCGTGATAGCCGGGGGCGAAGTTGAAAGCCACGAAAGCGGCGATGACCAGCGCCACGAAGGCCACGAGCGCGCCAAACCACTTCGCGAGCGGCGCGGGCAGCCGGGAGATGAGCAGGCCACCCGCCAGCGGCACGACCCACAGGCTGGTCAGGGTGAAGGTCGTCATGAGAAGGCCCTCGCCAGCAGCACGACGGCGATGATGACCGCGCCGACGACGAAGACGAGGACGTAGTTGCGGAAGTAGCCGGTCTGCAGCGATGAGCCTCGCTGCGACGTCCACTGCGTGATGAGCCCCGTGTCGACCACAGCCCCGTCGATGAGCGGGACCTCGACATCCCGCTGGAGGAAGCCGGCCAGCCAGTCCAGGGGGCGGACGAACGCCGCGTCGTAGATCTCGTCGAAGTAGTACTTGTGCTCGAGCAGTCGCTGCGCCCACGGCACGCGGGCGCTCCAGGGTCGGATGCTCCGCGCGTACCAGAACAGGCCGGCGCCGAGCAGCATCGTGAGCACGCCGAGGCCGACGGCCACGCCGCTTTCCTCCCAGCGTTGCGGGGTCACGACCTTGTCCAGGAAGTCAGAGACCACCGACGGGCCGAAGCCGAGCGCGCGGGTCTGGATGAGGCCGCCGACCGTGGCCAGCACGGCGAGGATCGCGACCGGGACCAGCATCACCGGCGGGGCTTCGTGCGGGTGCTCGACCGGGCGCTGCGGCGAGGGCTTGCCCCAGAAGGACAGCCACCACATGCGGCCGGTGTAGAAGCCTGTGATCAACGCCGTGACGAAGCCGATGAACCACAGGAGCTGGACCGTCGCGTCGTCGGGCTTGGCGAACGCGGCGCCGAGGATCTGCTCTTTCGAGAAGAAGCCGACGAGCGGGAAGACGCCGACCAGCGACAGCGAGCCGATGAGGAAGGTGACCGACGTCGGGCGCATCTGGCTCCACAGCCCGCCGAACTTGCGCATGTCCTGCTCATCCTTCATGGCGTGGATGACGTTGCCCGCGGCCATGAAGAGCAGGGCCTTGAAGAACGCGTGGGACAGGAGGTGGAACATGCCCGCGGAGTAGGCGCCGATGCCGACGGCGAGGAACATGTAGCCGATCTGGCTCATCGTCGAATAGGCCAGCACGCGCTTGATGTCGACCTGGACGATGGCGATGGTCGCGGCGAACAGCGCGGTGACCGCGCCGATGATCGCCACCGCGCCGTGCGCGTAGGTCGCGACGTCGTAGATCGGATGCATCCGCGCGACGAGGTAGACGCCCGCAGTGACCATGGTCGCGGCATGGATGAGGGCGCTAACAGGCGTCGGGCCCTCCATGGCGTCGGGCAGCCACGTGTGGAGGGGAAGCTGCGCCGACTTCGCCACAGCCCCGGCGAGGAGGAAGAAAGCGGCAAGCTCGAGGAGCGGACTGTCTGTGCGTCCGAATGCAAATGCAGCCGGATTGGCGCGACTACACACGTCGCAGACTGAGAAGAACCGAAATACGGCCGAATAGGTCACTGAATGCAGTTGAGTGAAGATGACGAAGGTGCCGAGGATCATCCCCACGTCACCGATCACGTTCATCACGAAGGCCTTGCGCGCCGCGACGACCGCGGATCGCCGCTGGTACCAGAAGCCGATCAGCAGGTAAGAGCTCAGGCCGACCCCCGCCCAACCCACGATCAGGAAGACGAAGTTGCCTGCCAGCACGAGCAGCAACATCGAGAGGACGAAGATGTCCATGTAGCAGAAGAAGCGGGCGTAGCTCGCGTCGTCCTCGTGCTCCATGTAGCCGACGGCGTACGTGATGATCAGACCGCCCACGCCGGTGATCACCAG
>Ga0070698_100003938_pt1 | contig 16326 bp, 8 predicted proteins | sample KBSK1502metaG_FD_65477 | JGI IMG/M metagenome (GOLD analysis project Ga0070698, IMG submission 65477) | Corn, switchgrass and miscanthus rhizosphere microbial communities from Kellogg Biological Station, Michigan, USA - KBS K1-50-2 metaG | ecosystem: Host-associated > Plants > Roots >...
CCATTCCAGGGCAACTTTTTGCAGCCCACGCAAAGAGAACTGCTCAAAACCCAGAACCCTCTTAATAATCCCAACGACTGGTTCGACACTGGCTTGGCGGGCTACAATCTCGTCCGCGCTTCGCGCCTTCCAGGCGCCAAATATCCATTATCACGCTTAGACGGGCGCTCAGAATCCGACAGGCTCCTGGGGTGATGGAGTTCATCCTGCCTGGACGGCTCAAACCGCACGCGAACCCATCGGGCTGCATGGCAATTGCTCGCTGAAAACCGCAGCGTACGGGGTCTTCGACGGCGGCAGAGCCGGCGAAGCCGCGGCCAAACATCTTGCCTACGATGGTTGCCGCGCCGACGCAATCACCATTCAACCAACCCGCATTGATTCCAGTGACATCCTCACCGGGCGGAGCACACTTTTTGGATTTGGCGGCGACTCGGCTGGATTAAGGCCTCCGGTGGCTTCCAGCCAATCCGCTATGTAATCCATCTGGTCTTCGACTGAGCGGTCAGTGACATCGACCATCAGTTTCGGAATAATCGAGCTCTCGATCAGTTTCTCTATGGTCCGCTGGTCCCGGATGAAAATCGCCAGATCATCGTATTGCGACGGGTTACTGGAGATCTTCAGGCGCCGTTTGCGGGCTTCCGCAAAAGAATCCGGATGGCGCCAGCAGAATATTAGTCGGAACCCGAGAGCAGCCAGCCGCGACTCCAACCATCCGAACTTGTATCGTATCCCGCGGTAAGTTGACTGCCACATCTGAGTCGAAATGTGGAAACGATCGATGATCCAAGAGTAGTAGCGGTACAGCTCGAATAAACTGAGCCAGATTCGATAGGCCTCGATCGCCTGCATTTCATATTTTGCTTCGAAATCGATGAGGCTTGAACCGTATGGATTCTTCACAAACCCATTCCACTCGGCCGAAATAACGGGTGAGTGGTATCGATATTTCCTAACACCCACGATGCGAGGATTCTCGTTCAAGGCCAGGGCCAAGTCCGTCTTGCCAGTGAGACGAGTGCCTTCGAGAATTAACTTTGGACAAAGCTTTGTCACTATCGGGCTCATGATCGGATTAACTAATTTTCGGGTTCGTGATGTTCATAGATGTGCCGGAAATTCCTTCCGCGGATATGAACAGTTCTTCCAGCCTTGGCCACCAAGTTCTGAACGAGAGCGGAACCATTCCTCATCCTCATCAAATCTGTCATCAGATAGTCATTAGCTCTATAGTTCCAAGGAGCGAAGCTACCGAGGCCTTTTGGACTATCTTGCAATACACTTTTGGGGCGGCGTAAGAATTACCCGTATTGGTAGGGCGTAAGCCCGACTACGCCCAACTTGTCGCGCCGTAGGCTTGGCGAAGGCGGAAGCCTACGTCGCGGCCGACGCTGTAGGGTCACTCAAACTAACGGCTCGGGCGCGCCAAAGCGTAGCGAGGGCTGCCTGATCTCGTCTAAGCGAGATCGGCTTGAGCCAATCCTAGCTCGCCTAATTGGGCCTCAATCGCCTAAACGCCGGCGCTGCACGTATGGCTCAAACCCGGCGCGAAGCTCCCGCGTAGGCATCGGAGATTCTTTCGCGCCGAGGCCACCTTCGCAAGCTTCGGCGCGCTCTAGGTTTGAGGTTAGGCATGCCCGAAAGCGTGGCCGCGACGTAGGCTTCCGCCTTCGCCAAGCCTACGGCGCGACAAGTTGGGCGGAGCCGGGTTTTCGCCCTACCACATAAAAAGGCTCTGCGGAGATGCTACCCCGCAGAGTCTTATCGAATCAGAGAGCTTAAGCGCTCAATTCTGTGCGATTAACTTGATCTGCAACGCCTTCAAAGTCCGATCGTCGATCCGACCGGTGATCGACAGCTTGTCGACGGATTGGAACCAGCTAATCGCTTTCCGCGTTTCTGGGCCGACTAGGCCATCGATTTGACCGTGATAGTAACCGAGTTTCGCTAGCTCCTTCTGCACGGCAACAATGGTCTGCTCGGAAGGTGCGACTTCAGACGGTGAGATTTGTCCATCGTAATAGTCGCCGTCATTGTATTCGTAATCGCCGTAGTACGGATAATCATACCCGTAGTAAGGGTAATCATACCCGTAGTAGGGGTAATCATAGTAAAAGGGACCCCCAAAAAAGAAATGGCCCTCGTGCCGGAAATGATCTCCGTGTCGCGCAAAGTGCGCTCCTGCGAAGCTATGGTCGGCAAAACTATGCCCAGCAAAGCTATGCCCGGCAAACCCAGCGAAATGGCCGCCGCCACCAACGAAATGGCCGCCACCGCCGCCAAAATGGCCCCCAGCACCAAAGCCACCACCGCCAAAATGGCCTCCACCACCACCAAAACCGCTACCGTGGCCACCACCACCAAAACCACCGCCCCCTCCACCATGACCACCGCCTCCTCCACCTCCACCGTGAGCGAATGCGGCGGTGGGCACGATCGCCAGAATGCCGGCCAAAACCAGACCGACAAACGAACCCTTGATTGATCTCATAAGTAACCTTTCTGGTTGCAATCTGGTCTGGATCGCCGGGAGGCGATAATCGGATATCTTGATTGCATATCAGCTGGCCTGATGGCGCTAGCTGCAGAACCAAGCCGCCAGGTTGGTTCGGCTTGCGCTTTTGGGAGAAGGAATTTGAGACAGTCTGTTCTGTTTCTTATCCTTCTCTGAACGCGAGCTACCGATCATCCGGCCTGTTGCCGGGGGGTAGCGGGATCCGACGTCGTCTCAATGCCTCAGCCCGCCACGTGAAAGCCACGGACTATGTCGGACAAGCTAGTCGCCGCTACCAATCACCGAGCGCCCCAGCGTTAATCCTGGAGAGCGCCATAGAGCGCAACGACGTCACCATTATATGCGAGACGGTACACTAGCTAGCTAGCGGGCGGACACTAACCGCGGATAGCTCGCTTCGGATCGAATTGGCGAACCGGTAGAATTCGGCAGGAAGCCCTCCAAGCTCGCCACTGGGTAGGCCCCAAGAGAACATGCGCTGGATGCGAAGACGGGGAACGTTAACTTGTCGTACTAGTCCCATAGCAATTTCCTGTTGGATTTCCCAACAGGAAAAGAAGCCCACACCGAGACCGGCAATGACAAGTGATTTGATCGCTTCACTGCTTCCTAATTCGTAACGCTGATCCAGATTCTTTGGGTTCGCTCCGCCCTCCTTCAATACGCTTTCAACTACGGTTCGCGTACCTGCTCCAGACTCGCGCCAGAGTAGCGGCAGAGTCTCAAGGTCTTGCACCGACTTCACTCCTTCAATCGCGCGGCGGAGCTTAGGGTCAGAAATTCGGGCGGCACAAACCGGAATGATTTCATCGGGCATGAATGGCTCAAGGCGCACACCCGGACTCCGCTGATGGCCCTCGACCAGACCGAGTCCAACCCGATGTTGTCGAAGATGCTCCAGCACTTCTTCCGTATTGCCCACGATCAGATGAAGAGCAGCTGCTGGATGGTAATGATGGAAGCGAATGAAAATCCTGGGCACAAAATACCTGGCCAGAGTTGTGCTTGCCGCGAGAGTCACAATTCCAGTTACTTCGCGCGTCTGATCCAGCTCCCGCAAAATCTGTTCCAGCTCGGCAAAGACGTCCTGCAGTCGTTCTCGGAGAGTGGCTCCTCGCGGGGTCAACGACACGCCTTGGGCCGAGCGGATGAACAGGGTTGTTTCCAGGTCGGCTTCCAGCCTGCGTATCTGCCCGGTAACGGCCGGTTGGGAAAGATGAAGCCGGCGAGCGGCTTCCGAGATTTGGCCAGCTTCAGCAACTACCAAGAAGGTCTGTAACAAAGCCGGCGGTATACGGTTGAGATCCACAAGTTCCAATTGTAGCTGAAATCCGCTTTGTGGATCAGGGATTTTCTGGCGCCGTTCACAGTTGCGCCAATGGTCAGTAATCGGTGATCAGTAATCAGTAATCGGTGATCAGTAATCAGTAATCGGTGAGTGGTGACTGCTCCCGGCTATCGAATCACCAATCACTGATCACTCACCAGGAATAACGCCGGGAGCGCCGAGAACGCCGACATCGCCGGGAACGGAAGAGTATTGCGGATTGCGGAATAGCAATCCGCAATTCGCTATTCGAAATTTAGCAAGGCCGAGCGCCAAACTTTGTCTATTCCTGTCCTTACCAACCAGCGCCGCTATTTAATTTACTGATTACTGGTTACTGATCACCGATTACCGGTCGCTGCTCCCGATCCCTGTACCCCGCGTTGGATATACCATTTCCTCACCTGTGCTCCTTCAGAAAATCCTCGGCTTCTTTCCTGCCCCTCGGATCTCCAAATGCTTCAGCTCCAGACCGACTTTGTTCCGCGAGTTTCTTTGCTTCCGCGGTCTTATCCTCATCCACGTACCATTTCGCGAGCGTCAACTGAGCGGAGTAAAGTGCCCGGGGACTGTTTCCGTCTTCCGCCAACGGAAGCGCCTGCTCGACTAGCCTGATCGCGTCCGCCGAATTTTTTTGTTCCGCTTCAAACTCCGCCCAGGCGATTAGCGCAAATGGCACGAAGACTTTCATCTCGTTCCGCTGTCGCAATTGAAGTGACTTTTGGAAGTTTGCTCGAGCCGCAGCAATCTCGCCGGCGGTTTGTTGCAAGTAGCCGATGTGTCTCACCACAAACGATTGCATGCGTTCGTCGCCTGTCTTCTTAGTGAGTGCCAGCGCTTGCTCGAAGATCTGACGTGCGCGCTGGTTCTGCTCTTGCATCTGGTAAACCAACCCGCGATAGAACATCGCTTCGCCGTGGAGTACGCAAGGAAAAAGCTAGTGGCGGGCAGAACCGACAAAATGTTTCGAGCCAGCATGGATGTCTCTTTTCGGGTAATACACGGAAGGTCGGCGAGAAGTTGTAAGAAAATTGGCAGCCAGATGCGGAGAGCAGTAATCTCTTACTGACAGATCATGCCAAAACGGGCGCCAGAAGCCGAATGGGAGAAACGAGCCAAAGTTGCTTTGAGTGAAGGCGATGGGTTGACCGCGCTGCGGATCCTTGAGACAGTTCCGTTTCACGCTGCCGCCCAGCCCGGATTTCCCTACCTTTACGCTCGGGCTCTAGCTCAGATGGGCCACAGCAGAAGGGCGCGGGCAGTTTTAATGGATCTGCTGAATCGGGGTGATGTAACTTGTGACACTGTTAGTCTGCTCGGTCGAACCTTCAAGGAGACGTGGCTGCGCACCGGATCGACGGATGCATTATCTGCGGCGACGGCTGCTTACCAAAAGGCGGTAGAACTCGCTCCTGACAATCCTTTTCCGGCGATCAACAAGGCTAGTCTCTCTCTACTGGCGGGTGACACCGCGTCAGCCCACCAGTTGGCCGGAGGAATTTTGCAACTCTACCAGGGGCCAAAAAAGGCTAAAGAAAATGATCGATGGCGTGACGCAACCCTGGGCGAGGCCTATCTCTGCCTCGGAGATGTTGACAAAGCGCGAGAGCATTATGCGAAGGTTGTTCTGGCCGGACTGGACGTTAGAGAACGCTGTTCGGCACGAAGGCATGCTCGCATTATTCTTGAGCATGCCGGCGAAGACGTGCACGCCCTGGATGATTGCTTTGCTGTCCCAGTCGTATTCGTATTTGCAGGACTGATGCTTGATTCTCCGCATCGGCCGGCGCGCGAAAGACGATTCCCTCCGCCACTTGAACCAGCGGTAGCCTCAGAAATCAGGCGAGCTCTTTCCTTGTCCGTATCGGCAATCGGTTTTTCTTCGGCGGCCGCCGGGTCCGATATCTTGTTTCTGGAGCAGATGAGGACTCTAGGACAAGCTTATCATATTCTGTTGTCAGGACCTCAGGCAGAATTCAAGGAACGAAGCGTGAACTACGCCGGGGCCGACTGGGGAGAACGATTTCAAAGGGTTTTGGATTCGGCCAAATCCGTAGAGGAGGCTAGTTCGCATCATCCGGCCGATAACTCAGTGGCCTATTGGTACGCCAGCCGTTTATTAAGTTGTAGGGCCTTGCTACAAGCTCAACAGCTGAATCTCGATTTGGTTGCCTTAGCGGTATGGAACGGAAAGCCCGGGTTCGGTCGGGGCGGCACGGCAAGTTTCATCGAGTTTTGGAATCGCGATTTCCATAAGCCATTGGGTCAAACGAAACCCAAACTCGAAATCATCCGACTTGATTCCTTGTTAGGCGATCAAGGCCCGATCCAAGAGATAAGAGTGGAACCGACCATTTACCCGGACCCGGCTGCCCGTACCGATAGCAACGTCCAACAGGACTTCAGAGCGATTCTCGTTGGCAACGTAGTAGGATTCGAAAAATTGACCGAAGAGCAATTGCCACTCTTTCACGAACATTTTCTGGGAGCGGCGGCGCGCCTGCTTAATTCTACCAACGACGCCCCAATGGCAGTGAACGCGTGGGGAAACGGCTTTTCTATCATATTTGAAGAGGTGGACCAAGCGGGTCGCGTCGCGCTGCGCCTGCGAGAAAGCCTCGAAGCTCCGCCCGGGGGTACCGCGGAATGGCTGCAGTACGGTCTGCCGGCAGATCTTGGTATCAGCATTGCGCTCCACGCTGGTCCGGTCTTCTCGATGGTTAATCCTCTGATCCGCCAGATCGCCTTCACCGGCAGAAATGTCGATCTGGCAGGATGGCTGCAATCAGTTACCCAGAAAGGAGAGATCTTGACTACCGAGGCTTTCGCGGTTCTTGGGACGACGGGTGCTCCGACGGACTTCTTTTGCGAATACATCGGTAGCCGAAGCTTGCCCCGAGTTCCCGCGGGAGTGAAATTGTATCGTTTGATCAAAGCAGAGTAACGGCTTGCCTACGCTCGCCCTCTGCGGGAAACGGCTGGCGCCGACGCTGGAGGAATCAAGGTTTGCTGGACTAAGACCCAGTTAACTGCCGCCAATTCGTCTCCGCCTTGCCGATATTGCCGTCGATATCGGTCTTGAAGCTTTTTAACGCGCCCTGATTTCCACCGATGTAAAGCCTGCCTTTATAGACAATGAAGGCACTGGGGCCCTCGGGGTCGGCTAGGACTCCGCTAGCTACGCCATAAGCGCAAAATCCGCCAAACTGTGGGGCGTATTTTGTAGGATCTTTTTCAAATTCCGCCTTATTTGCCGCGGAGGCGAATAAGTAGGTGGCACCACGATAAGTGCTCGTGATAGCCGAACTCCCTTTGACCGGTTTTCCTTCTTTGAAATAAGCGACTACATCGAACCCTTTTAAGATAACTCCTTGACTATCGACGTTTAGTTTGGCCGCGGTACCGCCTTTTTCCTCTTCCAGAAACGTGTTTTGGTCGAGAACCGCGATTCCGGCCATATTCCGGCCAAGATGTAGCGTTTGCTCATCGGAAATACCAAATGCGCTGGCTGCCGCAACGACGACTGCGGGCCCAACCAACGCCATGGTCAGGGCGCGGAGAAGTCTTTTCATATCTGAGGCCTCCTCGAAGAAGCTCCAATTTATACCAGTACCATACTCACAAAGGAATTCTTTTTTTAGCCGGCATTGCCAACGGTTCGTTGCCCAGCGTCATCGGGGAATCACCTCCAGAATCTTGAGTCGAAGACGCTGCGCAGATAGGTCGTTTGCATCCGCGAGAAGCCCCTTATCGACCGCTGCAAGCGCTAGTTTGGGCTGATTTTGCCCCAGCAGCATCTCGCCTGCGCGCGTGCACAGAACGCTATCTTTCGGAAGCCTGGCCAAACCAAATGAGCGCAGAAAGTCAGCGCGCACGGAGTCCGTTTCGAACCTCGCCAACGCGACATGAAGCAGTGAATTATTGGGGAGGAAAACCAGGGCGTTCCGCAGCCAATCTTCGGTTACAGTTGGATTCGTTAAAAGGGCGTTATCTATCCACTCGACAACCCTGATATCGCTTGCCGGAAAGATTGTTCGATCACCCTCAGTACTGAAAAACCACCGTAGGAACCGTGCGTCGGGACGAAGGCCTTGCGCTAAATCCTTTAATTCCTTCGTCAGCTGCGATCTGCGTTTTTCATCGACCGAGACGACCGAACCGTCGTCCGAGAATCGGAGTCCGCTTGCGATCCCTGAAAGTGTTTCAACTGGCAGCGGCGGCGAAGTGGCCCTAGGAATGAGGGAACCTGCTCGTCCGCTGTGTCCATCTGATTCCTTCACCTGTCTTGCCAGCTCGGTTGAAGTAGCCGCATCCCAGAGTTTAGCGGTATTGTCCGCGCTCGCAGTGAGGATTCGCGTGCCGTCGGGACTAAAGACCGCGCATCGGACCGTATCCTGATGGGTAAAAGACGCAATGAGCTTTGCTGAGGCCGCATCCCAGAGCTTGGCAGTGTTATCCGCACTCGCGGTGAGGATCCGGGTCCCATCCGGACTGAACGTAGCGCATCGCACGCCATCCCGATGGGTAAAAACTGCTATGAGCTTGCTTGAGGTGGCCTGCCATAGCTTGGCTGTTTTGTCCGCGCTCGCGGTGAGGATCCGAGTCCCGTCCGAACTGAATGCCACATGATTGACACTATCCTCATGGACGAAAGAGGCGACGAGCTTGCCCGAGACGGTATCCCAGAGCTTGGCGGTCTTATCCGCGCTTGCGGTGAGGATACGGCTCCCGTCCGGACTAAATGCCACATGGTTGACGCTATCCTCATGGACGAAAGAGGCGACGAGCTTGCCCGAGGCGGTGTCCCAGAGTTTAGCAGTTTTGTCCGCGCTCGCCGTCAGGATCCGCGCGCCGTCGGGGCTGAACACTGCGGCATTGACACTGTCCTCATTGATAAAGGAAACGACGAGCTTGCCCGACGCTTGATCCCAAAGCTTGGCGCTGTGATCGGCACTTGCGGTAAGGATCCGGGCGCCGTTCGGACTAAACACTGCGGCATTGACGCTATCCTCATGTGGAAAAGTTGCTATGAGCTTGCCCGAGCTCGCCTCCCAAAGCCTGGCCGTTTTGTAGGCGCTCGCCGTCAGGACCCGGGTGCCATCCGGATTGAACGCGACATCGTTGACACTATCTCCATGGTCAAAGGAGGCGAGGAACTCGCCGGAGGCTACCTCCCAGAGTTTTACGGTTTTGTCCCAACTCGCAGTCAGGATCCGAACGCCGTCGGGACTAAATGCTGCGTCGTTAATTTCATCCTGATGGGAAAAGGCGGCGATGAGCTTACCCGATGGCGCCCAGAGCTTGGCGGTTTTGTCCCAGCTTGCTGTCAAGATCCGTTCGCCGTCGGAACTAAACGCGGCGTGATAGACCCCATCCTGATGGTCAAAGGAGGCGATCAGCTTGCTCGAGGCCGCCTCCCAGAGCTTCGCGGATTTGTCAGCGCTGGCGGTGAGGACCCGTGTCCCGTCGGGACTGAATGCCGCCTCATAGACGCCGTCCTCGTGGGCAAAAGAGGCGATCAGCTTACCTGATGCTGCCTCCCAGAGCTTGGCGCTCTTGTCCGCGCTTGCCGTCAGGACCCGAGCGCCGTCGGGACTAAACGTTCCGTAATAAACGATGCCCTGATGAACAAAGGTGGCGATGAGTTTGGCTGAAGCTGCCTCCCACAGCTTGGCCGTCTTATCAGCGCTTGCCGTGAGGATCCGCGTACCGTCGGAATTAAACTCCGCAGCGTTGACGCTGCCCTGATGAGCAAAGGAGGCGATGAGCTTGCCCGAGTTCGCATCCCAAAGTTTGGCCGTCTTGTCCGCACCTGCGGTGAGGATCCGCGTACCATCGGGGCTGAACGCCGCGGCATTGACGCTGTCCTGATGGGCAAAGGAAGCGATGAGCTTGCCCGAAGCCGCCTCCCAGAGTTTGGCCGTTTTGTCCGCGCTCGCCGTTAGGATCTGCGTGCCATCCGGACTAAAGCTCGCGGCATTGACCGCACCCTGATGAGCAAGGGAGATGATGAGCTTGCCCGAGTTCGCCTCCCAAACTCTGGCGGTTTTGTCCCAGCTTGCGGTGAGGATCCGCGCACCGTCTGGGCTAAACGCCGCATGGTACACCACATCCTGGTGGCCAAAGGAGGCGATGAGTAGCGGCAGCGCCTTATCGCGATGAACGATTAGTTCTTGGAAGAATCGTTCTGAAACAACTTGGTTTTCCGGGTCGAACTTGATCGCACGCGCAAGGAGAGCGATGCCTTCCAGCCATTCTCCCGACTGGAATTGACGTTCGGCTTGGTTAAAGCTGGCCCAGCTCGCCTGCTGCAACTGTTCCTCCAACTTCGCGGTTACTTGCGCCTCAGATTTGAACGCTTGGGCCGCACTCTGACGCTGTCGCTCCGCCTGGAACCATTGAAAACCAGCGACAATCGCTAGAACACTGATCGCCACCATGACGGCGTAACGGATCCGCTCTTGAATCTGTTTGCTCCGCTTCCGCTCGGCGATGCTCGCGCCGACATAATCAGTCTGTTGCTGGCTGAGAGACAGTCCAAAATCTTTGACCAATTTTTCCCCTTCGGCTAAAGGGAGTCCCGGCCCGAGGAGGTCATCCTTCTGTTTACCGCGGCTCAGCCACAGCTTCAGGCTGGAATCCAAGCGATCTCGCATCCGGAGGAACTCACGGTTCTCGCTCAGCCACTCTTTGACGCGTTGCCATTCCCGCAACAGTGCCTCGTGCGCAACAGTTACCGTGACCTCTCCTTGAGGATCGATGTCTGCAACCAACAGCCGTTTCTCAATGAATAGATCAGCAAAGCCCTGTGCACCGGCTTTGTGATCCTGACCGATCCGGTCGGAAACGACCAGATCACGATAAGGCACCGTCCGCCGGTTGGGCACTTCCTCCTCCCCCTGACCCAACGTGACTAGATACCGCATCACCATCGGAAACGCCATTTGCTCATCCGGTTGCAACATGCTGAATACGGCCTCGGCGTGCTTGGCCAGCGCTCCTTTTAATTCGCCTAATTCGCGATAGTCAGACCACCGGAGCAAGTCATCACCCCGGACAGCCTGCTTTTCGTATAGCAGCGACAAAACGTGCTCGAGCAATGGCAGAGATTCCGGGGTGGCAGCGGCAGCATCACGTAAGGCCTCATCCAACCGTTGGCCAGTCAGGTGGTCCTGTTCGAACCGAACGCCAGCTGTTTCGGCCGGCAGTCGAATCATATTTCCGATCTCGTCCGGCGTCGGTGATCGGAGGTCGTATTTCCCCGCCGGTTTCACCAATTCGACCAAATCATTGAACTGTTGGTAACGAGCATAAAAATCGTTGCGAAGTGTCGCGAGCACAAATACTCGTCCGCTCCGGGCGAGCACTGAGAGCGCGCTAATAAACTTAAATTGCAGCTCTTCAGAAAAACCGGATGTGAACAGCTCCTCGAGCTGATCGACAATCAGCACCAACCGAGTCCGTGGCGTCTGGAGCTTTTCCAGTTGCAGGCGAGCGTTTGCTGCGTCGGCATCGCGCTGTTGCTGTCGGAAGTCTGACTCCAGCTTGCGAAGCCTTTCTTCCTGCCGCAAACAGTACTCTAGTGAAACTTGATTGAGTTTATCCTTAACTCGATCGGCAACTCCGTGAGGATTAGCGCGCAGCTCGGCGGCGAGGTCTTTCACCGGCTGTTTTGACTCCAGGTCCCCCAACTTTGGAAGTGCTTCCTCCGCTAGAAGTCCAGCGGCCAACGCGTCAAACATGTCGTTCTGCGATCCCGCCATTGCGGGGCGCATCACCGATCGCCGCCAAAGCCCTATTCCTTCAATCACACCCGGCTCAATCAACAACGGCAGAACCCCCGCGCGGACCAGCGAACTCTTGCCGGAGCCGCTTGCCCCTAGCACCAGCACAAATGGTCGGCCAGCCTCGGCTTGTTGAATCAGAGCGGTCAAAACTCCGTCGATTGCCAATGTCCGCCCAGCAAAGACGGGCGCGTGGTGGAAATCGAAAACCTGAAGCCCCCGAAATGGATTTTCCTTCCACCGGCGAGCCTGCACTCGCTGTGCTAGCCATCGCCGTTGGCGTTCGTCGGAAACCTGCGTCAGCAGAAAGTCCCGAAAATGCTCACGAAACAATCCCTCGAAGCCTTCGAGGTTGTCGTAGTTATTGAACGCCCCGATAAACTGGCCCCTGCTGTCTTTCTCCCAGGACTCGAAAAAGTCTTTGAGCAAGTCCCATTGTCGAAAGAATTCTTCTCGTTTTTCAGGCGGATCGAGCGGCGGGTTCGGTTGGCTTCGGTTGCGATATACCTGTAGCGCCGGTACGCCAGGAGTCTTTTGGCGCTGCTCCTTGGCCCAAGCTATTTCGTATTCCGTGCCGGATCGTGGCTCACTCCCGTCCGGCATCCGGAAACGGGAATTTAATTTCGTCCCCAGACGTGACCACAAGATGCTGATCACCAGATCGAAGCGGGACGTGTTCGGAATCTGGTCCTGGTAACCGAGTTCGGGTGAAAATCTCTGGTACTCCCAAAAATAGGGACAAAGGATCAGTTCGCCAGATTCCGGTTGACCGGCAATGAACGGAGAGTCGGGCGGTTCCGAATCACGCAGAAGATTCGAATACTGGACACTGATTGGAATGCCCAGTTCCTCCGCTATCGCGCGAATCAACCGGTCCGCGATTGTTCGTTCCGCTTGAACATCCCCCGGAGAGGAAGCAAAAACCTTGATGGTTTTCATGTGCTACGGGGGAAACGGCGAAGGGTCGGACTAATGCCCTTCCCGAACTGGGGGCTTGATCCATCAAACGGCGTTACCCCTTTATCACAATACAACTAGTAAGACTGGCAAACTAGCTGCCTTCGGCGCAAGAAGATTCCGAAAAGGGCAAATGGCGGGCGAAACCCTACTTCTGAGTTTAAGCAACACCATTGAACTTGGCCGCGATCCGGCAGCCGCCGGACGGAGTCGGGTTTCGCCCTGCCGTCACGCCGACTTGTCCGACGGAGCTTCAGGAGTTTCCGACGACGAGGCCGAAGTCGGACACGCCCAAACGCCGCTACGGTCTCCTGTCTCCTGACTCCTGTATTCTGGATATCACTTCCCGAATTGAATCGAGCGCGATCGGATCTTCCAGGGTGGTCAAGTCGCCGGTGTCGCGGCCCTCGGCCGCGGCCAGAATCGCGCGTCGTAGAACCTTGCCCGATCGGGTTTTGGGGAGCGCACGAATCAGGTAAATGGCAGCCGGCCGGGCAAAAGAGCCGAGTTTTGATACCACTGTAGATGCGAGTTCTTTTTGTAACTGGCTCTGTTTCTCTTCGCGCTCGAAGGCCTCGGCTTGTTTGACCACGACGAAGCAATGAACTGCCTGGCCGCGCAATTCATCCTTTGCCCCAACCGCGGCAGCTTCCGCGACCGCCGGGTGAGAACAGATCGTTTCTTCGATCTCGCGGGTCCCCAGACGGTGCCCGGAAACATTGATCACATCGTCGGAACGACCCAGAATGAAGAAGTAACCATCTGCGTCCTGGATTGCATAATCGAACGTGCAATAGAGCTGCTCTGCGCCAAATTGGCTGCAGTAGTGCTGTGCAAATACTTCGTCATTTTTCCAAACTGTTGGCATGCACCCTGGCGGCAAAGGAAGACCCAGTGCCAGAATGCCCTTTTCATTTGCTGGCAGTCTTTTGCCCGATCCTGGGTCGACGATACGAGCGTCATAGCCAGGCATGGCGATTCCGGGCGAGCCCGGCTTGATTTTGGGTTCCTCGAGTCGCGGCAGCAGCGCGAGGATCGGCCATCCGGTCTCTGTCTGCCAATAGTTATCGACTACCGGAGTCCCTAACGCCTGGTGAATCCACCGCCAGGTTGGTTCATCCAAAGGTTCACCAGCGAGAAAGAGATAACGCAATGAGCTGGTGTCATACTTCTTGAGATAAGCCGGATCCTGCTTTTTGAGGGTACGAATGGCGGTGGGCGACGTGAACATGACCGTGGCCTGGAACTGCTCCACGATTTTCCACCAAATTCCGCCGTCCGGTCGAATCGGCAATCCTTCGTAGATGATCGTTGCCATTCCGTGAATCAGGGGGCCGTACACCCCGAAGGAGTGGCCTACGGCCCAGCCTACGTCGGCGGCGGTGAACATCGTTTCGCCGGGATTTCCGGAGAAGATGTTTTGCATGGCCAGAGCAAGGGCCACCGCGTGACCGCCGGTATCACGCTGGATTCCCTTTGGTTTGGCGGTCGTACCGGAGGTGTAAAGCAGATAACACGTCTCCGAGCTCTCGAGCCATTCCACCGGGACTTGGTCATTCAGATGGTCTTCCCGCAATGTCGCGTAATCTCGATCGCGGCGTGGATCAGACGGCATATCGGGATCAAGGCCCCGCGGGCAGACGAGGACATGTTGCGGCGGACGTAAAGCGAGAGCGACCGCCTCGTCAGCCAGACGCTTGAGCGGGATGAGCTTGCCACCGCGTAGGCCGGCGTCGGCCGTAATCAATATGCTCGCTTCGGCGTCATCGATGCGGGTGGCCAGGCTGGCTGGTGCGAATCCGGCAAAAACGACGGAATGGATAACCCCAATGCGAGCGCACGCTAACATGGAAAACAGGGCTTCGGGAATCATCGGCAAGTAGATGATAGCTCGATCGCCGCGTTTCAGACCGAGCGACCGCAGGACAGCCGCAAATGCCGTGACTTCCTCTGCCAGCTCCCGATAGGTAAAAGAACGCTGGGTGTCGACTTCAGTGGAAATGAAGTGCAGAGCAGCGTGATCTCCCTGTTCCGCCAGATGCCGATCGATCGCATTGTAGCAAAGATTGGTTTCTCCGCCGACAAACCAGCGAGCGAAGGGTGGCCGAGTAAAATCACAGACTTGATGGAAGGGTTTGTGCCAAAAAACGCGTTCGGATTGTTCTCTCCAGAACTGATCACGCTCCGCGAGGGATCGGCGACAAAACGCCAAGGTTTGCTCAGGTAGGCTCATTGGGGGACAATGACAAATAACAAATGACAGATGACAAATCCACCCTTCGATCGCGGTCATGAGACCTATATGACCTGTAAGACCCATAAGACCTATGCGGACGCGCAGGCCGCCGTCGCTACGCTGACGCGCCTGGCAATTCGGTCAGAAATGTTACAGAGCTGGCCGCGACGTAGGCCTTGCGAAGTCGGGAGCGCATCCCTACCTAGAACAACGTCGGTTCTGGTTCGGAGATGATACTCTGATGACTCAGCAAATGGTCCGTGATCACGTGGTGCAGCTCTTGTATTCGATCGAGCAGGTCACCAATGAGAGCGACTAGTTGATCGCTTTGCACTACCTGTTCCGTGTCTTCAACCTCCGAGACGAAAAACGCATACCAATCGAGCCGGCGAACCTGCTGAATGATTCCGTGCAAATAGGTCAATCCCGATTCGGCGTTGGCGGAAGCGGCAGGTAGCGAGGCACCAAGGAGCTTCGCGCAATGCTGGAGGCAAAACATGACCGAGCGCGGCATCTCCGAATTTTGCCAAAGAAATCCAAAGACGGACGCGGGCTCCGATCGAGCTTGGTAAATACGTCGATACGCGTCGCGACAGGCGAGCAGACGAAGAAAGGCCGAGAGTTCAATATCCAGTCCCTGACGGGTCCCAGCCCTCTGTTGGATGGATTGCGCTACCGCGTAGGTGGCGTTTGCCGTGCCAACCGCCCGCTCAAGGTAGAGTCCTAGTTCGCAGAAACGCCAGCCGTCATCCGCCAGCATCGTCTGTTGAGCGATCGCAATGAACTGCGGCACCAGTGAGAGTGCCGATTGGGCCAATCGTCTGGTCAGACGGCGAGCGTCGGTATCGCTGATCCGGGGTTGTATGCGTTTGCTTTCGAAACGGCTCTGTAACTCGGAAAGCACTGACCAAGCCTCCGGACTGATTGCTTCCCGGAGAGAATTCGCATTGGCCGCACCCATGCGAATCATCGAGGCGATCGAACCAGGCTGGTCGGCCTCGAGAACAAGTCGATAGCGCTCCCGGACGTTGCTTATACCGCGGCGACCGCGTTTGCCAGGGGTATCGAGCGGCGGCAGCAAGCGGTTCCAGATCGGTCGATACAGTTTCCGTTCAATTGCGTTGAGCTCTTCCATCTCGACCGTCTCGACGAATTGGATCATCCGCGCCACTTCTTGCGATCGTTCGAGATAGCGACCGAGCCAGTAAAACGCTTCGGCAACGCGGCTGGTTACGCGCCGCGATAAGAGAACCTGAGCAGGATGAAAATTGGCCGGAACCGATTTCGCCTCGCTCGGCGAGCGCAGCACCCAGGTATCTTTCCCGCCTCCACCGAATTCAGATTCAGTTCGCCCTTCCGGTTTTACTGAGAGTCGGGTCAACGCCCCAGGAAACAACTCCAGCTTATCGCCATTTCGCATCCCATAAACAATGTGATCTTGCAGGCGTTCTACCTGCCGGTTCTTGACCAAGCTAATAGTTTTCGCGGCATCTTCTCTTGGTTG
>Ga0070698_100003939_pt1 | contig 16326 bp, 9 predicted proteins | sample KBSK1502metaG_FD_65477 | JGI IMG/M metagenome (GOLD analysis project Ga0070698, IMG submission 65477) | Corn, switchgrass and miscanthus rhizosphere microbial communities from Kellogg Biological Station, Michigan, USA - KBS K1-50-2 metaG | ecosystem: Host-associated > Plants > Roots >...
AGTACGACGCCGATAATGAGGGTGTGTGGATCTGTCCGCTTGGTGAGAAAGAGTACCGTGGGAAGGATACCGACCAGGACACCTAGGATGATGGTCCCCCAGAGGAAGCGTAGCACCAGCCATAGCCACCGAAGCGGATGAATCCACCATCGTCGAGTGCTTGCGTGTGCCTCAGGCTGTGCCATCGTTGGTAGCTCCTTCAGGAGGATTGCATGTGGAGTCTTCCTGCGTCCTCCCTCTTCATATAGAGATCATCCCTACAGAGAACTCTTTATATAGAGAGTATATACTATCGTTTCATGAGGAGCAAGAAGAGACGAGACGTTAATCAGAGATGAGGGGAGTTCCCATGCATGAGAGGTATTTCGAGCAGAAATGGCCCAAAATCTCAGTAAGCGTTGTCAAATACCATCCTCAGGCAAATATGCTGGGAAAGAGGAAAACGAGCGCACCTCTCTCACTTCTAGGCTTGTGAAGTATATAGCGCCGGATTCGGCCAAGTATTCGTGCAAATCACATTAGTGAGTTTGTTAGCCAATCCATCAACATATTTATCCTCGTCGCTCATCATACATACCTACGAAACATGTTTTAGTAACAGATGAATGTAAATTGGCGCTACCAGTCCAGTTAGGCAGTACTCTATCGCCACTGACTCAATTCATCCCCAGCGCCTTCATAGCAGCCGTCATCGGATCGCTGTAAAAGATAGGATCAACACGCTCCATAATATCCGCCGACACATCCAGGAAGTGGCGCTTGTTCTCGATGGGAATCAAAGCCCGCCTGGCCCCGTTATCCATGCCGATTTGCAGCGGCTCGGCCAGAGAGCGGACTGCTTTAATATTCCCCTGGATGCTGAGATCTCCCAGAATCAGCAGCGCAGGCAGCGCGGCGTGTTTCTTAATGGCTGAATATATCGCGACCACTAGGCCGATGCCAGCGTCACACGGGATGTGGTTGGCCAGCAGGTCAATCGCCTCGACGTGAAAGTCGGTTGTGTCTATCATCTGCGCTATCCCCATGTTCGCTTTGTGCCCATGGATATAAGCGAATGCGCGTTGGATGGATTCCTTCATCTGCCCCTCAATACCGCCCGCTACTTTCAACTTCCCAGTCCCGGGTGAGCAGCCAACCTCCAGCCTATATAGGCCTACTTTGCCCTGGTCATCTACCGAAGCCGTGTAAACCGAACCCGGTGCAAGTGGATCGAGCGAGATTAAATCGCGCCCGCCCTCTTCCGGCACACCTACATAGCGTTCTCCGCGCGTGTCGCTATCAATATAGGAAAAGGAGGTTTGATAGTACTCGAACGACCCCATCTTTTTAAGCTGCTCTTTGACCCTGCGTCTCCCTTCCAGCGCCAGTTCCACCAACTCTGCCAGGTCTTCTTTGGACATATCTCCTGATGGATGAAGCAACTTGATGAGGCCGGAGACGGTCTTGCGCACGGCTTTGACATCGCGTGCATTCAGATGCGACCCAAGCGAGAAATGGCGGTCGATCAATTCGGTGAAGTTGTGGCGACGCAACTCGCGCAGCGCCTCCGCCAAGTAATCGACTACGAACCCGTAGTGGTCGGTGAAATACTCCATGCGCATCTTGGGGATTTCCCAGCCTGGCAGGTAAAAGTGGATGCGGTCAAGAAACGCCAGGTCTTCCCGTATCGTATCCGGTAAGGGGACGAACAGGTGCGAGGAGCGTACCATCACATCTACCGGCTGATTGGTGTTGCCGAACAACGCAATTGAGGCTGAGCCTGATACTGCGTCTTTCCCCCTCGCGAATGTACCTGACTCGCAGTACGTCTTCAGGGTGGTGATCACCTCTTTCGGCATCTTTTGTAGGTCCGCCACCTCGTCGAACGCCACCGCATCCCACAGGCCAACCAGCCCGATCTTACCCGTCGCCATGTTGTAGAAGAGGTTCGCGACCGTGGTTGGACCCGTCAGGAGAATGGTGTAGGGGCTGAGTTCCTGATAGGCATAGGACTTGCCCGTGCCGCGCGGGCCGAGTTCCACCAGGTTATAGTTCGGCTCGCACAGAGGGATCAATCTGAGCAGGAAGAGCAGCTTAAGCCGTCGCTCGAAATGTGCAGGTTCGAGGCCAATACTGCGCACAAGCAGGTCGATCCACTCGTCGGTGCTCAACTGGCTCCTGCATTGCCGGTAGTCGTCGAGGTCGAAGGTTGCAAGCTGGATTGGCCTGAGTTCATCAATCCAGAATGGGCTGCGTTTGCCTTTGGCATCCTCATCGTACTGGTGGCTGATATTGACCTGGGCCCAAACCCCTCCCATCAGTAACCGATCATACTCACGGATATAGTGTTCTGGAATGTGGACATATTTATGTCCGAAATTCACCAGTTCGGCCCAGTATTTGTCGTCATCGGAAAGATAGCGCACCTTTACCTTGTCGATCAGCGTATGCTTCCCCTTTTCACGCACAAGCGACTGGGCCTTGTTGGATTCATCTGGACGCACGAAGTTTTCTGATAATGTCCAGTTGACCAACTTTAATCCGGCGTTCATCGCTACTGGATCATCAGTAGCACAGTACTTCCCCAGCAGGTACTCCAGCACAAACACCGGGACGTTCGCCCCCACCTTTACCTTGCGCACGAGGTCCTTACGAACGACCTTTCCGGCAAAGATGGAAGCCGCTTTCGCGTCAATCTGATCGAGTTCAGGCATAGTAATTTTCCTTTAGTGAGCCTCAGATAGCAATTGTCATCTCTACCTTATCGAGACGTGCGAGTTCAACTCCACTGACAGCATCGAACAGGTAGACTGACACAGTGGCTTTCGACTGCGGGTCGGTGATAACCAGCGTTACGGTATCCGGTTCCAGTATCTGAGAGTCTTGCTCGGCGCGTTTCAGTTGGACATCACCCGTTGCCTCTTCGAATCCGTAAGAGGCACTGATGGGCAGTGAAATAGTTTGTGCGCCATTGCGCACCTCCAGGCGCACCTTCGGTGGCACCATTTCAAAGAGGCTACTGGCACTGCCGGTAATCTGTACTGAATAGAGGCGTGTGCTGATCTTCTCGCTTCCTGGGGTAAGGCTCCAACTTATCGTACCGATTGTCCCCGCATCGTTCTTTCTGGGGGTCAACGTGACCACAGGGATAAACAGTTCCTGTGGAGACATTCCACCGTGAAAATAGGCTTCCGCTCCACCTTTCACTTTGAAGCAAGCAAAATTCCAGGGGACGGCAATTTCCAGTCCTCCACCAAGACTGAAATCCGCGAGTCTGGCCCGCATATAAGATGCATCAGCAGTTCCTCCAATGCCTACCCATACACGTCGATGGAGGTCTTTCGTGTTTCCACCAGGAGGATTGATTTTCATATCGTCGCTGAGTTCTTCAATGAACAGGTGGCCATGATCTGCGGCAATGACAATTGTATTGATGCCGAGCTGCCCAAGTACACGAAACGCATTTTTCAGCCGGAGCAGAATTTTTTCTATTGCCTCACGTGCAAGCGAGATGTTGTCTTCCTCGCCCATCGCATCGATCTCCTGAGATGTGATGAGCACCAGGTCGGCGCTCGTGATGCCTTCGCGTACTCGCTTGCCTGGTTTGGGCAGGATTTCTTCAAGCTTGGCCTCGAAGACTTTGGCGCCGACTGCTGCGTATCTTTGCAGGTAGTTCACACGATCTTTGCGATCCTTTATGCGCATGCCATAGATATCCAGAGCCAGTTTACCCTCTCCTACCGCATCTACGCTAATCGGTTCCAACTCGATGGGTAACAACGCTGCCATGCCAATCTCGGTGATTGTCGGCACAGTACCAATCGCCGCTTCGATCTTCGCATCGGCATCCGCTGTCAGACTCTGTGCCAGTTCATACCCCATCTCATAGCGCAGGGCGTCTACCCAGACATAGGCCACTTTTCCTCGTGCGAGTCCTGGTTTGACCTTCTTTTCGAAAATCTCTCGCTGGAGCAGGGCTCCTTTTATAGTGAATTTCTGGCTCTGGTACACTCGCAGGAAAGTCTCTGCCAGTGTTGATCCGACTTCCATGTAGCGCTGCCTAGACCGGGAAAGTAGTTGTTCGAGCTGGTCGTGTAGCTGAAAGCTGACATCATAGTAGCGGTGTTCCATGTGCCTGTAGTACGTGTCGAGGAGGCACCAGGGATGATCTCCTGAAGTGTATGCACGGAAGATCGACGTGGCATCGCTTCCAATCGATTTGAGTCCTTGCTGTATGCGGTCTGCCTCGAGGAGAACGTGACCGGCGACGACAATTAGCGCCCATTGTGCCTGCACTTCCGCCACGTGTTCCGCCCAGAAACTGGATTGCCGGACCGTGGCTAACTCCACCAGCGCTTTAGATGCTTGAGTCAACAAGGTACGCCCTACAATGTCTTGCAGCTTGCGCTCTCCTATCAGGAAGGTTTCCACACTAGATAACTGTTCTAGCGTGAAATCGAGCGCGGAGAGGTCTAACTCTTTCTCCACGCGATTGGCATGCACCTCGTAGCTACTGGCGAGGTCCCGTCTTTGCCGCCACATTTCGGCCAGTCTGACACACGCTTCGCGAGATACCGGTCGCGCCGCAATCTTCACAGTAGCTAGCCTAGCAGGTACTTGAGCTTTGAGACCGGCAATAAAATCGGTAGAGAGGATGTGTCGTGCAAGCCTTGTACGGTATGTCTCGCAGCTTTCTCCAATTGCTGCATCAATATCAAATGCCTCCTGGAACAGAGATATAAGCTCGAGCCATACGTCTTTCTGCACAAGCTCTCCATCGTACTGATCACTTGCCAGGAATTTCAGGGCCATTTCCTGTGAATCACCTGTATTGAAGATGAGTGACAAAGCACCTTTCGTCACACTCGCGCCTTTCTCAGCCAGTTTATCGAGGTCATTCAGACTCAGACTACCTGCCTCCACCTGTTTTTCGATGGAGGCAAGCCGGTCTTCCGGTAGTACAGACTTGAGAGCGTGGCGGGCAATCAGTGCTAACCGTGTATTGCGAGCAGGCGGCTGCTGACCGGGTTTCATTACTACCCCGGCAGTTTCTACCTCGATCAAGGCATGCCCGGTCTCTTCTTGGCTCAGAGGTACGTAGATTACCAGGCGCGGAGGCTCAAGGTTGCACATCAGTGGCTCAATCTCGTAGCGTAGAGCAAAAAAGCTGGCTTCGTAGCGAACAACTGTCGTGTCTGGCAGTGCCAGCTTTTCCGCTACTTCCAGGTACTGGGTATCGGGGTCGTACCAGATCACTATTTTAGCGCTATCCACCTGTTTCGCAATCAGATTGACCAGGTAATCGGTGACGATGCCCATCTTAAATGACTCCCTTTGCACGTAATTGCTTACTGATGGAAGACCACTCATACTTCCCAGCCAGCAGCTCCTCCCAATATTTCTTCGCCTCGCCCCATGGCACCAGTTCCCAAAGAGGCGCTATATTCAGCACTACCCCATCATTGAGGTCGGGTTCCAGGTGCAGGTCGGCGACACGCCGCAACTTATCCCGGAAATCATATAATTCCGTCAGCAGATTGTCCTGGCGTTCGAGCCGTCGCTCTAACTGTTTAACCTCTCGTCCCGCTGTTCCAAAACTGGCCAGTTGTGTGCGCACCTGCTCCAGATGACCTTCCTCCAAACGAATCTTCGGCTCAACATACTTTGTTAGTGCCTTAAAGAGCGTATCGCTATCCAGGCGATGGTAATAGAGCCAGAGACCGTAGTTCTTTTTCGCTGATTGCAGCAGCCAGTAGATGGGAGCTTTACGACGACTCTTGGAATAGCGCCTCACATGATTAGTCCAGAAGCCTCCAATACCCGGTCGCCGGAAATACTCGCTCAGGTCCTTGACACCCAGAATCTGGCATGCCTCCCGCTCAATGACCTCTGCGTTCTCTCGCCAGATCACCCTGAACACCTCCTGCACCCGGCGAATGATATCGTCTGAATGATCTGGATCATCAACCAGGATACCTTCCCAGTTAATAGCTAGAGGATACTGCGAATCTGGAATAATAGGTTGTTTAACCATATCTTCCCTTGGAAAGGCATTGGCATCAGGTCGCGCACGTAACCATTCCTCGCTGACTATGCATCCTAGAGTTGCAGGTAAGCCGTCTGGGCCGATTAGCATACCAGGAGGACAGACGGGGAGGGGTTCAAAAACCCCTTGAAGCTTGGGAGCTAGTTCCCTATTCAGTACTATGCGGATATCCCAACGCCCAGTAACACAACCAACACAATATGAGATAAAGCCTTCCATCTTCGAATAAGTGCTCTCATCTACGAACTCTATATTAGTGGTGTCGTCATCGCTCTCCTGCTCATCATCACCTCCAGCTTCAGGTGTTGACTTACCACGTATTGCCACCGCTTCCCGAATATCCCGCTCTAGTTCACTTAGTTGAGCTTTAGATAGACCAAAAGCTTTTGCCACCTCGTCATCTAGTAGCTGTCCAAGTAGAGATAGAGGATCCCACGCTATTGAACCAGTATTTGAATTAGCAAGAAACGCTGGGACGGTGAACTCATGATAGGGTTCATATCCTTGGATAGCTGAGCGTCTTACAGTTGCCTCGGATTCTATACGTGCTACCAATTTCTCCACCGTTTCAGACGGAAAAATAGGAACAGGTAGATTCTGCACCATGCTTGCTTGGATCATAGGTCGAGCAAACATTCCACCGCTGAATCTCACTACTGCACTTGCTATGTTCGAAGCACAGTAACCAAGCAGAGCGAATTCATTATTGTTTGACGGATAGACTTGAGAACGTCCTGCTGTTGGGATCACACCACTGGGAACAATGTAGGGTACTAGTCGTGTTGACCTACTCATGTAGCTGAATCCAGGTTGGAAATATAATTCCTCACTTCGAACCGAGCGTGAGGGAGAGTCTCCTCGCATCCGAACAAATTCTTTGATGGTATCTCCATCACCTTCCCAACACACTACAAGCGTCAATGGAGATATCCAAAGAGAAGCAGACTCTGTCTTTGAAAAGAATGCCCATTGTTTATCTTGTCTAAAGGACAAGCGGATATTCTGAACGAAAGCATTATTTCCCATGCCACTTGAATTAGGAATCCAACCAATCTTTGCCGGTGGAACCTCCCATATTAATCTTAGGAATCTAGTATCATCGCTAGTCTGTAGTCCAACTCGTACCTTTCCTACGTTTCCCTCAAGTCGATCTGGCTTAATTAAAGCACGGATAGTGTCATTCTCAGCCCAATAAGCGTATGGGGATCCGGGAAGCTGTGAAAAAACACTTGTACCTATTAAAAAGGTAATATTATCAATGAAACTCTTTCTCAGATTATTAATAGATTGCAGAAGGGTAAGCGATTTATCTGCTGATAATAAAATTCTAAAAAAAACAGATTCATCCTGATAATGATTTACCTTATTTAATATATAGGCGGCAGTCTCTACCATAGCCTCGAGAACACCTTCACCGAAATCCGCCATGCTGGAAACATACCCCTTTTTTTGAAGTACTTCCTCACGAAAAGAGGCGTAGGTACCTAAAAAGAAACAGGTACGGCTAGAAATTGCCCCGACTAGACCGCTTGGTAATGACCATTCGAGTGCTCGTTCTACAAAACTTGCAAGTACATCTCCTTTTGTGTGGGGATAGGTCCGATCGATATATGTTTTTGAAACTTTGCTAGCTTCACCGAACGGTGGATTCATCAGTACCGCATCAAAGCGTTTCTGACAAATATCGATGAAGGCGAAGCCTTGCACTGCATCATCGGCAAAGAGCTGACGCGCCAATCTTTTACCATTCGAGAAGCTACGAGCATACCGATGAAGGGCATCGATAACTTGTGCCTCGGCTTCATTCCAGAACTCTTTATTAGTGATACCAGTCTCTTCAAAGAGTTGCTGCTGGGTAGAGCGTGATCGCTCCGGCCAAAGACCTAGCTGTCCGGGTCTCGAGAGCAATATCCAGCGCTGTTTTGCTTCAAGGATGGCCTCTCTGATTTCCTCCTCGATCTTGAGCAGCGACCCGGCTTCGCTGGCAAGCCGCATCTTATCAAAGATGGTTCGCACCATACCTCCAAGCATGGCCGGTTGGAGACTCCTAGTAAATTCCTCCAGCAGGTCTTTTTCACCCGGCATGGGTTCGGCACAGATAATGTTGGAGCGAGTGATCTTCGGGCGTTGATTGTTCTTGAAGCCCAATTCCTGGTAGGCACGCTGGGCACGCAGCCAGAGTGCAAGTGCGGCAATTTGCGTAGCGCGCATATCGATGTCGATGCCGTGCAGGTTGTGGGCCAGGATGAGACCCGGGACGGCCCTTTGCAGGGCGGCCAGGGTGGCGTAATCACGTTGCAGCGCACGACCGAGATCAGGATCTGCATAGGCTTCTTCGTAGATGGTTGCGAGAAGATCGAAGCAGTAGAGCAAGAAATGGCCGCTGCCGCAGGCAGGATCGAGTATCTTGATCTCGCGGGGGTCTTTCTTAGGTCGATATGGAATGAAAAAGGGGGCACGCAGCAGCTCTTCCTGGAAGTGATTCTCCCTGTCAGGTGGGCGGACGCGTTCGCGCAGGGCATCCTTGATGACTGCGATTTCGCGGCTAAGACTTTCTAATATTCCTTCTTCAAAGCGTTCGTGGCGACAGAAGAGAAATAGGAGGTCGAGAAGTTCCTGGGTTTTCAACTCCTTGATGCCTTCATGGGTCAGACGCGGTAGGCGCTCCTGCGTCCACCGATTGCTTTCCTCCTCCCATAAGCCGCCAACCCGTTTGTAAGCATCAACCGTATGGGCGAGAGGCCATAAATCAGGCTCAGGCACATCTTCGCCCTGTAGCCAGCGTTGAGCCTGGGCAACTTCTGGAGAATCGGCCTTTGCGAAAAAGACTTCATCTGGCCGACGTATCAGGTAAGTGCAGTGCTCCTTGAGTTGTGTATTGCCCTGGCGCATCTCGTACCAGATACGCCCAAGCGTGTTGTCGGTAAGGAATTGCACTACGTAGCGCGGAGTATAGAACTGGTTGCGGAAGGCCAGTTCGTAGGAGTTGCGCGGAGCGCGACTTTCTTTATGCGCCTGATCGCGCAGTTCTTTTGGTGTAAAATACTGGTAAACCCAGCCGATGGTCTCATCCTCTGCCCAGATATCCTTCAGTTCTTCACTATTGAGCAGCGACAGCACCTGTTCCAGCACATAATAGGGCGGGAAGAGGCGGTTGGCGGAATCATGGGGTGAGAACAGGACGCCAATCTCTTCGGAAAGCGTTTCGCCAAGCCAGGTTAAGAAGTGCTGATATGCTATATCCTGCTGACCGCTCAAATAGAGTTGCTCGTCTTCTGAATGATCTGCCAGGTAAAATTTGAACCCGTTGGATTTCACACCCCGACTGACCGATTCACGGATGAGATGGCGAGTCTCCATTATTTTATAGGCACAGAGACGGTTCAGGTGGGTAAAGGCAATTTCACGCACAAGCTGCGCTACGGCGTCTTTGGGTTTGAAACCAGAGGCACGAATATGTTCCAGGTGGACGAGAAGCTGTTCGCGGTGCTGCTGCTCATCCTCCGAAAGATGGCGCATGGCTATGGCGTCCTCTATTTGTCCGTTGTCATGAATACCATATTGACCTTCCAGCAGTTCTCCAATCGCCTCTTCCAGAATCTTGCGAGACTGGGTGACGACGAGACGCAGAGTATTTCGTAATCCCTTATCCATCTATCTAACCCCTCTAGCTAGTTGAGTACCCCTTGCGGTATCCCTTGGGATTGAAGTTGCACCATTTGAGCAGCGACTAATTCGTCCAGGGCCAAACAAACATGCATAATTGTATCTACAGCTTGCTTGGACCAGGCGTAACCGATTTCCTGGATACCTCCATCTGGATCAGATTGCGCTCGATCTGCACGATGCACAATATCGTTTCTCCTACGGGTGGTTTCGTCAATAACTCTCGTAAGCTCATTCTTGTCTCGTTGTAGCCTGGAAGCAATCTGGTTCCAAGGCCTTTCAAGGGAAAGTAAAGCTCCTACTGCATGGATGCCTTTTTTTGAGCTGAGATACTTGAATGCGGTGAGACCGAGAATCTTATTTGCAATAAACAACGGCGCATTTGGATCACTCAATAATCTGAGAGTTTCAGGGAGATCAAACGATAGGTCTTTGAAGTAATCGCGTAGATCCTGATCTTGGGGAAAGAAATCCCGGCCTTTAGCTTGAATGACAATCGGCAAGTTAACCCGCAACAGGGATGGCAAGTAGGCATCTAATGCTGTACACGCGGCTACAATTGATTGCCGGAGTAGATTATTTAATGCAGACCTTCTCAGCGAGCTAGAAGGAATTTGAGCTCGTTCTCGAATGAGACCCACAAATATCTCGTTATAGATCACCATCAACTCTTCATCTGCATCCGCTCCGACAGCCGCTCTCAGTTTCGTGACCAGATCATCATTAGTGCGGATGGTATCACACTCTAATAGTCGGTAAACACGGAGGAGTAACTCTGCAGGCCGTATATTATCTTCAAATGTCTGGCGTGGACTCACCATATTACTACTCCAAAATAATCTTGACTCCCTCATCGAGGAGCTTAAGAAGATACTCATGCAGGCGTTCAACCGCACTATGTACGGATTCCCTGGAATCGAGGGCCTCCGTAAAGAAATCCGCTAGCTTGACCCGCTCGATTTTTTCCTGGGGAGCAATCATCTGCTGTATGCGTGCAATGACTTGCGCCTTGAGACCTCCCAGCGCAGCGAGATCAGAGTCGAGCTGTCCAAGCGAGGCATTACAGAAGCGACAGTGCAGTTCCGAGGCGCTCAGCAATGATGCTCCGCTCTTCTGTAGCTCTTCACCATCTTTGCAGGCGCGTGATGACAAAGGGGCGAGAAGGTCGGCGTACATCCCGGCATCAATGAGATTCCATTCGGTTCGCCCTTTGATCTCTTCTATAACTTGATCGAAGGCCTGAGCACGCTGCATATGGAGCATAGTGTATTCCTGCTGGTATGCCGTGGTGATCTCCCGTGTAAGAGACGCGATGTGTTCGAGTTGTTCAAAGAATGAGGGTTCATTGATCAGTGCGCGTAGCTCATTTGCTTCTGGCTGCAACTCACTATTGGTGCCACGCACAGCCAGAGCAGGCCACATCTCCTCAACGGCAATTCTGGCCTGACGCAATGTAGCCAGTCCCTCGTCGCTGACTGCCTGCCGGATATGGCGCATCCTGTCGCGGGCTTCTTTAAAGGAATTGCCTTCACCTGCCAGGATGCGCACACAATCATCGGAGGCGGCAGAGAGAATACTGTCCAGCGTGTGCTGGTAATCATCCACAATATCGGCAATCGGTAAACGATTAGCCTGAACTACTGCCCTTACCGGGAGGAGGTGCTTTAGCTCCTCCTCCGCCACCTTCTTAAAGGCAGCCGCAATTGCACCCTCCTCGACATCCACCTCTTCCCCCGTGAGTTCCTCATAATGCTGCACCGCCATCGTTAAGGTTCTGAAACCTATAGACTCGCGTGGAGCAAAGGAGGCTGTGCGAAAAGCGGTATTGTTCGTAAATGGCACGCGGCACTGCGGGTCCTGGTGATTGCGGTAACGACGCCCCTGGTAGGTGACTTCAATTGCTCCAGCCCGGAGCAAGACTGCCAGCACCAGGCGCAACATATCGCGATCCCAGCCATAGCCAATACCCTGAAAATGCTCCTCCAGGCTCTTTCCCGTCACTTTATTGCCATAGGAGTGCTCATACCTGATATAGTCCATGATCTCCCTGGCGATATCAGCCGAGGTGTTGAATACAGGCTTTCCTTCTTCCCTAACGATCAGGTTGAGTCCCTGTTCTCCTCCATAGAACACCTGGGAAAGTGCGCTCAGATTGGCCGCTTTCAGCACTTCTTCCGCCTCGGTTCCTTTCAAGTCGCGCACGCCCATTTCTAACTTGGGGTAGAGATCAGGAACGGCATAGTCGAAGAATTTTTTGAGAATCTCCGGTAGGGCTTTGCCAAGTGAGGCTGCATCTTTGCTCACACCACGGAACAAGCCCTGGCCTCGCTCAAGTGCCTGAGTCATTTTTTCGTTCAAGCGACTCAGATAACGAATGACCTCAATTTTTTCACTTGAGAGCGAAGCGGCTTCCTCATTAGTGATGCGGTTCTGCGCACGTAACTGGTCGTACTTTGTCACCATCTGTCGTGAGGCATAGAGGTTGGCTATCAGGCTGTCAATTTCTGGTATCAGCGCGAAGACCCAGTAGAGGTCGTTTTTATGCGCTTCCTGGCGGCTCTCGTTTCGTTGCTCGGCCAATTTTAGCGGAAAGGCATCGTCGTCATCTGCCGTGACGACTGAGAGGGGGATCTGCCCTTCATCTCCGACCTGGCTCCCATCCACTCTGATGCCTACACGGAAGGTTTTCAGGTTACGGAAGCGGTAGGTTTTCAGTTTTGGATCGGAAAAAATCGATTGCAGGGTCTCGCGCAGGATGTCATTGCGGTCTCGTGTACGGGGCGCATAGGAGCGGCGTTCCGTATCCCAGTTCTTCTCCTGTGCGGTCTGTAGTTTCCAGCCATCCTCAGTGTTACGCACAAACTGAGCCGCTTCGAGCCTTTCCAGGGCTCGCTGCACTGCCGCAAGCGGAGCAGGCTTACCCACTTCATCCACGAGGCAAGCCGCAATGTTGGCCTCGGTACGTGGCAGGTCGCGCACAAATTCGAGTAAACCGATGGTTTTCGCGACCCTTGTAGTCATGCCGTGATCGTCTGGATCATCCCTGAAACGCTCACGGATATCGCTAATATCTTTCTGCTTCTCGCTCGACAGGTTGCCCTCAACCAGCTCAAAGATTTTATCGAGCGTCACCAGACTACCAATCGGCCTTGACGCCATGTGCGTTCTATCTGAGACGAGCATTTCATAGGCCTGCTTGATAATGGTGCGGTTACTGCCACCAAGATGTTTGGGGGCACCCGGTTGTAGGCGGATGCCGGACATGATATCAATCGACAACTCCACGAAATGCGGGAGGTAGGGATAGAACTGTACAAAATCGTCTTCTGTGATCTCGCTTCTCCTGGCAGTTCGTTCGAGGCGACAGGCAATATTGAGCTGCCCCTGTGAATCGGTGAATAGTTTTCTCAGCAGGGGAATGGCTTCTTCCTTCTTCGCCAGCACGCGCCGTGTAGCGACTTCTCGAATATCCTCCGGGGCCATATCGATGTGGTACTTGAAGCGATCCTGGAGCTTGGCAAGTTCTACTCGTTTCGAGTCAAGGGCTGCTACGATGTCTCCCAGCTTCTCCTGAGAGGTCACGATGACCCAGGCTGGAGCGTCAATCTTTTTTGCTTTAAGGAGGTTTTTGCCTACCTTGCCGAACTGCTCAACGACGGCACGCAGATCTTCGATTTTATCAGCGCTACGGGCAACGTATTGCCCTACTTCGTCAATAATGAAGGTGAGCGCTTTGCCTGGACGGCGTCGTGCGCAAAGTTCAAAGGCTCGCTCAACGAACTGCCCAACAGTGATATCGGCACTTTTATTACGCAAGGATTGCGACCAGCTCTCCACTGTGGGAAATGTCTCTGACTCTATATCATGCAAGACGGCACTGGCTCGCGAAATCTTCAAAGCGCCTTTGCGTCCCCTGCGCCATTCTTCATGGTAGCGTTCGGTATAGCGAGCCATAAACTTATCGAGTCTACCCTCCTTTTCCAGTTCAATCTCCAGATCAGCGATATCGAAATCTTCGGCATAATCAAGCTCGCGCAAGAGGACGGTATACATTATCTCGGCAATGCGTTCAGTAGAGCGCTTGACGGCTCTGTCCACGGAGACATCAAACATGATTACCTCGGTGGGAATGCGTACATTAATAAAATCCACCAGCTCGGTAATATGTTTATCAGATAGCTGTGCTTCGAAGAGTCCACTGGCCGGTTTACCCAGGACAGCACGATTCGTCAGCACATAGCCGATGTTTTTGACAAACGAGGATTTACCAGAGCCGAAGAAGCCGGATACCCATACCCCAATGCCCTCGTAGGGATCAGACAGAGCATCGGCAATGGCATGAAAGAGTTCGTAATACTGGGTGCGAATGCGATCTGTTGCGACATATTCGGTGATCTCCGTGTAGACTGTCTGCTCATTCGTCTGATCGACTTTGATGATCTCTTCGATTTTTTGTCTTAGATCACGAGCGAGCAGGTCTCCAATGACCCTCATGACTCCCTCCCATAGATTTTTACACGATAGCTCCCCGGTGGTTCCTCATCGCTTTTCAGATTCATATAATTTAGAGAGCCTCTCCAACTGCCAGGATAAAATAGTACGGCTGGTACCTTCGTTTTGCCCATCATTTGCTCAAGCAGCGATGAGACGCGGTACATAGCGGGAGCAAAAACCGCGCAGCGGGTTAAAAAGACGAAAGAACGATTGGGATCCAGTTGCGCCATTGCCTCGGCCAGCAGATCGGGCAAGGGTTGATAGTCGGGATCAGAGAGGTACACACTGACCTGTGCCTGCGCCATTTCAAAACCTCTCTCTCGCTCTAGCTCCACCAAGGTATCAAGCCCCTCAGACTCTTCGATGCTGTGCCAAAAGAGCGTCGAAAGAGGAAGTATCTGTATCTTTCGACTTGTTGCGTTCTCCACACGAACAGCAAGGTTCTGAATCTCCCGGCGCATCTTCCACTCGCCCTCATCGGGAAGCGATGGGTTGTAACGGAAGATCGCGAATGGTAGATCTGAGGACATAATGAAGCCAGGCGGATTGAGCTTCAAATCGTTCTCAAGCAGCTCAATGCGTTCTTTGAGTGAGAGCATAGGCATACTCCTCTAGCGAATTACTCGGAAATGTGATGCGGATAATCGACCCCGCAGCTTGATATTCCAGTAAGTGATGCTGGTGTGCCTCAAAAAAGAATTGCTCGACCGCTTGATGAGAAAGGAAAAATAACTGCCACTCGGGATCATCAAGCAGTCGTTTGCCAGATGGCTGGTGCTGCCGTAAATAGAATGCCATGTAAGCGAATGCTTCTACCGGCAAATAGACCGGAGCCAGCCGTTTGTGCACAGACCCTTGCAAGATGCCGAAATCCCGCAAAGTCGATAACAATTCACGAGTGGAGCGAACGAGCGTATTTTCAGACCATTGTCTAGCCACTTTTCCCTCGCCCATCCAGCGGGTGAGAGCTGCGCGAATATCCCCAGCGGTCACATCGACCTTTCCGATCGCGTGAAAATGCGCAAGCACTTCTGTCACGACATCGTGCAACAGGAGATCAGCTTGCGCAGCAAAGAAATACAGGATGCGATCCAGTGCTTCGGAAGGAAAACCTCCCTGAACAAGGGCAGTGAGAGATCGTGTCACAGACTCTGATTTCAAATAGCGCTGGCGAAAGATCGCCAGGATATCCTCGATCCTGGAACGTGAAGCCTTGCCGAAAATGTTTTCGCGCCGAAAACGATTCAGGTTTTCGCTGACTGAGAGACTCTCATCCCACTGTGCCAGCATGGTTTTCGTATCTGCCAGCAACGCCCCGGCCTTGATAATTTTGCTGGTGTAGACGGTACTCGACAAAGGGGTCTCACTGGTCCCAGGCATTGTTTCTTCGTACCCTGTATGAAACGCAAGATCGTGCGTTACCACAGAAAAGCAATGAAATAGCACGCTTGCGCATTAATGGGGCTCCTCTCTACTTGATGTTTAACACTAGTATACTAAAGTGGTCAATATGCACCACAGGTTTAGAGGCGTTGACCTGCTGAAAAGCAAAAAACTTCTTCAGGGGGCTTTCGGTAATAAGTTGACAGAAGAGAGAGAGCAGCGATGAACCAGATATATGGGTTTTTCCAAGGGAGTTGGCACGAAAAAGCAAACGCATTAGTGATAATGCACTTGTATGGACCTCACGATACTGGAGTGCCGCTGAGCATAGACATCTAAGGCCCCATACACAAGTGAGCCATTAGCTGCCTAGTGTTGTTAGGAAGCAAGGGCTGCTACAATCCTGGTGAGTATAGATGGAGGCAGTGGCCAATGGCAGTACATTTGGGCGTGAAAGAAGTTGCCAAAGAGAAAGGTTTCAGCATGAGCAAACTTCAGAGGGATGCCGATGAGATGTATAACACAGTCAAGCGGATGTATAAAAATCCATACCATGTGATCACCATGGAGACGCTTGGAGAGCTGGTGAGGGCCTTAGGGTTTCACCAGGAGAACTGATCGAAGAGGTAGCAGATACTGCTCACGAAACGCATGGATTGAAAGATACCATTTGAGTTGGGGAATGCAGCTTGAGGAATGATTCAGAACAACTCACAGAACGTGCTAGCGGCCTTTGATGTGCTCATTGAAGAGATTGA
>Ga0070698_100003941_pt1 | contig 16323 bp, 19 predicted proteins | sample KBSK1502metaG_FD_65477 | JGI IMG/M metagenome (GOLD analysis project Ga0070698, IMG submission 65477) | Corn, switchgrass and miscanthus rhizosphere microbial communities from Kellogg Biological Station, Michigan, USA - KBS K1-50-2 metaG | ecosystem: Host-associated > Plants > Roots >...
CTGAGCCGCAGTGGGGCTAGCGCTCGGGCGTTGAGTGCTGCGCGTTGCGGGTGGCACGGGCGAGCGGGTTGTGCACGAGCCGCGGGTGCCCCGGGGACCCGCCACGCGGAGTGAGCGGAGCGAACGACGCGAAGGCGGGGAGGGTGCGGCGAGGGCACGGCCCCGAGCCCGGGACAGGACCCGCAACGCGATTTGAACGAGAGCGGTTATCCCTCTTCTGGCGCCACTGCCGCCACGATTGCCAAGTCCTGAGGTCGCACCTTCGATGGGTCGAACTTGCGGACGTTCGCGGTCATGCGAGTGAGCATTTCGGACATGCTCATCGGCGGCGCCTCTCCCTTCTTCGAGGGGATCCAGCGGACCGGATTGCAGCGCGCGACCACCACTTGCCGCAGATATGGACTCTTCATGCCGCGCTCCTGAAGTGTCTTCACATGCGTGGCGACGCGGTCGTCGATGTCGAGGAGGCGCACCGCCCATTGTTCACGCTGCCGTAGAGCGGCGGGCAACGACGTATCCAGGAAGCGATCCACGCGGCGCAGCATCGAGTTGTACGACGACCCGGCGAAGCGATCGCGCTTCTCGTAGGCCGCGCCGAGGGTGAGGAACGCCGGCGATTCGAAGCTCGTCGCGTGGTCGGACTCCTTCGAGCGCGGTGATTCCTTCGCGAGTGCACGCGCCATCCGGATGACCTCGAGGGCGCGATCGCGCAGGTTGTGAGCCTTCTCGGTATTCAGCGCGAGGATCCGGTACGCGAGCGCCGGATCGTCGGTCAGCAGCGCTGTGATCGAGCGCAGTCCAAGCTGCTTCGCCGCCGCGAGGCGGTGCCGGCCGTTCGGAGACCAAAAGCCGTCGCCGCTTGGGATCGCGATCACCGGGTCGAGAAAGAGGCCCGACGCGCCGATCGCGACAGCGAGTCGATCCGAGTGGGTGCGGGACAGGTCCCGCTGAAACGGCGTCGGCTCCACGCTCCCGATCGGCAGGGAGGCGAGGACGAGCGGCAATCCCGCGTACGGGTCGCGATACGACGCAAGGACTGAGCCTCTCGCTTTCTCGACCCGCTCCGAAAGGGCGCTGACGTGCTCGTCGCTTCGGTCGAGCGCGGTCTCGCGCGCTTCCGGCCCGCGAGGCTCGGCTGGTCCGCGCTTGCGCCGCGTCGTTTTCCGCGTCGTGGCCTTCTTCGGTGCCGTCTTCTTCGCCGGGCTCATGACTCCCCTCCTGCCGCCGTAGCCACCTCCGCGGCCGGCCGCCGCGGTCTTCCTCCGGTGAAGTCTCGCAGGGGCTGGCCCCGCGTGACGGCCGCCGTCAGCGCGCCGCCGATGGCGAGCGCTCCGATCGTGGCCGCGCCCGGAGCCCCGAACAGCGCGGTCGCTATACCGGTTTCGACCTGCGAGGCGCTGGTAAGTCCGCGGGCGGCGATGAGGATGAGCGACATGACGCGCCCGCGGTAGGCATCCTCGGCCACGATCTGCGCGATCGCGTTGCGGAGCGCGCCCCACGTCGCATCCGCGAAGCCAAGCACCGCCAGCACCGCGACCGAGAGTGGGAACGATCGCGACCACGCAAAAACGAGAAGAGCGGTCGCGTACAAGGCCCCCGATCCCAGCATGAATGCGCCCTTGCGGCGGATGTCGCCGACGAGGAGCAGCACGATCATGCCGGCGATGGCCCCGCCGCCGATGCTCGAGAGGAGAAGACCGAGGCCCTCGGGTCCTGCGCCGAGAACGTCGCGAGCGAAGATCGTCATCAGCGCCTGGTTGTGACCGAAGACCGAGAACGTCGCTTCCATCATCAGGACCAACGGGAGCACCGCGCTCGCCCGGACATAACGAAGCCCTCCGATGAGCTCGCTGCGAATCGATCCGCGCGACGGGCGCACGGCGATCGGGGGGATGCGCATCGCGAGGAGAGCGCCGATGATCGCGAAGTAGCTCGCCGCGTTCACGAAGAAGGGAGCGGCGACATTGACTCGCGCGATCAGCACGCCCGCGATCGCCGGACCGACGAGTTGACCGGTCTGAAACAGCATCGCGTTCAGCGTGATCGCGTTCTGCAGCTGCCCGCGAGGCACGAGCATCGGGAAGAGCGATTGGCGCCCGGGCGCGTCGAACGCGGCGATCGTCGCATTCACGAGACTCACGACATAGACGTGCCAGAACGCGATGTGGCCGGTGACCACGAGGGTGCCAAGAAGGAGCGACGTGACGACCGAGGAGCTCTGCGTCACGAGGAGCAGGCGGCGGCGCTCGACCCGGTCCGCGACGGTCCCGCCGACGAGCGCGAACGCGAAGATCGGCGCCGCGCGGAAAACTCCGTTCAGACCGAGAAGGAACGGGGAATCAGTAAGCTGATAGAGGAGCCACGAGGTCGCGGTGAGCTCGATCCACGTGCCCGACATCGAGACGAGCTGTCCGATCCAGTAGAGCGCGTAGTTGCGGTGACCGAGCGGCGCGAAGCCCGGTGGCGGGAACCGGCTCACGCCATCAACGCTGTCGGAACTGACGAATATGGCGGCGACTGATGCCCTTACCCGGCGTGTCCTTCGGGATGATGCTGATCGAACCGTCGCGCTCGAGGTAGGCGGCGTCCACGCCTTCGAGCTGATCCACGCCGTGCTCGCGTGCTGACATCAGGAGCTCGTCCATGCTGACGTTCTCCCGCTCGAGATTGGGCTTGATCAGCTTTCCGTTCTTCATCAAGGGCGTGGATTCGCTCTCGAAGAGATGAGCGATGTACGGGACCCGATGCGCCACCCGAGAGAACGCGATGTTCACTGTTACGAGGGTCGTTGCGGCGATGACGCCGCCGATCAGCGAGTTGTCGCCGCCGGTCATGGCGTTCTGGACGGCGTTCGCGATGACCAGGATGACCACGAGATCGACCGGGCTCATCTGCCCGAGCTCGCGCTTGCCGGCGGCCCGCAGCAGGACCAGCACCACCACGTAGACGACGGTGGTGCGCAGGATGATCTCCCACCAGGGCGTCGTGAGGTCGAACATCTGCTCAGGATGACAAAACTTGGCGCGTAAAGCGCGCAGGGGAGTCCCCGACGAGTGCCAAAGCCGCGTCGAGGTCGACCGCGACCCCCTGGCGACGGAAATACCCCGCAGTACGCTCGACATCTCGCCTCAGGAGCTCGCGGGCCGCTGGATGCGTGACCACGTCGACCGCCTGGGAAAAGTCAATGATCACCGGGCGGTCGTGCCACCAGAGAACGTTGAAAGCCGAGAGGTCGCCGTGCACGAGCTCGGCGTCGAGGATCAGTCGAATCTCACGCTGTAGCTCGCGCCAGACCCGCCTGGCGGTCCCCAGGTCGAGGTCGACGTCCGCGAGGCGCGGGGCCGCGAGATCGCCGTCGCCGATGAACGCCATCCGGTAGCCGTCCTCGATCCGCTCGACGGGTGGAGGGACGGTCACGCCGGCCGTGTGCAGGCGGTTGAGAGTCGCCCATTCGTTCGCCACCCATCGCGATTGAAGCGCCTCCTGGCCGAAGCGCGTCCGCTTCTTGATCGCTCGGTTCTCGCGGAACGTTCCTTCGCCCCAGACGCCTGCGTACAGATAGTCGTTGCGGAAGCCGCGCTGCAGCCTCGGCTTGAACCGCTTTTCGGCCATGAGGCACGTGCGCGTAGGACCGGTCCTCAAGACGAGATAGACCTCGCTCTCCTTGCCGGCCTTGAGCACGCCGAGGTCGAAATCTTCGTACGGTGCGTCAGCAAGCCAGTCCCTCGAGAACAATGCGGGCACGCGTCCTCCGTATGAGGAGACACGCCGATGGGTACGGCCGTCGCGCGCGCGGCGCTAGAGGGTGCCCGGCGCTCCCGCGGTACGGAGGCCGGCGGCGTCACGCGCGATTCGAACGCTCATCTAACGGCCTCCTTGAGATTGTCGACCGGTGGTCGCGCGTGAAGAGTAGCACTCAGGGTATCGAGGTCGGCCGCGCGGGCCTCGACGGGAACGCCGGCACGACGAGGTCCTGACCAAAGATCTGGGATCGCGGCGTGTCCGTGAGGAACTTCATGATGCCATCCGCAATTGAGTTCGCGACGAGGTCGGCTCGGTCGAGCATGAGCGCGCGATCATCGTCGCTCGACACGTAGCCCATTTCGAGGATGACCGCGGGGGTATGCGGTGCGACCGCATGTTGAAATCGAGTCCAGCTAAATCCGAAATACCCCGTCATGTTCCGGGTCACATGCCTCGCGTCGTAATCAAGTCCGGTCGCCGCGCCGTACGCGTCTTTGATGTCATTGAGCAGCGCGTCCTCGTACGGTCCGCGCCGGGCGCCGTGCGCCATCTTGAACCCGCTGTTCTCCCCGACGCCGTCGCTGTCCGCATGCAGCGCGACGAACGCGTCCGCGACATAGCCGACAGGTATGGTCGTCGGCAGGACGTCGACCGCGATTCCTTTCGAGTTGAGGATGACACTGACGCGCTGGGCGATGTCGAGATTGATCTCGACCTCGGTGACACCTTCCCACGCGGCGCCGGTCTGCGGGATCAGGCGCCGGAGCTCGTCGGGGGCCTCGTCGCTCTTCCAGTGACCCGCCTGGATCGCGACGCGCCGCGGACCTGCCGGAACGTTCTTTGGAATTGGGATGCGTAGGGTGCCGGTCGCGCTCGGGCCCGCCGTCGGGCCCGGAGTTTGCACGATCACGCCGCCCGGCGGTGCCGCCGCGGACCAAGGGTCGTTCGGGTCGTCGGGGTCCGAGCCGATCTGTCCAAGGGGCGCACCCGCCGGAACGAAATTGGGATCGCTGCCGAGACCGAGCACTGAATCGAGCTTGAGCTCACCGAGCCGGACTCCAGTCAGAGTTGTGTTCGCGGCGAGGACGACCGCCGCGATGACCGCGGCCGCGATTGCCGCGGAGAGAGCACGACTCACCCGCGCATTGTCAGGCCGCGACGACCTCTCCGACCCACTTGATCCATAAGAATCCGCGAAGACTCGGGACCACGAGACGGACCGGATACCCGTGTCCGGCCGTGAGCGGCTCGCCGCCGACGTGAGTCGCGAGCATCGCCTGCTCGATCTCCGAGCGATCGAACGTCCACCGGTGACCTGTAACGGAGATGACCTCGACGCGTGTGGCGGCGTCGGCAATCGCGCTCCGTGCCAAGACGTCCGTCAACGAGACGCCCGACCACACCTGCTCGCTCCACCACCCGCCGGTGCAGTCGAGGACCACCGATGCCTCTCGCTGCGGCAGCGCAGCGAGGTCGGCATAGGAAAGCTCGACCGGCGGAGCGTCGGGCATGCGGAGTCGGAGCCGCCACCGGTCGCGATCGATGGTCGGAACGCGGTCGAGGCTCCAGATCGTGACCGGGTAGGCGTTGCCAGTGAACGAGCCCGCGTGGCGCGATCCGGTCGGTCGTCTTGCGAGGCCGATCTGGTCGAGCACAACACTCAATGCAAAGGACGCCGCGAGCAGACCGAGCCCCCGCAGCGCGGCGCGGCGCCCCGCGAGCGTGACGAGCGCGGGACGCGACTCGCCGCGCACCAGCGCGTGAGCGACGACAAGCAGCGCGAGCGCGAGGCCGGCGATCACGTGAAGGTTGAGGGCGGAATAGGCGAGGGGCCGATCGAACGAGACCAATCCCACCGTCCAGGCGAGACCGAGTCCCGCTGCCGCGAGCGTCAACGCCGCCGTAGCGATCCCGATCCAAACACCGGATCCTCGGATCCCACGCCGACGGAGCGAGCGGCGGGCGATTGCGTACTTCCAGACGAGGGCGAGGACGAGCGCTACGCCGGCGACGCGATGCGCCAGGTAGAGCGCTCCCGCCGCAGAATCGGGTAGGAGCCACGCGACGATGCCGGACGCCAGCAGGGTCGCGATAGCCGCAAGTAACGCGAGGTTCGCGAGCCTCCGAGGCACGGACCGATGCTAGTCCGCGGGCGCTGGCAGACTGACGCCGTGGCGGAACGCGACCTTGTCGTCCTGAGCGAGGAACCGCTCAACGCGGAGACAAAGCTCGACGAGAAGACCCCAGCGATCACGCCTGCGGGCAGGCACTACGTTCGGACCCACTTCCCGATACCGACCGGTCCGCGAGCGATCGTCATCGACGGGCTGGACAGCGCACCGGTTCCGGTCTCGCTCGACGAGATCCGCGCGCTGCCGGCGCGGTCGATGGTCGTGACGCTCGAGTGCGCGGGAAACGGAAGACGCTTTCTCGACCCCAAAGTTCCCGGTGAGCAATGGGGCCTCGGCGCGGTCGGGACAGCGACATGGACCGGCGCGTCGCTCCGAGATGTACTCCGAAAAACAGCGATCCCGAGCGGAACCGTCGACCTGCTTTTCCGGGGCGCCGACGAGGGCGTGCCGAAAGATGTCGGAAAGCGGATCGGCTACGAGCGCTCATTGCCGATCGACGTGGCCCTCGGCGACGACATCCTCGTCGCATACCTGATGGAGGGAGAGCCGACCCCGCCGGAGCACGGCGGTCCCCTTCGGCTGATCGTGCCGGGCTGGTATGGCATGGCTTCGGTGAAATGGCTGGCGCGAATCACGATGCTCCGCGCCCCGTTCGAGGGCTTCTTCCAGAAGGACCGCTACGTGATCGACGGCGAGCCGCTGCGCCACATTGCCCCCCGCGCGGTGCTCGTCCATCCACCGGACGGTGCGGCCGTCGGAGGCGCCCTTCGCCTCTCTGGGTATGCGTGGTCAGGCGCCGCGCCGGTGGCGCGCGTCGAAATGACCCGCGACGGGGGCGAAGAGTGGGTCGCGATCCCGACCTCGTTTGTGGGAGCAAGGCCATCACCCTACGGGTGGGCCAAGTTCACTTCCCATAACCCCTTGCCACCCGGGATCGACGAGGAGTGGTCGGTCCTGGTACGAGCGGTCGATGCGGCCGGCAACACGCAGCCGCTCGAGCCGCGCTGGAACGCCCTGGGTTACGCGAACAACGCCGTGCGGCCGGTGCGGATCCGGGTGCGGAGCTAAGCGGCCGCGACCTCGAGCTGGTCGGCGACCTGATCGAGCAGCGTGCCGACCCGCGCGGCGACATCGGGAAGAAGAGCCTGAGCCCCGACGATGTTCGACTCGGCTCCGGAGTGCGGATTCAGCCGACCGTCGTCGATCCCGTCGCTGACCCGTCCGTTCACGCGGTCGTACACCGGTTGCGACGCGGCATTGCGACCGTCGAACCACGCGCGTGCGTGGTCGCGCCACCGCGCGTATGCCGACTCCCCGGTCGTCTGGTAGAGGCGATCCATCACATATACCCCCGCGGCGACGCCGTAGGGCTGCACGGTCCGCTCAGGGAACGCGGCTTCGATTTGCGGCACGAGGAGCGCGTGCGCGCTCCGCCGTGCAACCTCGAGGAGATCCGGCCGGTCGAGCAGCGGCGCGGCCTCCGCGAGCACGCCCTCCTGCACGTGACCCCAGAGATGGGGCGTCGGCTCGCCTGGGGAATTGAGGAGAACGTCGCCCTCGCGGCACTCTGCGATCTCGTCGCACCACGTCTCGAGGGTCTCGCGAACGACGGGGGTCAGGCCGACCCGCATGAGGTCGAGCGCCGCCAGCACCTGGATCGTGCGAACGTCCGGTGGCGCGGGATATTCGGTCGCGAACGCGAACCCGCGGGCCAGCGCGAGCGCGACGCGAGGATCGCGATAGACGAGGTGCGCCCTCGCGAGCGCTCGGACGGCGCGCGCCTGCCAGAAGGTCCCTCCGGCGTAGGACGTCGGACCATCTGTGTTGATGGTCCCGTCCCAGTCGCGGATGAAGTTGTGAAAGCGCCCATCGTCTCGCTGCATGTAGAGGACGAATTCGATGAGGCCGGTCGCCCACTCCCCGAGACGGCGGTCGCCGGTATCGCGGTAGAGATCGAGAAGGAGGACCACTGCGCGTGCTGCGTCATCGATGCAGGCGACGCCCTCGAAGCCTTGATCGCGGGCCGCCAGGCCGCGGTCGTCGTCGTTCGCGTACACGCTCAGGGCGACGGCCCGCGGTCCGACGGACGGAAGGCGCCGCGTGAGCCGTGCCAGCTGCCGGATCATCGCGGCCACGGCTCGAGGCTGGCGATGATCTCCCGCACCGAAAAGTCCGCCGCTGCGATGCACGAATCCGCCGCCCCGTAGTACATGCGTATCCGGTCGGCATCCAGTGGGACGACCCCGCAGGAGAAGATCGTGTCGTTGAAAAGGCCAAGCCGCTCGTAGGCCGTGCCTGGCGCGAGGATCGGCGCCGGGGACCGCGCCAGCACCTTCCGCGGATCGTCGGCGTCGAGGAGCACCGCGCCCATCGCATAGCGGTGATTGCGGTTGACTCCGTGATAGAGCTCGAGCCAGCCCTCGCGTGTCCGGAACGGCACGGCTGACCCACCGGTGCGAAGCTCATCCCAGTGATCCCACCGCGGAAGGCAGAGCGTCTCGTGCCCTCCCCACTCGGTCAGGTCGTCCGAGAACGCGATCCAGATGCCGAAGATCCGGCTGAACGACTGCGGCATCGGCCGCGTGAGCGCGACGTACTTGCCGTCGATCCGCTCGGGGAAGATGACGACATCCTTGTGGTCGGGAAGGAGGATGACGCCGCGGCGCTCGAACGAGTCGAAGTCGCGGGTCGTCGCGAGGCTCGTGGTGATCCCCCACCGCGAGACCGACACGTACGTGATGTAGAAGGTCCCATCGATGAAAGTGATGCGCGGATCCTCGACGCCGTACTCCTCGACGTCGTTATGGGGCGCGATGGCCGCAATCTCGTCGACCGCGAACTTGATCCCGTCGCGGCTGCGGGCGAGTCGGAGATGACTCATCTGCGCGAGGTAATCGGTGTAGCCCTCGTTCGTTACGCCGAGCACCCCGGTGCTGTTTCGGTACCGGATCGAGCGCGGATCCCTGAGGTCAAGGCCCGGTAGGTTCTTCGGAACGTAAGCCACGACGACGCGCGGCCGGCCGCCGCTCGTGTCGAGGAAGCACATGCCGATGACGTCGTGCCTGGTGTATCCACGGGGCAGCGGCCGCAGCACCGGATGCGGTCCATCGAGATCCAGGGTCATCGCGCCCGGTGGCGGGTCGATGTCGCTCCGTGGTCGTTCAGCGATCCGAAGCAGAAGGATGGTCTCGCCATTCAGCTGTGCGGTCGCGGCGTTGAAGACCGAGACCACCTCGAGCTCGGGGAGCGACGGCTTCACGTCGCGCGCGGTGAGCAGGGGATTCTGCGGGAGTCGGCGACCAAGACCGGTCGTGCGATCGACGGGGACGGTCGTCATGCGGTGTGAACGGGACTCTCGGTGTCGATGGGCTCCAGCAGCAGGCTCTGGGGCTGCGGCTCCAGGACCTCGCGGGTCAGCGCGAGAACGCGGCGGCCGACGTTCGGCCAGGCCATCTCCTTGCCGAAGTCGTACGCGCGCCGCTCGAGCTCGGCCTTGAGTGCGGGGTCGTCAAGGATCGCGAGCACCGCGCGAGCCAGGCCGTCCGGGTCACGCACATCGACCAGCAGGCCGCGACCGTCAGCGAGCGCTTCTGCGGCGTGCAGGTAGCGGGTCGACACGATCGCCTTTCCTGCACCGAGCGCGTAGGCGAGCGTCCCGCTGGTGATCTGGTTCAGGTCGAGGTACGGCGTCACGTACACGTCGGTCGCCAGAAGATAGTCAACGATCTCGCGCTGCGTCAGGTACTGATTCACAAAGCGCACGTGATCGGACATGCCAGAGCTCTCGATCTTGCTGACGAGCTCGTTCCGGTACTGCTCGCCCGCCTTCTTCAATAGCTCCGGATGCGTTTGCCCGACGATCAGGTAGAGGGCATTCGGATGTCGCGCGACGATCTCGGGCATCGCCGCGATCATGTACTCGAGGCCCTTGCGCGGATCGACGAGACCGAACGTCGACAGGATCGTTCGGTGATCCACGCCGAGCTGACGCTTCAGCCGGTGGCGGCCACGCGGGACGATCGCCGGCATGCCGTGCTGGATCACGACCGGGCGCTGCTCGATCCCGTAGACCTCTCCGAGGAGCCGCGCCGCGGTCTCGGCCATGACCACGACCCTCGTGCTGTGCTCGGCGATGCGTCGCACGGTCTCGCGGATCTGCGGCTCCGGCTGCGGGAGGACCGTGTGCAGAGTCGTGATGACCGGCTTCTGAAGGGTCTCGAGCAGCGGCACGCAGTGATCGTCGTAGAGACCGTCGTGCCAGACGCCATATAGACCGAACTCGTGCTGGAGGTTGACGGCGTCCACCGACGACTCGTTGATCGCGCGAGCGGCGCCGCGATAGCTCTCTCCGTCTCCTTGCTTGATGCGCCAGCGGACGTCCGGTCCATATGCGCGCGCGGTATTCGGCTCATCGATCGCGGCAGCAACACAACGAACCGCTGGGTCGGCCGCTTTCACTGCCGCCATCAGATCCGCTGTGAAGGTCGCTATTCCGCAGCGCCGGGGAACAGCGGAAGCGACGAAGGCAATCCTCACTACACCATTCTGCGGTGTGAACGCTCCCTTGGTTGGCAACGCGATGCCGAGGGGAGCAGACCCAGGGTGAAGCGCCACGTCCTACATCCGAGCAGAAAGTGTGCCTTTGGCGGGTTATTTGCCCGTCGAGACCGCGAGGTCCGCGTTCCGCCAGGCCGTAAAACCGCCGTGCAGATTGGCCACATCGTGTCCCGAAGACTCGAGGATGCTGGCGGCGAGACTCGAGCGAACTCCACCCGCGCAGTACGTCACGATCGGGCGATCGAGCGGGAGCTCGTGCGCTCGCGCGCGAACGTTCTCGTACGGAATGTGGATCGCGCCAGGGGCGTGCCCCGCTTCCCACTCGGACTGTTCACGCACGTCGAGCAGGATGGCCCCCGCGGCCGAACGCGCCGACGCCGATCGCGCGTCGAGCTGCTCGATGCGCCGCGTGTCCTCACCGTGCGGCGGCTCCGGTGAGGCATAGCCACGCACGTCGTCGTAGCCGATGACGGCGAGCTGCTCTCGAAGGCGCTCAGCCTGTTCCGGATCGGTCGTGAGAATGACGATCGGCGAACCGAACGGCACGGTCGCGCCAACGCGGACCGCGAACGAGTCGTTGCCGACGACGTTCAGCGCCCCGGGACGATGTCCCGCGCCGAAAATGTGCGGCGGGCGCGGGTCGATCCGCACGTCGTCCGCTCCGATGTCGCGGACGAACGGCAGCCGCGCCCGTGAAGCGACGAGAGCTCCCTTGCGGTTGATCTCGCGGACGCTCGGGTAGTACGCCGGTGCCACGGGAAGGCCGCGGGAGATCGCGGTGCGGAACAACTCGAAATCTTCTGATGCCTGGCGCGCGATGTGGTTGTGCTTTCGCTCGAAGCCAAGCGTCGTCCAGCGGGACCCGGCCACCTCGGCGGAGCAAGCGCTGCCGCCCCCGTGGGTCGGAAAGACCGCGACGTAGTCGGCGAGCGTGAGCACGCGCTCGCGGAGCGTCGTGTATGCCGCGCGCGCGAGATCCGCCGCCAGTTTCGGGCCCAGCAGATCGACGCGGGCGATCTGCCCGACGAGGAGCGCCCCGCCCGAGAAGAGGTACTGCGGGTCATCGGCCCGCCGAAGATCGGACACGAGATACGCGACGTGCTCCGGGGTGTGTCCGGGAGTCGCGATGCACCGAATGCGAAGCTCGCCCACCGTGAAGTCATCCCCGTCCGGATGCGAAGCGTGTGGATATGCCAGGTCCGCCCGCGCGCCGGCGTGAACCGTGATCGGGCGCAGGTCGGCGAGCGCGCGCGACCCCGAGACATAGTCGTTGTGGATGTGCGTCTCGAATGAGTCGGTGATGAGGACGCCGAGACGCGCAGCCGCGGAGAGATACGTCTCGATCTGGCGGTCGGGATCGACCAAGAACGCGACGCCCGCGTCCGGATCGGCCACGAGATAGCTCGCGTGTCCGAGCCCCGCGTCGAAGAACTGCTCGATCAGCAACTCGCGCGCACTCTAGCGCGCGTCTACTTACGGTCGCGGCTGCTGGCGGACCGCCTTGGACTCTTGCTCGAGCACTTCCTCACCGGGACCGAGATCCTCCTCCTCAGGGGCGATCACCGGTGGTATGCGCTCGTCGATGCTTTTGCTCTTCGCTTCGGCCTGCTCGAGCGTGTCCTCCGGGCGTGGCTTGTCTTTATCCATGCCGACCGTAGCGGCAATACTCGTGCCGAGCGGCATTAGACGCCGATGCCGGCGAACCCGAGGGCCCGCGGCAGCAGTGAGCCGAAGATGAAGCCGCCGGCGGACGCCGCGAGGACGAGGGCGACGATCTCGAGACCCGAGCGCACCGGATTTCTCAAGGTCAGCCGGGACTTCGCGACGCCCAGGAAAAACATCGCGACAACGGAGACGACGATCGCCGTGACGAGCGCGAGAGGGACCGGCAGGAAGAAAAAAGGGGCGATCGGAACGAGTGCGGCGACCGCGAACGCACCGGCGAGGATGAGCGCCCCCTGGAGCGGGCTCCCGCCCTCGTCGATGATGAGGCCGAGCTCCTTCTCCACCATCGTCTTGAGCAACACGTTCGGTGACCGGGCGAGTTCGGCCGCGGCCTGGCGCGCTGATGCCTCGGGAAGTCCCTCCTGCTCGAGCATGTAGGCGACCTCGGCTTCGGACTCGCGCGGCCGGTCGGAGACCTCCTGGCGCTCCTTCTGTATCTGCGCCAGGAAGATCTCGCGCTGGCTCTTTGAGCTCATGTACTCGCCCGCGCCCATCGAGATGACCTCGGCGATCGCCGCGGCGATCCCCGCGACGAGGACCGCGTACTGGTTGCTCGTCGCGGTCGCGACGGTGATAACCACCGTGAGGATGCTCGTGACCCCATCCTGAGCGCCGAAGATCGCCTCGCGGACTTCGCTGAGCAGATCAGCTTCACGCCGCTCTTCGCGAAGATGCTCGGCCAACCACGGCTTGCTCAGGTAGTCGCCAGCCTCGGTCGAGCGCTCCGCCATGGTCACGAGCCTACCTCTCCGATTTTTGGGACGCCCCGTTCCTCCGGCGGCCGGATCTCACGGAAAGAGACGAAGATCAGAACGTCGTACACGACCTTGAGCGCGCCCGCGACGAAGAACGGGAGGCTGAGCGCGGCGACGCTGAACGCCCAGCCGGTGACCGACGGCGCGACGGCCGAAGCCGCGCTGCGGGCGACGTTCGTGAGGCCGGCGGTGGCCGTGCGCTCGTCGGGATCGACCACCGCCATCGTGTAGGACTGTCGTGTCGGCACATCCATCTGCGAGATGCTCATTCGTGCGAGGAACAGGGCGGCGGCGAGCTCGGCGGTCGGCATGAGCGGAACGAGGACGAGCAGGACGTTCGAGGGCAGATGCGTGAAGACCATCGTGTTGATGAGGCCGATGCGGCTCGCGAGCCAACCGGCGGCCAACAGCGAGACTCCGGACAGGATGTTCACGAAGAAGAAGAGGATCGCGAGCTGACCAGGGTCGAATCCCCAGCGCACGAAGAACCAGTACGCGACAAGCGATTGCACCACGAGGCCGCCCGCGAACGCGTCGAGCCCGAAAAGCGCACCGAGCTTCGCGACCGTCCCGGCGGACCGATGGACGCCGAGAAAGCGCCGCTCGCCTTCGACCCGGGCCGCTTCCACTTTGTCGGAGAGGCTCAGGAAGATCAGGAGATTGAGGAGACCGATGACGGCGTAGAGAAGGAACAGCGGCCGGTACGCATCCGCTCCGACGAGGCCGAGCGCCGCGAATGCAGCGACGACCCCGGCGAAGAGGGACCCCAGAGCCTGGGCGATGTTCGCGACGAATGCGTAGATCGAGAAGAGCCATGTGCGTCGCTCGGGTGGCGCCGTCTGCGGAAGGATCGCCTGCTCGACCGTGAGGAACGCGCCGACCTCGGAGCTCGTCGCCGAGATCGTTCCCGTGAACGCGCCGAGGAGAAGGAGCGGGAAGGTCGAACCGAAGGCGAAGAGAAGGCCGCCGGTGATCATCAGAACGGCCATCGTCGCGACCGTGCGCCTCCGCCCGTAGCGGTCGGCGACGAGCGCCCAGAGCACCGTCATGAGCGCCGATCCGAAGATCGCCGCGGAGAGCACAAGCCCGACCTGGATCGTGTCCAGGCCGAGCCGGGCGAGGTAGATCGCGATGACCACCGTGAGATAGCCGTACGCGAAGGTGCGGAGGATGCGCGTCGCAAGGAGCTTCTTGCCGTCGGTCGAGAGCCAGGCGAGCGGCGCGGCGGACTCCGTCTCTTAGATCACGCGCCCCGGTCCGCCACCTTTGGCAACCAGGGGCAGGCCCGCACGCGACCACGCGGTCACGCCGCCGTCGAGATTCTCGGCCTCGAACCCGCTCTGACGCAGCCCCTTGGCGGCGCGATCGCTTCGCGATCCGCTGCGGCAGACGGCGACCACTGTCTGTCCCATCGGTACCTCGCCGAGGCGCGCCGCGAGCTGTCCAAGCGGGATGTGCTGCGCGCCCTCGATGTGCCCGGCATCCCACTCGTCCTGCTCACGGACGTCGAGAAGATGCAGGTCGGAACGCCGCTTGCTGACGTCTTCTGGCAGCACCAGTCAATTCTGGCGCACGGAGGCGAGATGGACGCAAATGCGATCCGCGAGCGACTCGAGCGGGAACGCGGTGACCTCGCGGACACCGTGGAACGCATCCGGGAGCGGCTCGCCGTACCCCAGCGCGACAGCGGCGGCGATATCGCGCTCGCCGACCAGCACCCGGCCGATGTCGCGAGCGAGACGGAAGCGCGCGAGCTCGATCTCGCGCGGCAAACGATGTTCGAGGCTCGCGTCGATCTCATCGACCAGGCCCTGAGGCGCCAGCAGCGTGGCGAATATGGTCGATGCATCGTCTGCGGGAGAGAGATCCCCGAGGCGCGACTGGAGCTCGTTCCCGAGACCCCGTACTGCGTCGATGACGCGGAGCGCGAGCAGCAGAGCTCTCCGCGCTAGGCCTTTCGGCACAATAAGGCCGTGAGGCCGCCGTACCCCCTCGAGATCCCGCCGCTCCTTCCGCTCTTTCTGAACAAGCGCCGCGCCAAGATGACGTTTCCGCTCCAAAAGACCGAGGAGCTGGGGCTCGATCGCCCAACGTTCATCTGGGCCATAAACCTGTCCTATCGCGGTGACCGCGGCGCAAGCCCCGAGCCGGGCGACCTCACGAGCGTATACGGCACGATCCCCGGCCGGTGGCTCCCGATGGCCGCGGCCGCGCGCGGCGCGGGACTCGCCGAGGAGCGGAGCGGCCGCTGGTTCCTGACTGAGAAGGGCCGCGGCCTCGCTGCGGCGATGCACGAGGCCGCCCGCGCGCACTACGCCACCCTTGCGCCGCTCCCAAAAGCCGAGCTCGCGGAGCTCGCGCGCCTTCTCGAGCGCGCGTTCCTGGCGGGCGCGAACGCGAGCGAACCGGCCAGGCGCCAACACACGCCGTTCGCATTCAGCTATCGCGGAGACGAACCGCCGCCAGGTTCGTTCGCCCAGCTCGACGCGGCGATCTACGGGCTGTGGCAGGTGCGCGACGACTGCCACATGGCCGCGTGGCGAGCGTCGGGGCTCAGCGGACCGGAGGTCGAAGTACTCACCAGGCTTTGGCGTGAAGAAGCCGCGGACGAAGCAGCGCTGACGGATCTCTTGCCGCATCAGCGAGCTCCGGACGTGAGCGCCGCCATCGCGCGGTTACGCGAGGACGGTCTCCTCGAACGCGACCAGCTGAAAGCGACGGCGAAGGGCGCACGTGCTCGGCAGGCGATCGAGGATGAGACCGATCGGCTCTTCTTCACGCCCTGGCCTGAGGATGTCGGGGCGCGCGGCGCCTGGATCGCCGAGAAGCTGATCGAGGTGAATTCAGCGCTCGCCTAGCTGGGTGGCAGACTTTCCGTGCGAGCGGACGCTCGTCTTCACAAATGGCACGCCGTTTGCCGTATTTCCGTTACAGATGCTGGATCAGGAAACCGCTCCCGCCAGCCGGCGGGACGCTTTGGGCGGCCGGATCCTCGTTGTCGACGACGATCGCGACGTGGCGCGCCTCGTCGGTACGGTCCTCGAGGAAGCCGGGCACGAGGTCAAGGCGATCACCGATGCCCGCCAGGCGATGGAGGCGTTCAACGACTTCCATCCTGACCTCGTGACTCTCGACGTGCTCATGCCGGCCGTCGACGGGATCAGCCTCTGCCTTCAGCTCCGCCGAAACTCAGACGTTCCCATACTTTTCCTCTCCGCGAAAGACGACCCGCCCGATCGTGTAGTAGGCCTTCGCATCGGGGCCGATGACTATCTTGGCAAGCCGTTCGACAACGACGAGCTCGCTGCTCGAGTCGAGGCGCTGCTTCGCCGCGACCGCGCCCATACCGACCATTCGAAGGATCGGCAGCTGCGCTTCGGCCGCTTCATCGTCGACCTCGCGAGCATGCA
>Ga0070698_100003942_pt1 | contig 16322 bp, 16 predicted proteins | sample KBSK1502metaG_FD_65477 | JGI IMG/M metagenome (GOLD analysis project Ga0070698, IMG submission 65477) | Corn, switchgrass and miscanthus rhizosphere microbial communities from Kellogg Biological Station, Michigan, USA - KBS K1-50-2 metaG | ecosystem: Host-associated > Plants > Roots >...
TACAGCCGGATCATTGGGCGCGACGAGCCTCTCGGTCCAGACCCGGAGGAGCTGGGCCCGGACCGAGAGACCGCCTGCTGGGCCGGCGGGCACATCGTCCCGTCAGGGACGCGGGCGGATGGCCGTCACGCAACCGGGGTCGCGGGCGAGGACACCGGTCGCGCACTGTCGACCCGCGCCGCGAGACCGTGCTCGGTCCCGACCAGGCGACCGCCAGCCGCCAGCTGGCGGTACAGCCCGGCGGTCGCGCCGATCGCGTCGCGATAGGGCGTGACCGGGACGTCCCCGAGGGCGGAGATTGTGTCGTGGTCGATCGCCGAGGGGAACGGCAACGGCGTCGGCTCGGCGCTGATCAGGCCCCGGGCATCGGGAACGACGTCCTCGATCACGCCGATCCAGTCGTCAATCGCGACCGCGCTGCCGCCGAGGTTGAAGACCCGAGCGCCGCCGGGCGTTGCCCGGCTGGCGACGATCATGGTCGCGGCGACGTCCTCGGCGTACTGGAACAGGGTGCTGCCGCCGAACGTGATCCGAAATGGCACACCGAGCACCGCCGCCGCGATCGCGACGGTCGGGCTGCTCGTCATCCCCTGGTCGCGGCCGGCCCCGAACACGGTCATCGGTCGAAGGCCGACGCTGTGGACCCCGCTGTCGGCGAGATAGACCCGGGCCGTCTCCTCGTTGGCGTGCTTGTAGACGCCGTAGTGGTTTCCGGGATGGGGGACGGCGTCCTCATGGAGGCTGTTCGTGACCGGGTCGACGTCGCCGGGCGAGTACATCCCGATCGAGCCCGTGTAGACGACCGGGGCCATCGTTGTGCCCGCTGTGGAGCGCCGCCGGACGGCCTCGAAAACGTTGACCGTCCCGACCACGTTGACCCGCGCGCCCAGCGGCGGATCGGCCCGGCAGAACGGAACCTGGAGCGCCGCGAGGTGGATGACGTTCGTGATTTCGTGCTCGCTGAGTGCGCGTTCGAGGCTGTCGAGGTCGGTGATGTCTCCGGCCACCAAGGTGACCCGCGCCAGCTCCTCGGGCTCGAGGATCAGGGCGAGCCGGCGCGGATCGCGCCCGACGTCCAGCCCGACGACCGGCACGCCCTCGCGGACGAGCGCCCGGACGGTCCACGCACCGATGCAGCCGAGCGCGCCGGTGACAAGGAACCGCTCGTCGACGGTCGCGGCGCTCATACCGCCGCCCCGACGCGCACGAGCCGGCAGACGTTCGCGAGCCGCCCGATTCGCTCGATCTCGACCACGACCCGGTCGCCGTCAGCCAGGAACCGGGGCGGGTCGCGGAAGGCCCCGACCCCGCCCGGCGTCCCGGTCGCGATCACATCACCGGGCTCCAGGGTGAACGCGCGCGAGCAGTGGGCGATGATTTCCGCGATCCCGAAGTACATCGCGGAGGTGCGCGACTCCTGGAGCCGCTCGCCGTTCACCGCGCAGGAGATCGCGAGGTCCTGGGGGTCGTCGATCTCGTCGGCGGTCACGATCTGGGGCCCGATCGGGCAGAACGTGTCGAGCGACTTGCCGCGCGTCCACTGACCATCGCCGAACTGGAGATCCCGCGCGGAGACGTCGTTCAGGCAGGTGTAGCCGAAGACGTGACCGAGCGCGGCTTCGACCGTCACGTCACGGGCACGGCGACCGATCACGACGGCCAGCTCGGCCTCGTAGTCGACCTGCGTCGTCAGCGCCGGGTCCCAGCGGATCTCGGCGTCGGGTCCGACCACGGCGCTCGGAAATTTCGCGAAGATCAGCGGCGCCGCCGGAGGGTCCACGCCTTCCTCTTTCGTGTGCTCGCGGTAGTTCCGCCCGATCGCCACGACCTTGCCGGGCCGCGGCAGCGGCGCCAGGAGCTCAGCCTCGGCGAGCGGTCGACCGATCGTGCCGACCTGCACGCTGCGGGCGGCGTCACGCAGGGCTGTGAGCGCCGCGTCACCCCCTGCAACGAGCGTCATCATCGTCGTCGCTCCGCCGGGCAGGACGTCCGAGGCGTCCAACCAGCGCTCCCCGTCGACCACTGCGAGGGACTCACCGTCGGCGGCCTGGCGGGTGATGAGACGCACGAGTCGGCCCTCGTTCAGTAGGCTGGTCGGCGGACTGTGGACTGAACGGTACGATACGATGGCCTCCGAGAGGCGTCAACCGAGAAGGCGTGGGGGAGGACGATTCGGTGCCCTTCGACCCGACGGAATCCGTGATCCTCGGCCGAACCGGGCTCGAGGTCAGCCGGCTCGGGTTCGGGACCGCGTCGATCGGCGGCCTCTACACCGAGGTGAGCGATCGCGACGCCATCGCTGTCGTGGAACGGGCCTGGGAGCTCGGGGTCCGCCTGTTCGATACGGCACCGCTCTATGGCTACGGCCTCGCGGAGCGGCGACTGGGCTCGGTCCTCGCGATGCGCCCGCGAACGGCGTTCACCCTGTCGACGAAGGTCGGCCGGCTCGTCCGGCGGGTCGACGAGATCGGGCCGAGCGCCGACGTCGACCCGCAGGCGCTCGATGGCCGGGAGGACGCCTACTACGCGCGCTCCGAGCCCGTCCGGATGGTGTTCGACTACAGCGCCGACGGCGTCCGTCGCTCGATCGAGGAGAGCCTCATCCGGCTCGGCCTCGACCGGATCGACATCGCCTTGATCCACGACCCGGACTCCCACTGGCACGCCGCGATCGACCAGGCATTTCCGGCCCTCGCCCGGCTCCGCGACGAGGGCGTCGTCCGGGCGATCGGCGTCGGGATGAACCAGGCGGCGATGCTCGCCCGGTTCGCCCGCGACGGTGACTTCGACGTGTTCCTCGTCGCGAGCCGCTACACCCTGCTGGACCAGAGCGCGCTCGACGAGCTCCTGCCGCGCTGCATGGAGCGCGGGATCGCCGTCTTCGTTGCCGGCGTGATGAACACCGGGCTTCTTGCCGAGCCGCGCCCCGGTGCCCGGTACGACTACGGGACGGCGCGGCCTGCGCTGGTCCAGCGCGCGCAACGCCTGGCGGCGGTCTGTGCCCGCCATCGCGTCGCCCTCCGCGACGCGGCGATCCAGTTCCCGCTGGCGCATCCGGCCGTCGCCAGCCTGGTGACGGGCGTCCGCAGCGTCCGCCATCTCGAGGACTACCCGAGCGCGATGGCGCGCCCGATCCCGGCCGCGCTCTGGGCCGAGCTGCGGGATGAGGGCCTGATCCGGCCCGACGCCCCGGTCCCCGGCGGGACACCGTGATCGTCGACGCCCACCACCATTTCTGGGACCCGGCGCGCGCCGACTACCCCTGGCTGACCGACGATCTCGGGCCGATCCGGCGGGCCTTCGGGCCGGCGGACCTCGCTCCGCTCGCCGCCGCCGCGGACGTCGAGGCGACCGTGCTCGTCCAGACGCGCTCGAGCGTCGCGGAGACCGAGGAGTTCCTCGAGATCGCGGCGGCGTCGCCGATTGTCCGCGGCGTCGTCGGCTGGGTCGATCTCACCGATCCGGCCGTCGCCGACGCAATCGCCCGGGTGCGGTCCGGTCCGGGCGGTCAGCGGCTCGTCGGAATCCGCCACCAGGTCCACGACGAACCGGACCCGAACTGGCTCGATCGGCCCGACGTGCGCCGCGGGATCGCGGCGGTCGGCCGGGCGGGGCTCGCATACGACCTCCTCGTCAGGGCGCGCGAGCTGCCGGCGGCGCGGCGCGTCGTCGCCGACCTCTCCGACGTGCGCTTCGTCGTTGACCACCTCGCCAAGCCCGCGATCCGGCGCGGCGCCGATCCGGCCTGGGAGGCGGGCGTCGCGGCGTTCCGCGGCCGTTCAAACGTGTGGTGGAAGCTCTCGGGCCTCGTGACCGAGGCCGATTGGGCTGCCTGGCGGCCCGCCGACCTGCGGCCGTTCGTCGAGCACATCTTCGGCGTGGCGGGCCTGGACCGAATCCTCTTCGGATCGGACTGGCCGGTCTGTCTTCTGGCGGCCGACTACAAGACGGTTGTCGCCACCGCACGGACACTTGTCGCCGAGCTCAGCCCGGCCGAGCTGAGCGCTGTCTTCGGCGCCACGGCCATCGCCGTTTACGACATCGCCGCGGGGGCGGACCTGCGCGCGGCTCCCTGATCCGCGCGGAGCGGGTCGGAGAGCGAGTGCGCAAGGCGGTGCAGGTCGTCGATCAGGAGCGGGACGCGCTCGTCAGTGGCACGCGCCTTGAGGAGCGTGATGCTCGCCGCGTACGGGCCTTCGCCGGGCCGGCGGCCGGGGATCATCACCCCGAAGCAAACCACGCCCTCGACGGTCTCCTCGTCGTCCATCGCGTAGCCTCGCTCGCGGACGACCGCGAGGTTCGCGAGCAGCGCATCGACCGAGTCGAGCGAGTTCGCCGTCAGTCGCGGCAGCTCGCGGACGCCGGCCAGCCGTCGGGCCAGGTCCGCCTCGTCGAGCGAGGCAAGCGCGGCTTTGCCCGTCGCGGTCACGGTGGCCGGCAGGCGCCGGCCGATCTCCGAGGTCAGCCTGACGGGTTGGCGGCCGTCGTGCCGGGCGAGATAGATCATCTCGAGGCCGTCGAGGATCGCGAGCTGGACGGTCTCTTCGGACCCGGCTGGCAAGCGTCGGGACGCTTCGTAGAACTCCTGGACTGCATCGACCGACGCGAGATACGCACCCCCGAGCTCGGCGAGCCGCCGACCGAGGGCGAACCCGGTGCCGATCCGGCGGACCAGCCCGATGTCGGCGAGCGCATTGCAGATGTTCGCGACCGAGGACTTCGGCATGCCAAGACGGCGGGCAAGCTCGCTTGGGCCGGGCGCCTCGCCGGGCCATTCGGCGAGCACATCGAGGATCGCGCCGGCGCGCGTCACCGCCGGAGCCAGCGACTCGACGTCCCTGGTGGCCGGACCGACGGATTCTTCAGTGCCGGTCACGGCCGGGCCCTCCATTCGTTGGTTTTCGCGCCACCTCGGCGCGAGGTGATGATACCGCTGTCTCGGCCAGCCGGCTGGCTAGCGTTCTATATCTTGACGCGTCGGTGCCGGCTCCGCATAATGACCAGCCTGCGGCCCTCTGTTCAGCATGCTGGACAGCCGAGCCGATTCGACCGCACGAAAGAGGAGCTGCCATGCGACGTCTCGGTAGGTCGCCATGGGTGGTTGCCGTCGTCGTCGCCGGGCTCCTTGCCTCGGCGTGCGGCTCCGGCAACGGCACGTCCCAACCGTCAACCCCGCAAGGATCTGCTCCGGAGGCATCTGCTCCCGGGGCAACGCCGATCAGCGCGGACCTGACCTTCCAGTTCTGGATCGCAGGCGACGCGGACAAGCAGGCGTGGGAGACCGTCACGGCCGTCGCCACTTCCGACCACCCGGGCCTGAAGATCACGGTCCAGGGGACACCGTGGCCTGACTACTGGTCGAAGATCGGGAACCAGCTCAGCAATCCCGGTGCGCCATGCATCGTCGGGATGCAGAGCCTGCGCCTGGCGGCCTACGCCGATCAGCTGGTGCCGATTGACGACCTGATGACGAAGTACGGCGTGAACGCGTCCGACTTCGACAAGTCGATCTTCGACGCGATGAAGCACAACGGGAAACAGGTCGCCCTGCCGTACGACTTCGGGCCCCTCATCGTGTTCTACAACCGCGACCGGTTCAAGGCGGCCAACCTCGCGGAGCCGAAGGCTGGCTGGACCCTCGACGAGTTCAAGGCCGACGCGACCGCGCTCAGCACCGGCGGGAAGTTCGGGTTCACCACCGCCTCCATCGACCAGGAATATCTGTCCTGGGTCCTGGATCTCTCCGGTGCCCAGTTGCTCGACGCGAACGGCAAGCTGGCCGTCACCGCACCCGCGTTCGTCGATGGCTACAAGCAGTACGTCGCGCTGATGAACTCGGGCATCGCCCCGAAGGTTTCGGTAGCGGGCTACGACGGCTTCGTCAGCATGCTGAGCCAGTTCCAGGACGGCTCGGCCGCGATGTACGTCGATGGGCCGTGGGACGTGATCAGCAACCGGGACTCCGTCAAGTTCCAGCTCGGCGTGGCGCCGATGCCGGCCGGGCCAAACGGTTCGATGCATTACACCGCTGGCTCGGGGTTCGGAATCTCGAAGCAATGCCCGACTCCCGAGGCGGCATTCCAGGCGATCGTCTCGATGACCGGCGACAAGGCGCTGACCGGTCTTGCGTCCGTTGGCAGGGCCTACCCGGCACGACCCGCCGTCGCGGATGCGTGGTACACGGCCGCCAAGATCGAGGGCGCACGCGAGACGCTCGACTACGCCAACGCGCACTCGGTGCCCTGGCTCACGCCGCCGAACTGGGTCCAGGCCGCTGACGTGTTCGACCGGTTCGGGTTGCAGGCGCTGACGGGCGAAGCCACTCCCGAGGACACCCTGAAGACCGTGCAGGATCAGGGGACCGCCGGGAGCTGACATCACGCAAGATGTGGCGGCGGCGCCTCCGGCGTCGCCGCCACATCGAGCCTGAGGCGAATTCCTTCCAATGGCCTCCGACGCCACCGCCGCGCCGCACCTGGCCTTGCCTCCCTCGCAGATCCGGGGCCGGCTGCGGGACGACCGCCGCCACGCCATCGTCTTCCTCGGGCCGAGCCTGCTCGGCCTTGCTGTGTTCACCCTGTTCCCGACCGTGATGGCGCTGGTGATGAGCCTGTTTGACTGGCCGGTCTTCGGGCCGCGCACGTTCCGGGGCCTGGACAACTACACCCGGCTCCTGGGGGACCCCATCTTCCGCCAGGTCGTGCTCAACACGTGCCTGTTCGTCCTGCTCTACGTCCCGCTCAACCTCATCGTGTCGCTGGGCCTGGCGGTCTGGGTGTCGCCGCGGATCAAGGGCCGGGCGGTCTTCCGGATCTTGTTCTTCATTCCGGTCATGGCACCGATCGTGGCCAATGCCATGGTCTGGCGGTTGATGTACCAGTCGGGTGGACTCCTGGATGCCGCGTCGCAGAGCCTGCTCGGCGTCAGCGCGCCGAACGTCGTCGGATCCACGACGACCGCGATGCTGGCGATCGTCGCGATGTCCGTCTGGCAAGGCTTCGGCTACAACTTCCTGGTCTTCTCCACGGCCATCGACCAGGTGCCGCAGGAGCTGCTGGAGGCCGCGGCGATCGACGGCGCCAGCGGCCGGCAGCGGTTCTGGCGCGTGACCCTGCCAATGATCACCCCGTCGATCTTCTTCGCGACCACGTTGACGCTCATCACGTCGTTCCAGGTGTTCGCTCAGCCGTTCCTGCTCACGAAGGGCGGTCCGGGGAACGCGACCCAGACGCTCGTGTTGTTCATCTACAACGAGGGCTGGCGCTTCCTGCACATGGGACTCGCCGCGGCAGCGGGGTGGATCCTCTTCGTGATCATCATGGCGATCACCGCGATCCAATTCCTCGGCCAGAAGCGCTGGGTGCACTATGGCTGAGGCGCTGACCGTGGCTCGTTGGCGCCGGCGCGGACCGGGCCTTCGCCCGATCGTCTCCCATGCCCTGCTCGTCGTCGTCGCCCTGCTCTTCGCGGCGCCGCTGGTCTTTGCGTTGGCCACCTCGCTCAAGCCGCAGGACGAGGTGTTCACGTCACCGCCGACGCTCGTCGGGTCGGAGCTCCGTTTCGAGAACTACGTCGAGGCGTTCCGGTTTGCACCGTTCGCGCGATATTTCTTCAACAGCTTCCTGGTCGCGATCGTCGGGACGGCGGTGGTCGTCGCCGCATCGAGCCTGTCGGCGTTTGCATTCGCCCGGCTGCGGTTCAAAGGACGAGAGCTCGTGTTCGTGCTCTTCCTCGGCACGCTGATGGTGCCCCAGGAGGTACTGATCGTTCCGATGTACTGGCTCATGCAGCTCCTGGGCTGGGTGGATAGCACCCAGGCCCTGATCCTGCCGTTCGCGTTCACGGCGTTCGGAACGTTCCTGCTCCGCCAGTTCTTTCTGACGGTTCCGGCCGAGCTGGTGGACTCGGCGCGGGTCGACGGCGCCGGACTCTTCGGCATCTTCCTCCGGATCATGCTGCCGCTGGCGCGGCCCGCCCTCGCGGTCCTGGCGATGTTCACCTTCATCGCCTACTGGGGCAGCTTCCTCTGGCCTCTGATCGTCATCGACACGATCGACGTGAAAGGCACCGTGCCGCTGGGCCTCAACTCGTTCATGGCCCAGCAAGGCACCCAGTGGAACCTGATGATGGCCGCGGCGATGCTGGCCATGGTCCCCTCGATCCTGCTCGTCGTGCTGCTCCAGAAGAACCTCGTGCGTGGCCTCCTGACCAGCGGATTCGGTGGGCGATGACCCGATGCCGCGACCTCCGTCCGAGACTCTCGCCGTCGGCGAACGACCGATGAATCCCAGCAGAGGCGCTGGCGATCTCGGCTGGTTCGTCGAATCCCGCTTCGGCATGTTCATCCACTTCGGGCTCTATGCGCTGCCCGCGCGCCACGAGTGGGTGATGAGCCGGGAGGAGATCGCTCCAGAGACCTACGAGCGGTACCTCCGGTACTTCGATCCCGACCTCTACGATCCCCGCGAGTGGGCGCGCGCCGCCGCTGACGCCGGGATGCGGTACATGGTGCTGACGACCAAGCACCATGAGGGGTTCTGCCTCTGGGATTCGGCATTGACCGACTATTCCGTGACCGCCACCCCGTTCGGCAGGGACCTGATCGGGCCGTTCGTCGAGGCGGTGCGCGCGGCAGGGCTGAAGGTTGGCTTCTACCACTCGCTGCTCGACTGGCACCACCCCGACTTCGCCGTCGACGACTTCCATCCGCTTCGAAACCGCGGCGACGTGGCGGCGTTGAATTCCGCGAAGGCCGGCGAGCGCTATCGCGAGTATCTCCACGGCCAGGTCCGGGAGCTGCTCACGAGGTACGGCAAGATCGACTATCTCTTCTTCGACTTCTCCTACGAGGACGGCACGATCCCCGAGTCGTCCGTCCTGCCCGGCAAGGGCCCGGCGTTCTGGGGGTCCGCCGAGCTCCTCGCGATGACTCGGGAGCTCCAACCGGGCATCGTCATCAACGATCGGCTCGGGATCCCGGGCGACTTCATCACGCCCGAGCAGTACCAGCCGGCCGGGCCGATGTCCGCGGGCGGCAAGCCCATCGTCTGGGAGGCGTGTCAGACTCTCAATGGCAGCTGGGGCTACGACCGCGACAACCTGGACTACAAGCCCGTCGACCTGTTGATCCGGATGCTGATCGACGGTGTCTCCAAGGACGGGAACATGCTGCTCAACGTGGGTCCCACCGGGCGCGGCACGTTCGATCCACGGGCTGTCGCGTCCCTCCGGGGGGTGGGCGATTGGATGCGACTTCATGGCCGGTCGATCTACGGCGCCGGTGCGTCCGCCTTCACCCCTCCCGCGGATGCCCGGTACACCCAGCGAGGCAATCGCCTGTACCTGCACTTGTTCGCGTGGCCGTTCCAGCACGTCCACCTGCCCGGGCTGGCGGGCAAGGTCGACTACGCGCAGCTGCTGAACGATGCCTCCGAGATCGGACTCGTCACGCTGCCGCCGGGCTCACAGGCCAGCACCATCCACCCGGGCGGACAGCCGGAGGGCACGCTGACCCTCAAGCTGCCGGTCCAGCGCCCGGACGTTGCCGTGCCCGTCGTGGAGCTGTTCCTCACGCCAGCAACGTGAGCGTCGGGTGACGGAGGCAACCTACGAAGTCCTGGATCGACGCTTCGCGCGGCTGATCAATCAGAGTGCGAGGCTCGAGCTGCTCGACGCGACGTCGCGCTGGGCGGAGGGACCCGTCTACGTCCCGGCCGGCCGGTACCTTCTCTGGAGCGATATCCCGAATGATCGGATCATGCGCTGGGACGAGCCGTCCGGGCACATCTCGGTCTTTCGATCGCCCTCGCAGAATGCCAACGGCAACACGCTCGATCGCCAAGGTCGGCTGATCACCTGCGAGCAGCTGACACGGCGCGTCACCCGCACGGAACACGACGGGTCGATCACGGTGATCGCCGATCGGATCGCGGGAAAGCGGTTCAACAGTCCCAACGACGTCGTCGTGGCGTCGGACGGCTCCATCTGGTTCACCGACCCGACCTATGGGATCGACAGCGACTACGAGGGACGCCGCGCCGCCTCGGAGATCGGGGCCTCCCGCCTGTATCGCGTCGGCGGTTCCGACGGCGCCGTTCGCGTGATGGGCGACGACTTCATCCAGCCCAATGGCCTGGCGTTTTCGCCGGATGAGCGTCGACTGTACGTCTCGGACACCGGACGAACGCACGTCGAGGGTGGTCCGGCGCACATCCGCGTCTTCGACGTGAACGACGAGAAGCTGACGGGCGGAGACGTCTTCGCTGAGAGCCGCGCGGGGTTGTTCGACGGGTTCCGGCTCGACGAGCCGGGCAATGTCTGGGCAGGCGCCGGTGATGGCGTCCACTGCTACGGGACGGACGGAACCCTCCTCGGTGTCATCCGGGTTCCCGATGCGGTGGCCAACGTCTGTTTCGGCGGACCCGCGCGCAACCGCCTGTTCGTCTGCGCGACGACGGAGGTGTACGCGGTCTACCTCCGAACCAACGGAATCAAGCTGGTCTAGCCTGCTGCCGGATGGCCGCGATCACGGCGCTCGACGTCCTCGACATCCGGTTTCCGACCTCGCGCTCTCTCGACGGGTCTGACGCGATGAACCCCGATCCCGACTACTCCGCCGCGTACGTCGTGATCCGGACCGACGCCGACGACGGCCTCGAAGGCCACGGCCTGACATTCACGATCGGGCGCGGGACCGAGGTCGTCGTGGCCGCGGTCGATGCGCTCCGGCCGCTCGTCGTGGGCCGGCGGACCGAGGCGATGTTCGCGGACATGGGGACGTTCTGGCGGGAGCTCGTCGGCGACAGCCAGCTCCGCTGGATCGGGCCCGAAAAGGGCGTGATCCATCTCGCGACCGCGGCCGTCGTCAACGCGAGCTGGGACCTGTTCGCCAAGGTCCGTCGGAAACCGCTCTGGAAGCTTCTCGTCGACATGACACCCGACGAGCTGGTTGCCCTCATCGACTTCCGCTACATCTCGGACGCGCTCCCGCCCGAGCGGGCGCTGGCCCGCCTTCGGGCCCTTGCCGACGGGCGCGCCGCGCGGGAGGCGGAGATCCGGCGCGACGGCTATCCCGCCTATACGACATCGGTCGGCTGGCTCGGCTACGACGACGAGAAGATCCGGCGGCTGTGTCGCGACGCCCTGGCCGACGGCTGGACGCGGTTCAAGATGAAGGTCGGGGCGAACGTCGACGACGACCGCCGCCGCGCCCGGATCATCCGCCATGAGATCGGCTCGGGCCGGATGCTCGCGGCGGACGCCAACCAGCGCTGGGACATCCCGGCCGCCATCGAGTGGGTGGCCCGACTCGCGGAATTCGACCTGTACTGGATCGAGGAGCCGACGAGCCCCGACGACATCCTCGGGCACGCGACGATCGCCCGTGCCGTGGCCCCGATCCGGGTGGCCACCGGCGAGCACGTCCACAACCGGGTGATGTTCAAGCAGCTCCTCCAGGCCGACGCGATCGGCGTCTGCCAGGTCGACGCCTGCCGACTCGGCGGCGTCAACGAGGTCCTCGCGGTGCTTCTGCTCGCGGCGGAGTTCGGGGTCCCCGTCTGTCCGCACGCCGGCGGGGTCGGGCTGTGCGAGCTGGTCCAGCACCTCTCGATCGTCGACTACGTCTGCGTCTCCGGCCGGCTCGACGGGCGGATGATCGAGTATGTCGACCACCTCCACGAGCATTTCCTCGATCCGGTCACGATCCGGGATGCGCGCTATGTGGCCCCGACCCGACCCGGCTACAGCGCCGAGATGCGGCCCGAGTCGATCGCCCGCTTCCGATTCCCGGACGGAGACGAATGGCGGGCGATCGCGGACGAGGTCGCAGCCGCCTCGGCCGCGGCCGCCGCGACCGGGGCCACGCGGTGAGGCGCTTCGGCCAGCGGATCCGCTTGCGTCCCGACGCGGTCGAGGCATACGAGGCGCTCCACGCCACGCCGTGGCCGGGAGTCCTCGCCCAGATCCGCCTCTCGAACATCCGGAACTACACGATCTATCGCGACGGGCTCGACCTCTTCGCCGCGTTCGAGTACGTGGGCGAGGACTTCGCGGCCGACATGGCCGCGATGGCCGCCGACCCCGAGACGCAGCGCTGGTGGGCGCTCACGGACGCCCTCCAGGAGCCGCTCCCGGACCGCGAACCCGGGACCTGGTGGAAGACGATCGAGGAGATCTTCCACGCGGACTGAGGCCGCGCATCGGCGCCCGCTGGCCCAGTTTCGGGTCCGAGTCCTCGATTCCGATTCCCGCGATGCTTTCGCGGGGCAAGCGAATGGAGGAGACGGGTGCGGCACAACCGGCCGTGCCTGGAACCGTTTGGCGTCGCCGGCCAGTCAGTATGCGTATCCGCGGTGATCCGCCGCGGCGACGCGAGGGACATCGTGGACCAACAGTCACTCCTCGAGCGTGCGAGCCACGGCGACCACGAAGCCTTCGGGATGCTGGTCGGCGAGCAACTGGCGCGACTGGACATGGCGGCCCGCTTGATCCTCCGCGACCCGGAGCTCGCCCAGGATGCAGTCCAGGAGGCGACGCTGCGGGCGTGGAAGAACTTGCGGGGGCTTCGGGACGCAGGCAGGTGGGGCCCTTGGCTCCACCGGCTGCTCGTCAATGCCTGCCTCGATATCGCCCGGAAACGCAGCGCGCGGGTCTTCGAAGTCGAGCTCACGCCACTGCACGACCCGACGATCGCGGACCCCACGTCTCGGATCGCAGACGCGCTCTACGTCGAACGCATGCTCAAGACGATCGACCCCGCGAAACGGGCGGTCGTCGTGCTGCATTACTACCTCGATCTCACGCTACCCGAGACCGCTAGCGCGCTGGGCATTCCGGTGGGGACCGCCAAGTCCCGGCTGAACCGGGCGCTCGACAGCATGCGCATCACAGTCATCGGCGAGACCGAGTTGTCGGCCGTGACCACGGCCAAGGAGCGATTCGCATGAACCGTTCGGATCCGAAGACACGCTCGTTCTCAACGGACCAGCTACGTGCCGCCTTTCGGGGTGACGTCCTGCCTGCGCGGCCCGGCTACCTGACGGGCATCGTCGCGGAAGCCGGTCGCACGCGGCAACGGCCTGCGTGGACGTTCCTCGGTCGGTGGCTCCCCGTCGACATCGGGCCGCAAGGCTTTGGCCTTCCGCGTGGGGCTGGCGTATTGATGCTCACGTTCCTGCTCGTCGCTCTGCTCGTCGCGGCTGGCGTCTATGTCGGGGCGCGGACCACGTCGGTGCCGGTCGACCTCGGGATCTTCGACCGGGTCGCTGGCCGCGTCGTCTACGCCGACCAGGGCGGCGTGTGGGGAGTCGATCCGGCCGCTCCGGCCGGCCCAGCGGTTCAACTCACCTCTGAGGCGAGCAGCCCGCTTGGCTGGTCGAAGGACGGCACAAGCCTCCTCGTCATGCGGGGCGATGCCCGTCAGGTCGACGCTGATGGTCAGGTCATCCACCAAGCCGACCAACGCCTGTTTGTGCTTCATGCCGACGGGTCCGAGAAGCAGGTGACCGGCGTGCCGACGTCGATCAAGGGCGCCACGATCTCTCCCGACGGGTCGCGCGTCGTCTTCGCGGCCGCGACAAGCGACGGTTTGGGCGGGCTGTACGCCGTTGGCGCCCAGGGCGGCTCGGCGAAGTTGCTCATCGCCGCGGACGGGTGCTGTCAAGCACCGGCGTACGCCCCCGATGGGGCGCGAATCGCGTACATGAGCGGCGGGGGTGATCACAGCAACAGCGTGTGGCTGATGAACGCCGACGGCACCGATGCTCACCCGATCGTGCGGAACGAGTCAGATCGGTGGCCGGGCCACGTCAGCGGCCTCGTCTGGTCGCCGACGGGCGATCGACTCGCACTCGGGCTGGGCGGGAGGATCTACACCTTCGCCACGGACGGCTCCGAGTTCACGGAGATCGCCGGTGCGGATGCAACGTGCGCGTCGGCTGACGTCTGCGCGGTCAACCTTCCGAAGTCGACCGAGTCGCCGTACTGGTCGCCCGATGGCTCCCAGATCGCGTACACGACAGGCTGCCTCGGCGGCGCTCGCGCAGCCAACCGGGAGGGATGCCACCTCGCCATAGCTGATGCGAACGGCTCCAACGTGCTCGCGTTCGCCTCTGCGGCCTCGGGTCCATGGCATCCATCGCGACGGTGAGGCGCCGGATCTGATCCGGGGCGAACCTCAGAGAGCCAAGACCACGATCAGCTCGGCGGAGACTTCAGTCCGCAGGGCCAGGACGGACGGCGCCGGGAACGTTCCCGGCGTCGCCCCGTCATGGTGGGCTCCCGGCCGGCTCCTTCAGGCCCACCGCGTGATCCTCCAGCGCCGCACTGTCGGCTTGGGAGCGATGGCGTCGTCTGCTGTCGACGAGCCCGATCAGCCGTTGCATCGCAGCTGCGGAAGGCGACCCCGCTTCGACGGTGTAGATCATCAACGTCATTCCTGGGTCCGCCGGCAGGTGCAGGGCTTCGTACGAGACGGTGATCTCACCGGCGATTGCGTGGCGAAAGCGCTTGACCCCATGGCTCCGCTCCTTGACGTCGTGACGTGCCCACAGGCGACCGAACTCGCGGCTTTTGACTGACAGCTCACCGATTAACGCGTTGAGCGCCGCATCCGGGTTTCGTCCTGCCGCCATCCGCAGCGTGGCCACCGAGTCGCCGGCAGCTCCGGGCCAGTCTGCGTAGATCGAGCGCGCCCGCTCGTCGAGGAAGAGGAAGCGTGGCAGGTTCCGGTCCGGGCGCGGCAGCGTGGACCAGTCGACGATCAGTGCCGCTGCCAGATCATTCCAGGCGACGACATCGAATCGGCGGTTCAGGAGAAACGCCGGCGTGCCGGAGATCGCTTCGATGAGCCGACGAAGTCCTGGCCGGACGCCTGGCGTTTCGTGTTTCTGGGGCCCATCGCCCCGTCGCCGCGCCAGGTCGAACAGGTGAGCACGCTCCGTAGGGCTCAGACGCAGCGCGGCGGAGATCGCGTCGAGGACCGAGTCAGACGCGTTGAGGCTCCGCCCCTGCTCGAGGCGGACGTAGTAGTCGAAGCTGACGCCGGCGAGCTGAGCCAGCTCCTCGCGGCGCAGCCCGGGCACACGTCGGCGGCCGCCGTAGCTCGACAGCCCGACGGCTTCGGGTTGCAGCCGGGCGCGTCGCGTACGAAGGAACTCGCGGAGCTCCGCGTTGCTGTCCATCGCGGATCAGTATCCCTCCTTTTCCCACCGCGAAAGGTGGCCCTGCCAGGCCTAGGAACGCCACTCATCGGAACGGCAGGGTGAGCGCCCCCCGGGATCACCGTCCGTAGGGTCGACGGCATCCACGGAAGGAGCGTGTACCGATGCCCGACCACCGAGCCCCTGCGAGCACCGGCGTGCCGCCCAAGTACAAGGTCGCTCTCCTGACGTGGGTCGGCGTGTATCCCGTGATCACGGCCATCCTGGCCATCGTCGGCCCGGCGACGGCCTCGTGGCCGCTGCCGCTTCGGACCCTCCTCCTAAGCGGACTGATGGTCCCGGTCCTGACCTGGCTCGTGATCCCGGCGCTCACGCGTGTCCTGAACGGTTGGCTAAGGACGAATACTCAGAAGGAGAACAGCGCATGATCGTCATCACGACCCCGCTTGGCCACATCGGCCACCTGGTGCTCGACAACCTGATCGGCACACCGGAGGAGCTCCGCGTCGTCGTCCAAGACCCTTATGACCTGCCGGCAAAGGTGCGCGACCGCGCCGAGGTGATCGAGGGATCACACGGCGATCCGGCGGTCGTCGATCGGGCATTCGCCGGAGCGGACGCAGTCTTCTGGCTGACGCCGCCCGACTCGCACTCGGCGAGCATCGAGGCCGCCTACGTCGGCTTCGCTCAGCCGGTCGTCGGAGCATTCCGTCGAAACGGCGTGAAGCGCGTCGTCGGCGTCACGGCCCTCGGCCGCGGCACCAGGTGGGCCGCGCACGCCGGCAACGTGACGGCGTCCCTCGCCGTCGACGACCTGATTGCCAACACCGGCGTCGCCTATCGGGCGCTGGCCAACCCGTCGTTCATGGATAACATCGCCCGTCAGGCGGAGGTGATCAAGAACCAGGGGGTGTTCTTCTCACCGATCGACGGCGATCGCAAGATCCCGTATGTGGCGACACGCGACATCGCGGCGGCTGCGTCTCGGCTCCTGGTGGACGACGGCTGGACGGGCTTCGAGGAGGTTCCGCTGCTCGGCCCCGAGGATCTGTCCTTCAACGACATGGCCGAGGTCATGTCGGACGTGCTCGGCAAGGCGGTTCGGTTCCAGCGAACCACCTTCGACGCCGCCAAGGAGCCGCTGGTGCGCAACGGCATGTC